>JABAOD010018012.1_pt1 | contig 18040 bp, 22 predicted proteins | sample 7062151 | NCBI WGS metagenome assembly JABAOD01 (sample SAMN14538626, study PRJNA623070) | marine sediment metagenome | biome: marine biome [ENVO:00000428]; feature: marine pelagic biome [ENVO:01000023]; material: deep marine sediment [ENVO:00002113] | place: India: Gulf of Khambhat ... | reverse complement strand
TCGAGTCGGAAACGGCGGGCTCCACAGGCGCCGTCGTGCGCATCGCGCTGCTCACGTCGAATTCGGCCGAAGCGTCGTGGCTCCCCCCGGGGGCGGCCTCGCGTCGCCACGTCATCGACGCCATCGCAGACGGTGCCGCCCAACTCGTCGTGGGCACCCATGCGCTGATCCAGACCGATCTGGAGTTCGCCAGGATCGGCGCCGCCGTCGTGGACGAACAGCATCGCTTCGGGGTGTATCAGCGTGACATGCTCCGGACCAAGGCGTCGGAGTACGACCCCGACATGCTCATCATGACGGCGACGCCCATTCCGAGAACGGTGGCGATGACGGTGTACGGCGACCTCGACGTGTCGGCGCTCGACGAGATGCCGGTGGGTCGTACGCCGGTGGCGACGAGCCATGTCACCTGGGACGAGATGGACACCGTGCTCGACACCATCCGCAACGAGGTCGCCCTGGGGCGGCAGGCCTTCGTGGTGTGTCCCCTCGTCGACGAGTCCGACAAGCTGGAGGTGTCCTCCGCGACCGCAGAGCACGAACGTCTCTCTGCGGCGCTCCCGGATCTCGGTGTGGGCCTGCTCCACGGGAGGCTGCGCCCCCAGGAGAAGGACGAGGTGATGCATGCGTTCCGCGATCGGCGGCTCGACGTTCTCGTCGCCACCACCGTCATCGAGGTCGGCATCGACGTCCCGAACGCAACGGTCATGGTCATCGAGGACGCCGACCGGTTCGGCCTCAGCCAGCTCCACCAGCTTCGGGGCCGTGTCGGCCGCGGGAAGCACCCTTCCGTCTGCATCCTCGTCGCCGAACCGACCACCCCCGAAGGCGAGGAGCGGATCGCGGCGATGGTCGCCACCACCGACGGGTTCGAGCTCGCCGAACTGGATCTCGAGATCCGGGGCCAGGGGACCGTGTTCGGAGAGCGGCAAGCCGGCGTCAAGGACCTCAAGCTGGCTGACATCCTCAGGGACCGGGGGACGCTCATCGAGGCGAGGCGAGAAGCCTTCGCCCTCGTCGACGAGGATCCGGAGATGTCTCGCCACACGGCGATCGCAGAAGAGGTCCACGCGATGCTCGGTGCCGACGTCGACTGGTTGTTCCGGTCGTGAGGGGGCACGCATGAGGGTCATCGGTGGCGCCGCCAAGGGGAGACGACTCCAGACTCCACAGGGTCGGGCCACCCGCCCCTTCACGGATCGGCTACGGGAGTCCCTGTTCTCGGCGTTGGGCGATCGGGTACAGGGTGCGCGCGTCCTCGATCTCTATGCAGGCACGGGCAGCATCGGTCTCGAAGCCCTCAGCCGCGGGGCGGCGTCCGCCGTGTTCATCGAGAGCAATCGCGGGGCTCTCCAGTGTCTGCGACGCAACATCGAGGCCGTGGGTCTGGGCGGCCGTGTCATCGCCGGAGCCGTCGAGCGTCACATCGATCACCGCAGCGAGCTCTTCGACCTGGTCTTCCTGGATCCCCCATATCCGATGTCCGACGAGGACGTGGGCAGGGTGATCGAGGCGGTGGCCGAACTCCTCACGGACGACGGTCTCGTGGTGGTCCATCGCCGCCGTGGCGCCCGGCTTCTCACCGGTTCGGCGATGCTGTCCGAAACGTGGCATCGACGCTACGGTGATGCCGAAGTCTGGTGGTTGCAGAAGGAGCAGGCAGCGTGACCACGGCCCTCGTGCCTGGCAGCTTCGATCCTCCGACGAAGGGGCACCTCGACGTGATCGAGCGATGCACTGCCCTGTTCGACCGGGTGGTCGTCGCTGTCATCCGCAACCCGACGAAGTCGCCCATGTTCTCCACCGAGGAGCGGATCGACTTGCTGGAGCAGTGCTGTGTGCAGTGGGGCAACGTGGAAGTGGACTCGTTCGAGGGTCTCCTCGTCGACTATGCAGACGACCGCGGCGTCGACACCATCGTCAAAGGGCTTCGGGCCGTGACCGACTTCGACTACGAGATCCAGATGGCACAGATGAATCGACATCTCTCGGGTATCGAGACCCTCTTCGTGGCGACCAAGCCGGAGTACGGCTATCTCTCGTCGTCGCTCGTGAAGCAGGTCGCCGGTCTCGGCGGTGACGTCGACGCTCTGGTGCCCGACCCCGTTGCAAAGGCGCTGCGCCCATGACCGACCACGACGCCATCGACGATGCCATCGACGATTGGGATCACCACGACGACCACGAGAACCGGCCGCCGCCTCCACCGATCCCCGGGCAACTGCTCGACCTGATCGAGGAGCTGATCGACGATCTCGAGGGAGCCCGCGGCTCTGCGCTCTCACCGACCGTCAAGGTGGACAGGAACACCTTCCTCGCCAAGCTGCGCGAGCTCCAGGCGGCGCTGCCCGAGGAGCTCCGGGCCGCTCGCTGGATGGTGCGTCAACGCGCCACGTACGTCGCCCGCACCAACGAACGGGCCAAGGAGGTCCTGGAGCGGGCCAAGGAGCTGTCACAGACGATGGTGGCGGAGTCCACGATCGTGCAAGAGGCCGTCGAGGAGGCCAACCGTCTGGTGCGGAATGCCGAGCGCGAGGCGGAGCGAATCCGGCTGGAGGCGGAGGACGACGCGGAGCGCCGGCTGGCGGAACTCGAGGCGGTTCTGCTCGAGATCACCGACTACGTCCAGCAGGCACGCGCCCAACTCCACGAGACCCTGCCACCGCCTCCCGACGTGCCTATCAGCACCTGACCCTGTCTGCTCCGGTGGCTGGCACCGGTACACTTCGGGCGATGGCTTTCCGCTCCACCTCTCCCTTCGTGCATTCCGTCGCCGATCTCGATGGCGACCGGTCGCCCCAGCGCGATCTCGTCGTCGTGGCGCCGGTGGACTGGTCCGTCGAGCTGTCCCGGATCGTGCCCGACCCACCCCTCGAGGCCGATCTGAGGTTGACCCGGACCCGTGGTGGTCTCATCGTCAGGGGTCGAGTGGATGCCGACGTCCGTCACGTGTGCCCGCGGTGCCTCGAGGAGCGCATCGAGCCAGTCGTCGTCGAGGTGGCGCAGCTCGTCTCGGATCCGGCTGTCGACGGGGACGACGCCCCCGACGCTGCCGACTACGTTTTGGACGGTGACATGGTCGATCTCGAGCCGGTGATCCGCGACGAGACGCTCCTCGCCCTGCCGCTCCTCCCGTTCTGTCCCGATGGGTGTCGTGAGCTTGTTGAANNTGTTGAAGCGGACCAAAGCGACTTGAATACCGACGATTCCGGGGACGAGACACCAGGCTCGTCTCCTTTTGCCGTGCTCCAGAGTCTCATCGAGCACGCCGACTGACCGAAGCGAGAGGGCCACCCATGGCGGTACCCAAGAAGAAGATGTCGCGTTCGCGCACCCGTCGTCGCAAGGCGACGTGGAAGGTGAGTGCTCCCACGACCACGGCGTGTGACAACTGTGGTGTGCAGAAGATCCCGCATCGCCTCTGCCAGAACTGCTACACGTACAACGGTCGTGAGGTCATCCCCGTCGAATAGCAGGCACGCATGACTCGTATCGCCGTCGACGCCATGGGCGGCGACTTCGCCCCGGGTGAGGTCGTTCTCGGAGCCGTCGATGCTGCGAAGGAAGGTCACGATGTGATCCTCGTGGGCGATCCGGACGCCATCGCGCCGGTTCTCGCCGAGACCGGGCACGATCTCGACATCGCCCCCGCCCGCCAGGTGATCGGCATGACCGAGGATCCCTCGGCAGCGCTTCGCGACAAGAAGGACTCCTCCATCCACGTCGCCTCGAGGTTGGTGGCCTCCGGCGAGGCCGTTGGTCTCGTCTCTGCCGGGTCGACGGGGGCCGTCATGGCGGCCGCCGCGTTCATCATCGGGCGGCTCCCCGGCGTCCAGCGCCCGGCCATCGCATCGGTGTTCCCCGGCAAGAAGGTCGTCCTCGACGTCGGCGCCAACCTCAACTGTCGCGCCGAGCACTTCGTGCAGTTCGCGATCATGGGAGCCGCACTCTCGGCGACCGTCCTCCACATCGAGAACCCGCGGGTGGGTCTGGTCAACATCGGCGAAGAGAGATCCAAGGGGCGCGAAGGGGAGCAGGCGGCGTTCGCAGCGCTCGAGGCCCAGGACCGGGTGAAGTTCATCGGCAACGTCGAGGGGCGCGACATCGGGTCCGACCGCGTCGACGTGCTGGTGACCGACGGGTTCACCGGCAACATCCTGTTGAAGACGGCGGAAGGTGCGGCTCGTATGGCCCTCCGGATCTTCCTCGAAGCCGTGGGTCGGCCCGAGTATGCCGCGCCGTTGGCCGAGCTGGCCGTTCCGCTCGACGCCGTGAGGAGCCGGCTCAATCCCGAGACGGTCGGTGGCGCCCACCTGCTCGGCACCAAGGGTGTCGTGGTGATCGGTCACGGCTCGTCGTCTCGCCATGCGATCGCCAATGCGGTCGGCATCGCCGACGAGGGGGCCAAGGACGGCCTCGTCGAGCTCATCGAGCGGGGCATCGGCGGTCTCTGATGTCTGCCGATGCGATGGGGGTCGTCGAACAGGCTCTCGGTCATGCGTTCGCAGATCGCAGCCTGCTGCAGCGGGCCCTCATCCATCGCTCGTATCTCGCCGAGCAGGACGTGACCCACTCCTACGAACGGCTCGAGTTCCTCGGCGACGCCGTCCTCCAGCTGGTGGTGACGCGCTTCGTCTTCGACGAGTACCCCGAGATGAGTGAGGGCGAGATGGCCAAGGTGCGCGCAGCCGTCGTCAACGAGCGGGTGCTGGCCGGGATCGCACGGTCGTGGTCGCTCGGCGATGCCCTCTTTCTCGGACGGGGTGAGGAGCTCACCGCGGGCCGAGACAAGGACTCGATCCTGTCCGACGCCTGCGAGGCGGTGATCGGGGCCGTCTACCTGGAGGGCGGCATGGCCGCGGCGACCGCCGTCGTGCTCGACCACTGGGCCGACCTCATCGAGGCTCGCGCCGAGGCACCGGGCAAGGCCGACTACAAGACGCGGCTGCAGGAGCGGCTCGCTCGATCGGGGACCCGGCCCGTCTACGTCATCGATGAAGAGGGACCCGAGCACTCCAAGCGCTTCACGGCCCTCGTGCTCGTCGATGGCGAGGAGATGGGCCGTGGCGAGGGCACGTCGAAGAAGCGAGCCGAGCAGGCCGCGGCGCGGGCGGCGGCCGAGCGGCTCCTCACCAGGGATGCCTGAGCTCCCCGAGGTCGAGGCCACGCGGCGAGCCCTCGAACCGGTCATCGTCGGCCGGACCATCACGGATGTTCTCGTCGCCCGGACGCGCATGGTGCGACGGCAGCATCGCGCACAGGACTTCGCCGAGCGGCTCCTCGGCCGGCGGGTCGAGCATCTCGACCGTCACGGAAAGTTCCTGCTGGCACGGCTGACCGGTGACATCATCTGGGTGACACATCTCGGCATGTCGGGTCGGGTCAGCCTGGCGACGTCCGACGAACCCGTCGTGGCCCACAGCAACGTGATCGTACGATTCGATCGCGACCCCGAGTTCCGGCTCGTCGATCCCCGGACATTCGGATTCGTCGCCGCGTACACGCCGGACGAGTTCGCCGATTCGAACCTGGCGAGACTCGGTCCCGACGCGTACGCCGGGCTGCCGAGGCGCACCGTGCTCACCGGCGTCCTCGAGGGACGAACCGCTCCGATCAAGGCGCTGTTGCTCGATCAGCACGTCATTGCCGGGGTCGGCAACATCTATGCGGACGAGGCGCTGAATCGGGCCCGGGTGTCCCCCCATCGGCCCGGTGGATCCCTCACGAACGACGAGATCGGCGCGCTGCGAACGGCGATCCGGGTCACGCTCGAAGCCGGGCTGCGTCACGGCGGAACGTCACTCGACGACTTCGCGTATCTGCTGCCGGACGGCAGGGCGGGGGAGTACACGGCCCGCCTCCGCGCCTACGGCCGCGAGGACCTTCCGTGTCGCCGTTGCGGCACGCCGATCCGGCGGGATGTCATCCGCCAGCGGTCGAGCTACTGGTGCCCGGGTTGCCAGCGGTGAGGGCCGGAGAACTTCCACGCGTGTAATTCGCTGGTAGTCTCACCGGGCCTTGCTACTCAAGACACTTTCGCTATCCGGCTTCAAGTCGTTCGCCGATCGAACCCGCATCGAGTTCGACGCGGGCGTCAACGTCATCGTCGGCCCCAACGGGACGGGCAAGTCGAATCTCCTCGACGCCCTCGCCTGGGTCATGGGAACGCAGGCGACCCGGACGCTGCGCACCCAGCGCATGGAAGACGTGATCTTCGCCGGTACGGCCACCCGTCCCGCCCTCAACCGGGCCGAGATCGTCCTGACGTTCGACAACGCAGACGGCTTCCTCCCGATCGACGTCGCCGAGGTCACGATGACGCGCCGGCTCTATCGGGACGGCACCTCCGAGTACCTCCTCAACGGTGCGCCGTGCCGGCTGCTCGACTTTCACGAGCTCCTCTCCGACGGAGGCGTCGGTCGCTCCCAGCACGTGTTGGTGGGACAGGGCCAGATCGGTGAGATCCTCAACGCACGTCCCGACGAGCACAGGCTCGTCATCGAGGAGGCGGCGGGGATCACGAAGCACCGCAGTCGGAGGGACCGCTCCGTCCGCAGGCTCGAGCAGACGGAGCTCGACATGGAGCGGCTCGTCGACATCCTGGACCAGCAGCGACGTCGGTTGCGCCCCCTGAAGCGCCAGGCGAATGCGGCTGCCCAGCACGACTCGGTGCGCGACCAGGTGAAGGCCCTGCGTCTGTGGATCGGGGGGAGCCGGCTGCGGGAGTTGCGGACCCGGCTCGAGGAGGCAACCCGCGAGCATGGCGAACTCGAGCGTCTCACCACCGCCGAGGAAGCCGAGCTGGCCGGGCTGAAGTCACGGCTCGAACATCTGCGGAGCCGTGCCGGTGAGGTGGGCATGGCCCTGCAGCGCGACACCGGCGCCGCGGCTCGCCTCGAAACCACCGGCGAACGCCTCCATCGCATCGCCATGGTCGCCCGCGAGCGTCGCCACGGTCTCGAATCGCGACACCGCGGTGTTGCCGAGCGCAGGGGCGATCTCGATGAGGAGCTCGCATCGCTGCGGTCGGGACTGATCGCGATGGCCGAGGAGGAGACCGAGACGACCAGATCCATCGAGGCGGCGACACGCGCCCTGCACGCGCTGGAGGAAGAGGCGAAGTCGCTCGCCGAGCAGATCGCGCTCCCGGCCGAGGGTCTGCTCGCCTCGCTCCGCGGCGATCTCCGGGCTCTGGAGACCGCTGCCGAGCGTGACGCCCGCGAGCTCGAGCAGCTCGAGCAGCGGCGACGTGTGGTGCGCGAACACGTGACCGGCAAGGCCTCCGAGGCCCACGAGCTGATCGCCGAGATCCAGGAGGCCGATGCCGCCGTCGGCCCTGCCCAGGACGTGTACGTGCGAGCCGTCGAGGAGACCGCCAAAGCGCGCCAGGCCGATGAGGAGGCCGCGGCACGGTTCCACGAGGCGGCCATGCAGGTGGCGTCCACGAAGGCGCGGGCCGAGGCCATCGCCGCCGCCCTGGACGGGCTCGGCAATGCAGAAGCCCTGGAGCTCGCCGAACGCTCGGATGCCGTCGTGGCGGCCATCGCAACGCTGCTCGACCCGCCGGCCGACGTGGCCGTCGCCGTCGACGCCGTTCTCGGAGAATTCAGCCGCGGCGTCCTGGTCCGCGACGGCGATGCCCTGGGGTCGATCGTGCGCGAGCTCAAGCAGGCGTCGCTGGGTGGGATCGCCGTCGTCACCGCGACCGAGGAGTCCCGTCCCGTCCCTGCCCGTGCCGTTGCCGCAGCTACGGGAGTCGAGGCGCTCGTCGACCGGCTCGGTCCGCGTGCCGAGGACACCGTCGCATCCCGGCTCCTCGGCGACGTGCTGTTGTGCGAGGGCTGGCAGGCCGCACGCTCGATCGTCGCCGCTCACCCCGAGCTGAGGGCCGTCACCCCGGAAGGCGATGTCGTCACCGCCACTGCGATGCGTGTGGCGGTGCCGGACGGCGCTGGACCCGCAACGCTCGAGGCGGCGCTCGCCGCCGTCGAGGCCGCCGAGACCGAACGGGCGAGAGTGGCGAGCCGTCGCACCACGGTGGAGCGAGCCCTGGCGGTCGCCCTCGACGTCGAAGGAACCGCCCGTGACCATCTCGAGTTGCTCGAGGCCCGGCTTGCCGGTCACACCGAGGCGCTGGCGCTGAACGAGCGCGCCCGGAACGAGGCCGAGGCGGAGCTGGCGCGGCTGGCGGCGCGCGCCGAGGCGCTGGCCCAAGCCGCAACCACGCGCGACGAGCGGATCGCCGAGCTGCGGCTGCGTGTCGACGAGCTCGCCGGTGAGGAACGGCAACGCCAGGAGGCGTGGGAGGCGATCCACCGTCGTCGTGACGAGGTGATGGCCAGGAGGGACGCGGCGCGAGCAGCTCACTCGGCGGCGACCGCCTCCGGTGCCGCGCTGACGGAGCGGCGCACGCTGACCGAGCGCCGCATCGAGAAGATCGAATCGGAGCTCTCCGGGCTCGACGAGCAACCCGTCGACGCGGCAGAGCTCGATCGTCTCGAGTCCACGGAGCGCCTCGCACGCGAGGCGGTGGCGGTCGTGGGTGACCACATCGCNNCATCGCCGCATTGCGCGAGCGTCAACGCGAGCTGCGCGAGCGCGCCGGTGTCGCCGACGGAGATCTGCTCGCCGCCGAGCAGAGACGTGACGAGCTCGAGGGCTCGCTGCGGACCGGTCGGGACCGCATGGCCCGGCTCTCGATCGAGCTCGCCGAGGTGAAGGTCAGGCTCGAGTCGACCGCCGAGGGGCTGCGGCGCGATGCCGACGCCACCGAGGAGCAGGCACTGGCGGCGCCGCAGCCGGATCTCGACGAAGGAGTCGATCCCGAAGAGGCGCTGGCGGGGGCCGAGGCCCGGCTGCGACGGATGGGTCCCATCAATCCCCTCGCAGCAGAGGAGTACGCCGAAGTCGCCGCCGAGGTCGAGACGCTCGAAGAACAGCTCGCCGATCTCGAGGAATCGAAGCGAGATTTGCGAAAGATCATCGCAGCCCTCGACGAGGAGATGGCCTCGCTGTTCATGCAGGCCTTCGAGGAGATCTCCGCCTTCTATGAGGAGAACTTCGGCCTGGTGTTCCCCGGCGGTCGGGGCAGGCTCCGGCTCGCCGACCCTTCGAACCCGCTGCAGACCGGCGTGGAGATCGATGCTCAGCCCGCGGGGAAGCGAGTCGGGCGACTCAGCCTGCTCTCTGGTGGCGAGCGGTCGATGGCGGCACTCGCCTTCCTCTTTGCGGTGTTCCGGGCTCGTCCGAGCCCGTTCTACGTGCTCGACGAGGTGGAGGCTGCTCTCGACGATGCCAACCTGCGCAGGTTCCTTCGGCTCGTCGACACTTTGCGAAATTCCGCCCAGCTGGTGATCATCACTCACCAACAGCAGACGATGGAGGCCGCCGACCTGCTCTACGGCGTGACCATGGAGCCCGGTGAGTCGTCGATCGTCGTCGCCAAGCGGTTCGATCGAACCGCCCACTGACCCCAGTCCAGCGACCATCCGGAGCCCTACGTGGAAGTCCTACTCATCGCCCTGCTCGTCGTCGCCGTCGTCGCCGGCGTCGGCTTCTGGCTGGTGCGGAGTCGGTCCGCGGCGCCGCCCGCCGGTCGCCGCCCTGCATCGCCTGCCAATGCGCGCACCGCTGTGGTCACAGACACCGGGTTGCGGGCCCGCCTGGCCTCGACGCGTCAGACGCTCGCCGGTCATCTCGCCGCCGCATTCCGTCGTGACGCTCTGGATCAGGAGTTCTGGGACGATCTCACCGACAGCCTGGTGGCGGCCGACGTCGGCGTCGGCACGGCGAGCGACGTCGTCGAGGCGACGCGTCACCTGTCCCCGCAGACCGGTGAAGAAGCCCGGTCGGCCCTCGCCGGCTCGCTCGTCGGAATGCTCGAGGGCAAGGACCGACAGCTCGAGTTCACCGGAGAGCCGGCCATCGTGCTCGTCGTGGGTGTCAACGGGTCGGGCAAGACGACGTCGATCGCAAAGCTCGCCGGTGGCCTGAAAGCTTCGGGGAAGAAGGTCGTGTTGGGGGCGGCAGACACGTTCCGCGCCGCGGCGGAGACGCAGTTGCGCACGTGGGCCGACCGCGTGGGCGTCGAGGTGGTCGGAGGCGATGCCGGAGCCGATCCGGCGTCGGTGGCCTACGAGGCGTATCACCGTGCCAGGGCCGTCGATGCGGATGTCGTCATCATCGACACGGCGGGGCGACTCCAGACCAAGGCCAATCTGATGGAGGAGTTGGCGAAGATGGGACGCGTGCTGCGCCGTGAGGCGGGCGCCATCGGGGAGGTCCTGCTCGTCATCGATGGGACGACCGGCCAGAATGCGCTGGCGCAGGCGAGGACCTTCACGGAGGCGATCGGTGTGACCGGCATCATGATCACCAAGCTCGACGGCACGTCACGGGGTGGCATCGCCATCGCGGTGGAGCGGGAGCTCGGCATCCCGGTCAAGTACATCGGCGTCGGAGAGGGCATGGGCGATCTCGTCGAGTTCGTGCCATCCGACTTCGTGGACGCACTGCTCGGCGCATGAGCGACGACGCCCGCCGCCTCCTCGACGCCGCACGGGAGGTTGCCGCCGGCGCCTACGCCCCGTACTCCAGGTTCCGCGTCGGTGCGATCGTCACAGACGCAGAAGGCAACGAGTATCACGGCGTCAACGTCGAGAACTCCGCCTACGGATCCAGCGTGTGTGCCGAGGCCAGCGCGATCGTCGGCGCGGTGTCCGCCGGAGTTCGTCGGATCGACACGGTGGCGGTCGGCTGTCTCGATGGAGGGGAGTGCACGCCGTGCGGCAACTGCCGTCAGCTGATGCGCGAGTTCGGGGTGCGGCGCATCATCGTGCAGAACGACGAGTTGGAGCCGGTCGAGCTGACCCTCGAGGATCTCTTGCCGCACTCGTTCGGGCCGGAGTCGTTGGGTCTGTGACGGCCGGGTACTCGGGCACCCCGCTGGCTCGCAAGCTCGGGATCAAGCCCGGCGATCGTGTGGGGACGTTCGGGGCGCCCCCTTCGTTCGTGGACCTGCTGGATCTCCCGGAGGATGCCCGGATCGTCACCGGCCCCAGGTCGCCCTGTCGGGTGTTCGTGGTGTTCGCCACCGACGCGAGCCGGCTGGAAGCCCGATTCGGCGCCGCACTGAGTCTGCTTCCGGCGGACGGGGGGCTGTGGGTCGCATGGCCGAAGAAGTCGTCGGTGCTCATGACCTCGCTCACCTTCGACGTCGTCCAGCGGCACGGTCTCGATGTGGGCCTCGTGGACAACAAGGTGTGTGCCATCGACGACGACTGGTCGGGTCTGAGATTCGTGGTGCGAGTCGAGGACCGTCCCACGTGGCCCATCCCGGCGGGCTAGACCGCGCCGGCTCCCCCGGGATGCCTGCTAGCCGCGCGCTTTCAGCGCCTCGATGAGTGCCGGGACGACTTTGTGGACGTCACCGACGATGCCGAGGTCGGCTACGCCGAAGATCGGGGCGTCGGGGTCCTTGTTGATGGCGATGATCGTCGCCGAGTCCTTCATCCCGACGAGGTGCTGCATGGCGCCCGAGATCCCGCACGCGATGTAGAGATCCGGTTTGACCGTCTTGCCGGTCTGCCCCACCTGGTGTGCGTAGGGGATCCAGCCGGCGTCCACCACTGCGCGCGTGGCGCCGACCGCACCGCCCAGGATGCCTGCGAGCTCATCGATCATCTCGAACTTCGAAGCGTCGCCGAGGCCGCGTCCCCCGGAGACGACGATGCCGGCAGCCGCCAGGTCGGGGCCCTGGCTCTCCTCGGTGTGCCGTTCCTTGACGACTGCGCCTGCGGTACCCACGTCGGGCAGGTCGACGTTCACGATCTCGGGGGTGTGAGCGTCACCGGGCGTCGCCGCAAAGGCCTTGGACCGCACGACGATGATGGCGGGTGGCGCGGCGTCGATCTGCGTGATCACCTTCGTCGACCCGCCGAGGATCTCGTTGGTGACGATGACGCCGGTCTCGGTGGGCACGACGTCGGTGGCGTTGGCGAGGACGGGGCGACCCATCCGTGCGCTGAGGCGCCCGGCCACATCACGGTCCGTGTAGGCCATTCCGAACAGAACGGCGTCGTGGGGGTCGCTCTCGAGCATGTCGGCGAGGGCCGCCGCGGCAGGGGCGCCGGGGAGGGCGTCGCCGGTGTCGAGGTGGTAGACCCGGGTGACGCCGTGGGCGCCGAGCTCGGCGACGGCATCATCGGACAGCGGCCCGGTGTGGAGAGCTTCGACGTTGCCCCAGGCCTGCGACTTCGAGGCGGCTTCGAGGGCTGCAGCTCCCACGGAGCCGTCGGGACTCGCTGAGAACACGAGGGTCCGCATGTCACACCACCTTTGCGTCTTCGAGCGCCTTGACGATGGCGAGGTACCCCTCGCCTTCGTCGACGACCACCTCGCCTGCCTGTCGTGCCGGCACCGGCTCGACGGCCGTGATCGTCTGCTGTGGTTCGTTGGCGATGCCGAGCGACTCTGCCGTGTGGGTGTCGACCGGCTTCTGTTTCGCCTGCATGATCCCCTTGAAGGTGGGATAGCGGGGCTCGACCACACCGGCGGTGACGGCGACGAGTGCGGGAAGCGCCGCCTCCACGACCTCGTAGCCCGTTGCGGTCTGGCGTTCGATCGTGATGCGGCCGTCGGCCGCCTCGACCTTGCGGGCGAAGGTCAGCGACGGCACCCCGAGCAATTCTGCGATCTGCTGCGGAACCACTCCCGTGTAGCCGTCTGTCGACTCGGTGCCCGCGATGACGAGGTCGAAGCCTTCGTGGGCGATGGCCGCGGCGAGGATGCGTGCGGTCGTGAGAGCATCGGAGCCCCGCAGCGCCTCGTCGTCGATGATGACCGCCTTGTCGGCACCCATGGCGAGCGCCTGGCGGATGCCCTGGAGCTTGCCCGAGGGCGACATCGAGAAGAGCGTGACGGTGGAGCCTTCGCCCGCCGCCTCGGCGAGCTGGAGACCCACCTCGACGCCGTAGCGGTCGGTGTCGTCGAGCACCTGGTCTTCGGGCCGGACGACGAGGTGGGTCTCCGGGTCGAGCTTGTAGGGGGTTGCCGGATCCGGGATCTGCTTCACGCAGACGGCGATCTTCATCGGGGGGAGTTCTCCTCTTCTGTTCTGGCGGGAATGCTAGACTTTTTGAGTATTCACTCAAAAAGGCGCGCGGGCATCTCAGCGCACCACGTCAATGACGAGCGAGGGTGATTCGGTTGGCGTGCGATCGACGTGCCAGGCCGACGCGAGCAGATCGGCAGCACGTTCGAACCGCTCCTGTTCGGTGAATCGAACCGTTGCGAGAGGATCGCCGGGGTGCACCGCGTCGCCGATCTTGGCATGCAGCGTGATCGCCACGCCGTGATCCACCGCATCGGCGATGTCGGTCCTTCCCGCACCCAGTCGCACGGCCGCCTGACCGATGGCGAGTGCGTCGCAGCGAGCGACGTACCCGCTCTGTGAGGCCGCGATGACCTCGGTGTGCTCGGCCCTCGGCAGGAGCGTCGGATCATCGATCACGTCTGGATCACCACCCTGGGCGACGACCACGTCACGAAGTGTGGCGAGGGCCGATCCGTCCTCGATGGTGTCGTTGAGCCGCTGTCTGGCGTCTTCGAGGGTGGGTGCCGCTCCACCGAGGACGAGCATCTCCGCCCCGAGCGTCAGGGTCAGCTCGACGACGTCCTCCGGCCCGTCGCCGCGGAGCACGGCGATGCTCTCCGCCAGCTCGTTGGCGTTGCCCACCTCGTTGCCGAGGGGCTGATCCATACACGTCAGATAGGCGACGACGGGGGTGTCGTGGCTGCGGCCGATGCCGACCATCGTCTCGGCGAGCCGGCGGGCGTCCTCGATGCCGGGCATGAAGGCGCCGAGACCGACCTTCACGTCGAGGACGAGGCCGTCGAGGTCCTCGGCGAGCTTCTTCGACATGATCGACGACGAGATGAGCGGGATGGACGGGACGGTTCCCGTGACGTCGCGCAGCGCATAGATCTTGCGGTCGGCGGGCACCATGGTCGGCGATTGACCGGCCATCACGAAGCCGGTCTTCTCGAGGACCGCGGCGAACTCGTCCTTGTCGAGCTGGGTGCGGAAGCCGGGGATCGACTCCAGCTTGTCGAGCGTGCCGCCGGTGTGGCCCAGGCCGCGGCCGGACATCATCGGCACGGCGACGCCGCAGGCCGCGACCATCGGAGCGAGCGGCAGCGAGATCTTGTCGCCCACTCCGCCGGTCGAGTGCTTGTCGATCTTGAGCTTCGGGATGTGCGAGAGGTCGGCGACGTCGCCCGAATGCAGCATGGCCTCTGTCCACGGGCCGAGCTCCACGTCGCTGAGACCGTTGAGCACGATGGCCATGAGCAGCGGCGCCATCTGGTGATCCGGCACCCGCCCGTCGGTGTAGGCGGCGATGAGCCAGCGGATCTCATCGGGCGTCAATTGGTGGCCGTCGCGCTTGCGCCCGATCAACTCGACGATGCTCGGTGTCATGGTGCGAGTCTGGCACAAGGGCCCTGGTCAGAGCGCGCTTCCTCGATCGCACTGTGTGCGGGCGGTAGGGTCGATGGTCTCCTGGACTCTCATGGGAGCGTGGCGATGGAGCATCCGACCGGCACCTGGCACCACGGGCTCGTGGCGGCGTGGTGGTCGGAGTTCAACGACGACTTCCGGCCCCACGAGGTCGACTACTACCGCACTGCGGTGGAGAGACTCGGCGGCCCGGTGCTCGATGCCGGCTGCGGTACCGGCCGGGTCATGATTCCCCTGTTGCGGGACGGCCACGAGGTCGATGGGTGCGACGTGTCGGCAGACATGATCGACGTGTGCCGATCGAAGGCCGCCGCCGCCGGATTCGAACCCCGCCTCTTCGTGCAGGCACTCGATGAGATCGAGACCGGCCATCGCTATGCGACGATCATCGTCTGTGGCGTGTTCGGTCTCGGCAGCTCGAGACAACGCGACCTCGTCGCGCTGCGCAGAATGCGAGAACTCCTCGAGCCCGGGGGGACGCTCCTCGTCGATGTCGAGATGCCGTACGCCGATCCGAACCACTGGCGCTACTGGACGAAGGCGAAGCGGCCGTCGCTCCCCGAGAGCCTCGAGCAACCGGAGGGCCGGCGGCGGGCGTCGGACGGCAGCGCCTACCGGATGGCAACTCGGATCGTCACCATCGATCCACTGGAACAGCGTGTCGAGATGGAGATCGCCGTGGAGCGATTTCGCGACGACCACCTCGAAACCTCGGAGACGCACCGGCTCGCCATCGGCATGTACTTCAAGAACGAGATGCTCATGATGCTGGAGCAGGCCGGGTTCACCCGGATCGAGTTGCACGGCGAGCACGAGGAGCGGCCGCCCTCATCCGATGACGAGTTCGTGGTGTTCGTCGCTTCGGGGTGAGTCGGCTCTGTTCGGGTCGCGTACGGTTGCCTCATTCGGGTTCGCGTACGACCCTGCCGTCGCGCACCACGACCTCCTCGGAGCGGAGCAGCTCCGCCTGCTTCGCCTCGTGACCCGGTGCGAGCCGGCCCGACGACGTGACGACCCGCCACCAGGGGAGCCCGTCGACCCGCCGCAGCACGTTGCCGACGGCGCGGGCGGCGCCGGGGTAGCCGGCCTCCTCGGCAACCTCTCCGTAGGTCATCACCTCGCCCGGCTGGGACTTTCTGAGGACGGCGATGACGGCGTCGACGAAATGGCGGGTCGGATCAGACACGACGCAGCACCATCCGTTGCAAGCGGAGCTCTCTGTGCTCGATGTCCTCGTGGATGCTGCGTTCGACTGTTGCGAATCCATCGAAGTCGAGCGCGAGGAAATCCTCGTGGTCGAAGAACGAGAAGAATCGGGGTGGGGTGAGCCAGTCGTCGTCGTAGGGCCCGCTGTGATCGACGCCGCCCCACACCGTGAACAGAAAGAGGCCGCCGGGGCGGAGCAGGGGACCGATCGCAGCTACAGCAGCCGCCAGCTCGGTCTTGGGCACGTGGAGCAGGGCGTTGAACGAGAACGCCGCATCGAACGGTCCGATGTCGGGTGGGTCGGTGAAGTCGCCGACGACGGCGTCGATGCCACGAGATCGGCACTCGGCGACGTTGCCCGGGGAGAGGTCGAGCGCGGTGACGTCGAAGCCCCGGTCCTTTGCGTGTGCCGAGGCTTGGCCGGTCCCTGCTCCCAGCTCGATGATCCTGGCATCGGGGGAGAGACCGTCGAGGAAGTCGTCGAGAATGGGACGGCGGAAGTCGAGGGGCGCTGCGGTGCGGCGGGCGACATCGCTGTCGTAGGCGGTGCGCAGCGCCTGGAGCCGGTTCGGGTCGCTCACAGCGTGCCGAAGAGCCGGTCGCCCATGTCGCCGAGACCGGGCACGATGTAGAAGTGGTCGTTGAGCTCGCGGTCGTGGGCGGCGGCGACGATGCGGACGTCGGGATGGTCCTCGTACATCTTCGTGACGCCGTCGGGCGCGGTGACCACGCAGAGCGCCGTGATGTCGGTGGCGCCGAACTCCTTGGCCTTGGCGCACGCCCACGACAGCGAACCGCCGGTGGCCAGCATCGGCTCGAGGACGAGGATCGACTTCCCCTCGAGATCGGGCATCTTGGCGTAGTACTCCATCGGCTCGGCGGTCTCCTCGTTGCGCTGGACGCCGGCGAAGCCGACCGCCACGTGGGGCAGGAGGTCGATCACGGCGTCGAGCATCCCGAGCCCGGCCCGCAGCACGGCGACGGCGACGACGTCGCCCAGCTCGTAGCCCGTGGTCGGCTCCATGGGCGTCTGGATCTGCTTCTTGGCGAGCGGGACGCGTTCCGTCGCCTCCATGACCAGGGCATACGTGAGGCGGCGGGTGGCGTTGCGGAAATCCTCGGGTTCGGTCGAGCTGTCCCGCAGCACCGTGAGGTAGTGGCGGGCGAGCGGGTGGTCGATGACGGTGAGATTCACGAACGACTCCAGGGTGAAGCGACGCTGCCCGCCGATGATAGGGGAGGAGGGCGGGGCGATCTGGGCCGGTGTCGGACGGCAGGGAGCGGACGCTTCGTGGCCGTGCCGGCGGCTACCGTCGGGGGACTGTCCATACGAGGAGGATCGAGTGTTCGTGGTCAGGCGAGTGTGGGACGTCCAACCGGGTCAGGCGCGGGCTGCCGCATCGCTCGTGGCCGCGATGGGCGAGGAGTACGAGGCGGCCGGCAAGCGGGGCCCCTCACGCGTCTACTTCAACGGGGGCACCGTTCCCGGTGATCGCAATCGCGTGTACATGGAGTGGACCGAGAAGATCATCGACAGCACCTATCGCAAGGACATCGTCGAGAGCCCACAGCGCGCCCGCGACCTCTACGCCAGACTCCGCGACATCACGGTGGACACCTGGATCGAGTTCTACGAGCTGATGACACCCGAGAAGATGGTCGACCTGGACTGATCCTCGAATCCGGATCCGGCCCGCGCTCTCGTGGGCGAGAGAGTCGGCTCGCTCGAGTGCGCTGAGGTCAGAGCCGACCGCATGGACGACCCGTCTCGGCCAGGTGGTCACGACCAGCGGGGCGCCGCCATGGCCGCCAGACGGCGAGAGTCGCGCATACGATGGGTTCATGAGTCCTGCCAATCGCGGCTCCTCGCGGCTCGGGGCGAGTCACGACCCGGACAACCCGCTCAGTCCGTTCCGGATGTCGATGCTGGCTCACGGCTTCGTCGATGACGGCGGTCAGGGATACCGGCTGGACGAAGACGACCGCGGCAACTACTCGGTGATCCGTGTTCGCGGTGGCCGGGTGCCGGTCGGGACACTCGTCGTGTTGATGGCAGTCGTGATGGTGTTGGTTGCCGTCGCCATCTTCGGCTAGGTCTGCGTCCCGGGCGGGGTCTGGTCCGCGCGCGATCTCGTAGACTCCGGATGATGTTCGACACGCTCACCGACCGGCTCGGCGCGACCTTCACGCGATTGCGTGGCAAGGGCAAGCTGAACGAATCCGACGTCACGGATGCGCTCCGCGACGTCCGGCTCGCCCTGCTCGAGGCCGACGTCAACGTCGCCGTCGTCAAGTCGTTCCTGGCGCGGGTCCGGG
>JABAOD010007304.1_pt3 | contig 18040 bp, 21 predicted proteins | sample 7062151 | NCBI WGS metagenome assembly JABAOD01 (sample SAMN14538626, study PRJNA623070) | marine sediment metagenome | biome: marine biome [ENVO:00000428]; feature: marine pelagic biome [ENVO:01000023]; material: deep marine sediment [ENVO:00002113] | place: India: Gulf of Khambhat ... | reverse complement strand
GAGAGCCAGGAGCGCATGCTGATGGTGCTCAAGCCCGGGCGCGAGGACGAGGCCCGCGCCATCTTCGAGAAATGGGAGCTCGACTTCGCGGTGATCGGCCGGGTCACCGACACCGGCCGGCTGGTGCTGAAGTTCCACGGCGAGACGGTGGGCGACATCGAGGTCGCGCCGCTGGTCGCCAACGCCCCGGAATACGAGCGCCCGTGGGAGCCGACGCCGAAGCCGCCGGTGATCGCCGCCGCCGACGTCCCGGCGCCGAACGATCCGATGACGGCCCTGAAGACCATGATGGGCGGTCCCCACCTGTCGTCGCGGCGCTGGATCTGGGAGCAGTACGACCACATGGTGATGGCCGACACGGTCCAGCGCCCGGGCGGCGACGCCGCGGTGGTGCGGGTGCACGGCAGCAACCGGGGCCTTGCCATCACCACTGACGCGACGCCGCGCTACTGTCTGGCGGATCCGGTCGAGGGCGGCCGGCAGGCCGTTGCCGAGGCCTGGCGCAACCTCACCGCGGTCGGCGCGAGGCCGCTTGCGATCACCAACAATCTCAATTTCGGCAACCCGGAGAAACCGCGCATCATGGGCCAGCTGGCCGGCTGCGTGACCGGCATGGCCGAGGCCTGCCGGGCGCTCGACTTCCCGGTCGTCTCGGGCAACGTCTCGCTCTACAACGAGACCAGCGGCGAGGCGATCCTGCCGACCCCGGTGGTCGGCGGGCTGGGCCTGATCGGGGATCTCGAGCGGACCGCGCGGCTGGCGATTCCGTCCGCGGGGCTGGACCTGGCGCTGATCGGCGAGACGACCGGCTGGCTCGGCGCGTCCCTCTATCTGCGCGAGGTCGCCGGCCGCGAGGAGGGCGCACCGCCGCCCGTCGACCTTGCCACCGAGAAGCGCAACGGCGACTTCGTGCGCGGCCTGATCGAGGCCGGCCGCATTGCGGCCTGCCACGACCTCTCCGACGGCGGGCTGCTGGTGGCGGCGGCCGAGATGGCGCTGGCCGGCGGCATCGGCGCCGAGATCACGGGGCCGCCCGACGGCGTATCGCTGGCCGGCTGGCTGTTCGGCGAGGACCAGGCGCGCTACCTGATCGCCTGCGCCGACGGCGCCTTGGTGGTTGCGGAGGCTGCGAAGGCCGGCGTCCCCGCAAGCATCGTCGGCCGCACCGGCGGCGATGCGTTGACAGCGGCGGAACGCCATACCATATCGGTCGGTGAATTGCGGCGGTGCCATGAGGACTGGTTTCCGTCCTACATGGCGCGCCCGTGAGCATGCGGGCACGCCGACAGCAAGGGGGTTCTTGGCCATGGCCATGCAGGCGAGCGAGATCGAACGGCTGATCAAGGAAGCCATTCCCGACGCGCAGGTGCGTATCGAAGATTTGCGCGGCGACGGCGACCACTACGCGGCCTATGTCAGCTCGGCGGAATTCAAGGGCAAGAGCCGGGTGCAACAGCACCAGATGGTCTATGCCGCGCTGCAGGGCCGCATGGGCGGCGAGCTGCACGCGCTGGCGCTGCAGACGGCGGCGCCCGAAGGCGAATAAACGGGTCAATCGCGCGGCCGTGGGCACGGCGCGCCAGATGAGGGTGATCGAGAGATGGAAAATGTAGTGTTCGACCGGATCCGCGAGGAGATCTCCGACAGCGACGTGGTCCTGTTCATGAAGGGCACGCCGGTGTTCCCGCAATGCGGCTTCTCGGCCGCGGTGGCGCAGGTGCTCACCGTGATGGGCGTCAAGTACAAGGGCATCAACGTGCTCGAGGATCCCGGCATCCGCGAGGGCATCAAGAGCTTTTCCAGCTGGCCGACGATTCCGCAGCTCTACGTCAAGGGCGAGTTCGTCGGCGGCTGCGACATCGTCCGCGAGATGTACGAGTCCGGCGAGCTGCAGCAGCTGTTCGCCGACAAGGGCGTGCAGACCGCCGCGGCGTGATCGCGTCAGCCGGTTACCGAATCGCCGAAGGGCCGCCTCACCAGGCGGCCCTTTGTTCTTCGATCCGTTCGAAACGGCTTGCGTTGTGGATTTCAATCATATCGCCGTTCTCTACCGATGTCGGTGACAGGCAAACAGAGACCGTGATGGAGACAGATCAAAAAGCCGGTAACGGCGGGGCGCTCGGTTGGCAGTGCCGTTCAAACCCACACTATTTCAGCGCCATAGGGCGCCATCGCGCGGTCTTGAGTCACAAGGCGCAGGCCCTCGGTGAAGACCTGTGCGATTAGCATGCGATCGAACGGATCCTTGTGGTGCGGCGGCAGGGCGCCGGCCGCGAGACCGTGTTCGGACGTGACCGCCAGTTCCGCGAAGCCGCTTTCCTGCATGCCGTAGGCGAACTCCTCGTCGCGAAGGTCGATCCGCCCGAACGACCGTTTGACGGCAATCTCCCAGGCGCTGGCGGCGCTGACATAGACCAGCGTTCCGGGGTCGGCAATTGCCGATCGCGCCGCGTCGGACAGGCGCGCCGGCGCGCCGATCCACCACAGGAACACATGGGTGTCGAGCAAAAGGCTCACCCGCCCTTGACCCCGAAGGCATCGAGCAGGTCTTCCGGCAGCGGGGCGTCGAAGTCGTCCGATACGCGGAACCGCCCGGCAAGGCATCCCGGCTCGCGCCGCCCCGTGCCGTCGCGCAGGGGCACAAGGCGCGCCACCGGCTTGCCGGCCTTGGCGATGACGATCTCCTCCCCCGCCGCCGCCAGCTCGACCAGCCGTGAGAAATGGGTTTTCGCCTCGTAGATATTGACGGTTCGCATGACCGGCCGCTCCTTCGCGGTCACCATACTTGGTCAAGTTGATCTGGTCAAATTGACCAAGTATGCCGGCGGGCCGGCCAAAGGTTGTCTCCGATTGTCTCCGATGCCTGGGGCCAAGCCGAGCATCGCGCAACCGGGTCGCGGATCTGACGGCTATCCCATGTTGTCCCGACGCCGGTCGACCTGATTCACGACTCCGAGAGCCCGGACAGGATCGCCTCGAGGTTCGGGGTTTGCGCGATCAGGGTTTCGAGTGCGATCTCCGATCTATCCGCGGCCAGCGCGCGAGTGCCGCTGGCATCGCGCATGACGATGGCGACCGGCTCCGCGACGGCGGTGATCCAGCATCCCGCCGCGCCCGAACCGGAGCGGATCGCGGCGCGCATGACCGGCACCAGGGTGACGGCGCCGACGCGCAACGGTCGCTGTGCCCGGAGCGTTTCCATTCAGCCCCTCCCCCGGTGCAACCGCCACCATGCGCGCAGCATGGTCGGCGACAGAACGAAGGCCGCCGTCAGGGCGATGAACTGGATCGGCACGAGGCGGAACCGGCCATGGCTTTCAACTTCAAGGACCGGGTCGACGAACTCCGGCTCGATGCGCACCGCCACGTTTCGTATGTTCTGCGCCATGCCGGCGACCGGCCCGATCATGGCCCACAGCCGTCCGGTATCGGCCGGATCGCCCAGACCGACGCGCAGGCGGAGGACCAGATCCCGCGCATGCATCGCACGCAGCATGTCGCGGCCGAAGCCATGGACACGCCTGCGGACATGCGGCTGCCTTATCAGCGAAACCACTGCGCCGGCGCGCCACTTCTTCTTTTTCCGCTTGGCCGGCTTTGCCTTCTTTGCCGGCGCTGCCGGCGGCCGCTTGCGGGCCTTGGCGGGCCGCGGCACGCGGAACCGAAAGCGCACCAGCCCGAACAGCCAGCGGAACCGGACAAAGGCCCGGGTTTCCTCCAGTCGATGAACCGAGAACACGACCGTCAGCGGCACCGCCAGCAGGGCGACGAGGAGCGCCAGCAGCAGCCCGAGCGTCAGGGCAACGGTGGTCACCGCCTATTCGGCTTTACCGCCTGCCGATTTGGCCGATGCCGCCTTGCCGACGGTCTCCACCACCTTTTCCAGGACCGATGTCGTGCCGCCCTTGATCGGTTCGATGCGGACGCCGTCTTTGTTGACGACGATCATCGCGACCGGCTTGACGCCGCCGCCGCCGCCCGTGCCGCCGCCGGTCCCGCCGCCCTTGTTCGGGTCGGTGCCCTCGCCGCCGCCGACGCCGAAGCCAAAACCGACACTTACCAGCGGGATCAGCGTGTTGCCTTCAACGACGATGGGCTCGCCCACCACCGTCTTGGTGTTGAGCATGCGTTCGATCTCGCCGATCGCCTTGCTGAACAGATTTTCAACGTCTTTCATGTCGCCTCCATGGCCCGTCGGGGCCGGTGCGCAACCGTCTGTCGGAAATGTGGAATGAACAGGAGCACGACGCTCGTGGGACCCTGAATAGCCGATTGCGGCGCGGCTGTCTTTGACGTGGCTCAACGCCGGGGCATTTTCGGGGGCCGCCGCCGATGCCGTCTGCACCGCATCCTGCGGCGCACTCACGCGCGATCGGCGCCGCGGATCATCCTGCGGGACGCGTGAAGCGCTCTCGCGCGCGCTCGACCTCGGCCCGGAACACGCAGTCGGCGACGTGATCGTTGATCAGCCCCATCGCCTGCATGAAGGCATAGACCGTCGTCGGCCCGACGAACCGCCAGCCCCGCTTTTTCAGGTCCTTCGACAGGGCGATCGCTTCCGCCGAAGACGACACGGTCTGGGGTGCCGCGAGCTGCGCCGGATCCGGCTCGTAGCGCCAGATGAAGGCCGCCAGCGACCCGTCCCGCTTGACGAGCTCCCGGGCCTGCCGTGCATTGTTGATCGTCGCCTCGATCTTCCCGCGATGGCGGACGATCCCGTCGTCCCCGAGCAGACGGGCGACATCCCGCTCGGTGAAGCGCGCGATCCTGTCGAAATCGAAATCGTGGAAGGCGGCACGGAAATTCTCACGCTTGGCGAGGATGGTGCGCCAGCTCAGTCCGGACTGGAAGGCCTCCAGGCTCAGTTTCTCGAACAGCCGCCGGTCGTCGGCGACGGGAAAGCCCCATTCCGTGTCGTGATAGGCGAGAAACTCGGGCGCGGCCCCGCACCATTTGCAGCGCGGCTTGCCGTCCGGTCCTGCGAATGTTGCGTTCATGTGTCCGATTTCCCTGTGACAACAAAAGAACGAGCAGGCGGCGCTCAGTCCAGCAGGAACGCCAGCCGGTCATCGGCCTTCGAAGGGGTGATTTCCATTATGTCCGCGGTGACGATACCTTCGGCGACGAACGGATCGCTGTCGACCCTGTCCTGGAGATCCGGCAGCGATGTGTCGTGCGCCACGATCCCGCCGCCGAGATTGGGCTGCAGACTGCCGGCCAGCAGGAACACGCCGTCGTCGAACCCGCGTTTGAGCCATTCGTTGTGGCCGTCCATGTACTCGCCGGCCTTGCCCTTGTTGTCCGAGAACCTGAGAAATACGATAAACATCAGTTGCTCCCTCCCGCCGATTCGCCCGGCGCGGCACGGCGTTTCCGCTCCGCTGGCCTCGTTTGTACCGGATTTTCCGTCCGTCACCGCAGGATTTTCTTTACCGCCGGAAAACGCCGGTGCGATATCGCCATGCAGCTTAGGCGGGTGCAGACATATCGGCAGCCGACGGACGACACGCCCGGAACGGAAAAGGCGGCCCGGAGGCCGCCTTTGATACCGTTCGTTTGCCCGTCCCGGGCCCGCTCAGCGCGAGTAGAACTCGACGACGAGGTTCGGTTCCATCTGGATCGGATACGGTACGTCGGCCAGCTTGGGTCCGCGCACGAAGGTCGCCTGCATCTTCTTGTAGTCGACCGAGATGTAGTCCGGCGTGTCGCGCTCCGGCGACTGCATCGCCTCAAGCACCATCGGGACCTCGCGGCTCTTCCGGCGCACCTCGATGACGTCGCCGTCGCGCAGGCGGTACGAGCGGATGTTGACGCGCTTGCCGTTGACCCTGATGTGGCCGTGGTTGACGAACTGGCGCGCCGCGAACACCGTCGGCACGAAGCGGGCGCGGTAGACGGCGGCGTCGAGCCGGCGCTCCAGCAGCTCGATCAGGTTCTCGCCGGTATCGCCGCGCAGGCTGGCGGCTTCCTGGTAAAGCTTGCGGAACTGCTTCTCGCCGATATTGCCGTAATAGCCCTTGAGCTTCTGCTTGGCCGCCAGCTGCGTGCCGAAGTCGGACGGCTTGCGGCGCCGCTGGCCGTGCTGGCCGGGGCGTGATTCGCGCTTGTTGAACGGGCTCTTGGGGCGGCCCCACAGATTGACGCCGAGGCGGCGGTCGATCTTGTACTTGGACGCGTGTCGTTTGCTCATGCTCTGTCGTTCCCGATCCTGTCGGTGTTGTGGTTGTCCGGTAGTCCGCATCCGCAGCCCCGAGGGACCATGGAGGGCGGGGATCCGGCCAGGCGCCGGCCCACATTCCCGGAGGGTGCGGCGCTTATATACGCAGGGCCGCGCCGATGTCAAAGGCTTTGAATGAGCAACGGTCTCAGTCGGAATTGCACCACGTCAGCACACCGCGCCTGGGATACGGCCCGAAACCCGAACAAACATTTATGTCCGCCAGGACCTGTACGAACACCCATGCCTCGCAAGACTCGTTTAGCCGCTTGCGGTCAACCCGTATCCAGCCGTCGACTCCGGCCTTCGCAAGGACATCGTCGATGTAATCGCCGTCTTCGTCATCGATCCCGCCGATGGCCCCGGTTCCCCGGTATTTAGGACCCTTGAAATAGTCCAACAGATGGTTTTCGGGGCTTGCGAACTCTTGTGACGGAGTCAGGACATAGTTCCTGAACGGAGCGAACGCACCCTCAAGGGTCGGCAGGCGGCAGAGGGTGCCGCCCACCTGATTGGCATAGACCACACCGGTGGGATACTCGATGATTACGCCCGTGCCGGCACTTTCCAAGAGCGTGATACAAGGTTTGTTCATCCTGTCGAATCCGTGTCTGTGATCTTTCCGTTCCGGCGCTCCTCAAGTTCGTGGGACCCTCAATCCCCTTTGTGCCGAAACAACCCCGCCACGATGCCGTGCAGGGTGCGCAAGTCCTGTTCGGTGGGCTGCATGCGCTGGAACATGTTGCGGATGTTGCGCACCATCGAGGGGCGCTTTTCCGGAGGAAAGAGAAACCCGCATTCGTCGAGGGCCGCTTCGAGGCGGGCAAAGAAGTTGAGCAGTTCCTCTTTGGTCGCGGGGCGCGTCGCGCCGAGCTCGACGCGGCTGCCCAGCGTCGCGTCGCCGAGGCGGAACCAGCTCCAGGCAACCAGGAGCACCGCCTGCGCGAGGTTCAGCGACTTGTAGGCCGGGTTCAGCGGCGCTTCGATGACGGTGTCGGCCAGCGCAACGTCGTCGTTCTCCAGCCCCGTGCGCTCGGCCCCGAACAGCACGCCATAGCGCTGGCCGTCCGCCTCGGCACGGCGCATCTCGGCCGCCGCATCGTCCGGAGTCATTACGGTCTTGACCATGTCGCGCGGCCGCGCCGTGGTGGCGAAGACGCGCTGTAGCCCGGCGACGGCGTCCTCGCTGCGCTCATGGATGCGCGCGTTTTCGATCACGATGTCGGCGCCGGAGGCGGCGCGCACCGCTTGCGGGTTCGGCCAGCCGTCGCGCGGGCAGACGAGGCGCAGATCTGTCAGACCGCAGTTCAGCATGGCGCGCGCCGCCGCGCCGATATTCTCGCCGAGCTGCGGACGCACGAGGATGATCGCCGGCCCGTGCCCCGCAACAATGGAGTCGCGCGTCGAGTCCGTCCCCGCCATGCTCACTGCTCCGGCAGGCCGAGGATGGTCCGCGCCCGGGCTCGCACCTCGTCCAGCGGCTGCGCGAGCTCGAGCCGCGGATCGTAAAGCAGGGTGAAGACCCGCTGGCCGTGTACCGTCAACCGTGGCCGCCCGGCAATGCTGACGATCGTGCCGAGGTCGTCGCCAATACTGGCGCCGCCCATGGCCCAGACCAATGCCAGCCCGAGGAACGTCTCGATCTCGGTGCGTTTCAGGTCGTCCGCAAGCAGCAGGACACCGCGACGGCGGCCCTCCGCCGAAAGGTCGTCGCGGCGGAAGCGGAACAGTGCCGGCCACCGCCCATCGGCGAAGCGGCGGCGCATCTCGGGATCAAGTCCGAGCCCCACCGCGAACTCCGCCCCTAGCGACCGGGAGACAATGAGAATGGTCAGATCGCTGGCCTTGCCGATCTCGGGCATCAGGGGCACAGCCGAGGCCTGCACACCGATCTCGACGGCCGTGACGCGCGCGAACTCCTCCGCCAGTGCGACAAGGGCCGGAGCCAGCCCGAATTCCCGGCCGCCGGCAAGCCTGATCTGCAGCGGACCGGTCGCGCGCCACAAGCGCTCTGGCGGCAGGGCATAGATCTCGCGCTCCTCTTGGTTGCCGAGCAGCGACTCGAAGCTTTCATAGATCGCCTGCGCCGTGTCGTCCGGCTCCGCCGCGGCCGGCCCGGCCGTTACCCAGGCAAAAGCCGCTACGGCCAATATTTTGACCGCCATAGCCGCGGCGGTCGTCCTTAAGCTCATAAAGTTCGCCCTGAACATCGTGCCAGGGCGGTCCACGGGCAACGAACTCTCAACTTCCCTACGGTCATCGAAATACTCCAGGGAGTCCAACATCGCGGAACAGAAACCTTTCCTTCAAGGCCAAGCGCGCGCTGACCGACAAGGGGCCCGCCCATGTTAACCAACCTGGTGTCGACGGACCACAATCTCAGACGAACAGCACGCCATCATGACTGGCTTGCGCCGGCTATCTGCGGAGCGCGGCCGACTGGTCAGAGGTCGAAATGTACAACTCCACATGTCACATGCACTATCGGCTTACATATGATTGAGGGAATAAATTGATTTTTCCTCGCCTTATTGATGTAGATATGTTAACCTTTTCGCTGGAACTATCGGTCTCAGAATTCTTCGGTGACTTAGCGGGCTGCTTTAATGTTGTGTGGTGCGCGGAGTCGGGAAGAATGGCGCCGGCGATAGGAAATGTCTGGTGATGGGCTGGAGCAGGCGGTCCAGAATTTCCGAATTTGTCATATCGGCATTCTTTATTGCGTTTGATTGACGGGTGCATCGTCGCCGGTCGAAAACGCATCATGCGCCGGGAGGATTCTTGGCATCTTGGCAACGCTGAAACTTCATCTTGTCGACGGTTTCAACAACGACACTGTAAAAATACAGGTCAATGGCAAGACCGTCTTCAGCAAGGATAATGTGAGCACCAGCGATCTTGTCGGACTCGCAGACTCGGTGACTGCCGAGGTCGACACTGAGGCGGCAGAAATCGAAGTTCACCTGCCGAAACAAGGGCTGTCGAAGCATATCCACGTCAAGGCGAAAGATGCGCAGGACGTGGTGATCTCGGTCGTCGCTGGCCGAATCGACTGGCACACGCCGCAAACACCAGTAGGTTTCGCGTAACCGAATAACTCTCCGGAAGAACCGGATCGAACGAGAAAGCCATCCCGACGCCGTTGCCGTACCTTCGATCGGTGCGGCCCAACACGGGCGCCGCGTTGCGGCGACCCTCGATGCAAGGGAGATTTCTCATGCCGAGACGCAAGAGTGGTTCAATTGACAATCCGGGGAGACGTCACGCGTCACCCGAAGTCGCGGAATTGGAACGGCCCGAATCGCGTGCGCCGGAAATCCCGACTGAGCAAACCGTCGAGGAACTGACCGACGTCGAATCCGAAGCGGAATTTCTTGAAGCGTTGCCGCCCGACCTGCCCGACTTGTGGCGACATGTGCGCTTTGCGGCGGTCAGCGGCCTCTATGAGGGCACCATGTCGGGACCCGCGCCAGGGCGATACGCCCTTGAGATGCGCATCGACATTGACTCCCGGCGCAGGTCGTCACCGGTACTCGACAAGGTCAGTGGCGACATTTACCAGATTTTCCGGTTCACCTTCCCGGGTGGGCGGAAAATCGAATGGCGCGTTTATCGCGAGTCGTGGATCGTCGACAATCCAACCGTACGCAGATCGCGCGGGCGGGTCGGGATTACCGGAAGGGTCCGCTACTGGAGCGGCGTGCATCCCCGAACCGATCTCAGGATCGTGTTGCCGCATCGGCCGTTCCGTGCGGCAGCGCAGGCACGCGTTGTCTTCCATCGGCGCGGCAGTGAAAACGAAATCTACCGATGCCAACGACGGTCTGACGAATTCCGCACTGTTAACCTCGAAGTCGATGTCTGCTCGTCTGTAAACCGGGACCCGGTCATTCCATCCTACGACACGCACTGGCACGCGACTCGGCCTGCGGGAACGCCACGGCGCACGCTCGACATCGCGGAAACTTATAAGGAAGCCGGGATCAGAATGACGGTCGCGCCCCACCGTTCCATCATCGATGACAGCGCGCCGGCCTTTGCCAGCTGGTCACCCGCAGAGTTACATGACGCCATGGAACTGTATTTCAGCCAGATCGCCGGCGGCTGGCCGAAATGGCACCTGTGGGGACTGCTGGCCGGCAGATTCGACAACCCCAACGTCGGCGGCATCATGTTCGATGCCGCGGCCCGGTATGGCGGCGCAGGGGAGCCACCCGACCGGCAGGGTTTTGCCGTCTTCCGCGACCACGTCTGGTTCCGTGACCTCGTTGCCGGGCCGCCCGCCAATGAGACGCAGGCCGCAGCCATGCGCAAGTTCCTCTATACTTGGGTTCACGAGGCCGGGCATGCCTTCAATTTCCTGCATTCCTGGGACAAGGGGCGGCCGGACTCCCTGTCGTGGATGAACTATGACTGGCGATACGACATGCGAAACGGCGCCGACAGTTTCTGGTCGAACTTCGAATTCCGGTTCGACGACGAGGAACTGTTGCACCTACGCCACGGTAACCGGAACGCAGTGATCATGGGTGGTGACCCATGGGCGTCGGGTGGGCATGCCGAAGCGTCGAACGGTGCCTACGACACGGCGGAGGGTGAACCGCCGCTGGAGCTTCTGGTTCGCTCGAAAGGCTATTTCGAGTTCATGGAACCGGTTTCCGTCGAGTTGCGCCTGCGGAACCTCATCACGGAAATCCCTGTGGACATCGACGGTCGCTTGGATCCGGCGTACGGCACCGTGGCAGTCGCCATCACTGGCCCGAACGGGCGGACGGTACATTTCGAACCGGTCTTCTGCTTGCTGGGCGATGCCGAACGCGTGACGCTGCAGCCGAAGGGATCACGGCCCGGCGAAGAGCGATTGAGCAGGGAAATTCCGCTGACCTACGGCAAACGGGGGCATTACTTCGCCGATCCTGGGATCTACTATATCCGAGCCGCCTACCAGGGTTTCGGTGACATGCTGATTCCGTCCCAGCCGCACACGATACGTGTCGGCGTTCCCTTGTCGAAGGCAGAGGAGCGGGTCGCACATGACTACTTTACGCACGAAGCCGGCCTTTGCCTCAGCCTTGGCGGGTCACGGTCGCCGTTTCTCGACACCGGCATGAAAGTACTTGAGGACGTCGCGACGCGATACAAGGACAGCATTGTCGGAGCGAAGGTCGCGAGCATTCTGGCGGCCGGTGTTTCACACCCGTTCTTCAGGGTCGACGTCGAGGACGGAAGGCTCAGGGAGACCGCGAAGGCGGATCCGGCACGGGCGTTGCAGCTGACGAGCGACGCGTTGAAACTGCTAAAGGCGGAAAAGACGCTGAACATCGCCTATCACGCCCTGGTGCGGCAGCGTGCTGAGCTGCTGGCCGAACAGGACAAAGCAGAAACCGCCCGGAAAGAGCTGAGCACACTTCGCAAAGACCTACACCAGCGCGGCGTCAACAAGCCGGTACTCGACGATATCGAGGCTTTTGAGAAGAACCTGTAAGGTGCAACGGGCGGGCGGCAAACCGCTGATCCAGCCGCCCGCCCGGACAGCCAAACCTTATGTGGCCGCGCCCCTGCCGCCGACGCCTTCTCGATATAGCCGGTAAGAGATGGCGTCGCGGAGCGCGCCGTAGGACGCGTCGATGATGTTTGTCGACACGCCGACGGTCGACCAGCGCTCACCGGCACCATTGGTGCTCTCGATCATCACCCGGGTGACCGCGTCGGTGCCGCTGGTGTCGTGCCGCGGCGGCAGGATCCGCACCTTGTAGTCGATCAGGTGCATGTCCTCGAGTTGCGGGTAAAGCGGCTTGAGCGCCTTGCGCAGGGCGGTATCAAGCGCGTTCACCGGGCCGTTGCCGTCGGCCACCGTCATGATCTCCTCGCCGCCGGCCTCGACGGTGATGGTCGCCTCGGACTCGGTGACCAGCTCGCCGCGGGCGTTCCAGCGCCGGTCGTCCATGACGCGGAAGCGCACCAGCTTGAAGTACTCCGGCACCTCGCCGAGCAGGTCACGGATCAGCAGCTCGAAGCTCGCCTCGGCCCCGTCGTAGGAATAGCCTTCAAACTCGCGCGCCTTGACCAGCTCGACAAGCCGGCCGACACGCTTGTCCTTGGGATCCATGGTGATGCCGATGTCCTCCAGCCGCGACAGCACATTCGCCCGTCCGGCCTGGTCCGAGACGACAACGTGCCGCCGGTTGCCGACCTTGGCCGGGTCGATGTGCTCATAGGTCGTCGGGTCCTTGGCGATCGCCGAGACGTGCAGGCCGCCCTTGTGCGCGAATGCCGCCTCGCCGACATAGGCCTGGTGCCGGTTCGGCATGCGGTTCAGCCGCTCGTCCAGCAGGCGCGAGGCATGGGTCAGCCGGCGCAGCCCGTCCTCGGCAATACCCGTCTCGTAGCCCATCTTCAGCACCAGCGTCGGGATCACCGAACAGAGATTGGCGTTGCCGCAGCGTTCACCGAGCCCGTTGAGCGTTCCCTGTACCATGCGCGCCCCGGCCCGTACCGCGGCCAGGCTGTTGGCCACCGCGGTTTCGGCGTCGTTATGAGCATGGATCGCAAGACGGGTGCCGGGGACGTGTTCGGTCACCTCGCCGACGATGCGCTCGACCTCGTGCGGCAGCGTGCCGCCGTTGGTGTCGCACAGCACGATCCAGCGGGCGCCCGCCTCATAGGCCGCGGCGATGCACGCCATGGCGTATTCGGGATTGGCCTTGTAGCCGTCGAAGAAATGCTCGGCATCGTACATCGCCTCGCCCTTGCGTGCCTTCGACAAGGCCACGGAATCTGCGATCATCGCGACGTTCTCGTCGCGCGGGATCCCCAGCGCCACGTCGACATGGAAATCCCAGCTCTTGCCGACGAGGCAGATCGCACCGGCCTTGCTGGTCAGCAGCGGCGCCAGGCCCGGATCGTTCTCGGCGCTGCGGCCCGGCCGGCGCGTCATACCGAAAGCGACCAGCTTGGCGGCTGTCAGCACCGGCGGGTTTTCGAAAAAGGAATCGTCGGTCGGGTTCGCGCCGGGCCAGCCGCCCTCGATATAGTCGATGCCCAGCTCGTCCAGTTCGTGCGCGATCGTTACCTTGTCGGCGACCGTGAAGTCGACGCCCTGGGTCTGCGCGCCGTCACGCAGCGTCGTATCGAACAAATAGATGCGGTTGTCGTTGCCGTCGCTCATACCAAACGTTCCGGTCCATCTGCCGGCCCATCGCACGCAAATTCCTGCGGGATCTGAGAAAATGCCCTGTTCCGTCTTCTGGCGCAAGTCGGATGTCCAGCCGGGTTCCCCCGTACGCTGTGTCACCGGATGGCGGTCCGGAAATGTCTGTGGCGTCGCAGCCACGACGTACAGCTGTCCCCGCAAAGCCGCACAAGTACGACCCGGACGTAACACCGGGCGTGCCGGGCACAGCAAGCCTGCCCGTGTCGATACTTCGGAAGTTGCGATAAACAGAGCCAAAAATTTTCGTTTTACCGGTATTTTGCTGAAGCAAATAATGCTGCGTTTCGGAGGCGATCGGCGTCTCCGGGTAGTGGATTTTCAAGACATGTCCTGGTTGAACTTCAATGAACTGGTGGCGGGAGTCGCCGTGATCGCGGTTGCCATGGTTTTCGGCCGGCTGCTGTATCAGACCGCGCGCCGCAATCCGAATTCGATCCTCGTGAACACGGGGCTGGTGGCCGATATGCTCTGCGTGGTCGAGGTATTCCTGGTTGTGCTCGGACCCATGCTCTTGCTCAACGCCTTGCTGGACATCTTTTGACGCACCGGCTTGACGGAATCACCGGTCGGCGCTGCGTGCCGCGTGGTCTTGCGGTGGCCGGCAGGGCGTATCGGCAAGTTTACAGGGTTGCTGCCCGCAGGCTTCGGGGCGGGCGCGTTAAGCGTACGTTCAGGTTGGCCCGAATATGGTGCGGCAGTCCATGGCTTTCTGCTGAGGTCCGATATGTCTTTTAAGCGACTCACCACCGCCACGCTCGTCGGCGCCCTGGCGACGACGAGCCTGTCCGGCCAGCTGATGGCGGGAACCGCGATTTCGCCAGGATTTCTCCGGCCGGTCTTCGAACATCATGATGGGATGGATCGCGGCGACGGTTACCGCATTCACACCGTACACGAGCGGAAGAAGAAGAAGCTGTATTACGGCGAGGGCGGTGAAGGCGGTGAGGGAGCGGAAGGCGGCCTGGTCATCTATCCAGCGCCGGCGGTGGTTCCGGTGCCCTATCCGGCCCGGCGCGTTGCCTGCGATTCGCACCGGCCCGTCGGGATGATCCTTGGCGGGGTGACCGGCGCGGTCATCGGCAGCCAGGTCGGCGGCGGCAAGGGCCGGCACGTAGCGACGGCACTGGGCGCGTTGATGGGCGTGTTCGTCGGTGACGCGATCGGCGCACACCTTGACGCGACCGATGCCGCCTGTGCAGAGGCCGCTGCCAGCAACGCGTTCGCCGAGCCGGTCGGCACGACCATCAACTGGAACAATCCGGAAACCGGGGCCGCCGGATCGGTGCGCTCGACCCGCGAAGGGACGAACGCGCGGAACGGACAGTATTGCCGCGAGTTCATTCAGACGGTCACGGTTGGCGGCCAGATTCAGGAGGCCTACGGCATCGCGTGCCGCCAGCCCGACGGCGACTGGAAGATCATCGGCTGATCAGGGCCCGTCGTCACAGGGAAGTTCCGATACGAAGTCCTGGTATTTGTCCGTCGTGCCTCTCGGGATGCGATCGAGGCGCACGATGTCGATCTCGAAGGGATGGCCGAATCGGTCCTGGAGGAACGCACGGAGGTCGCTTTCCTCGGATCCGGCGATGGGCCTGTCCGCAACGAGGCGAAACTCGATCTTCTCGAGGCTTTTCTGCACGAACTGATATTGCCGGATTGGCGCGATGCGGAGCAGCCCCGCAAGGTCGGATGAGGACAGCAGCGGCCACACCCGCCGGCCCTCCGGCAGGCGGAGCATGTTCTGCGCGCGGCCAAGGATACGTGTCAGGACCGGCAGGCCCCGTCCGCACGGACAGGGTGGGCCCGCCTCGGCAAAATCGCCGATCTCGTAGCGGATCAACGGCATGGCGAAATTGTGCAGCGGCGTGACGACGACACGGCCTTCCGCGCCGGGCGGCACCGGGACACCGTCGGGCCCGACAACCTCGAGCAACACACTCTCGCCCTGCACGTGGTAATGCTCGTGCTCAGGGCACTGCAGGGCGAGATAGCCGGCCTCGCGTGCGCTATAGAGGTCGACGACGGAAACCCCCCATGCCTGGTCGCACAGGGCGCGAGTGCCGGGGCGCAGGATCTCCGAGATGGTTTGCACCTGGCGGAGACGCGGCAGAGAAATACCCCGGTCCAGGCAGTACGCCGCCAGCGCGTGCAGTACCGTGGGATGGGTGAGGAGATAGTCCGGGTCCATGCGCTGCAGCCAGTCGGCCTGCTGCTCGGTGCTGCACCGGATGTTCAGGCTGACACAGGGCCCGGTGCGGACCAACGCGCCGCTGGACGAGCCCCAGCTTTCCGAAATCGATCCGTCGGGCCAGGGCGCCTTGCCCTTGCCGGATTCCCGGATCACCGCGAGCTTGCCGGACAGATCTCGCCGATGCCACAGATGGTCGCGCAATGTGAAGGCGCGCCAGAACGTTTCCCAGAGCCGGGTTCGCACCGCCCGGACCGGCCGGCCGGTTGAGCCGGAGGTGTGGATCTCGCCGAGCCCGCCATGACTGGCCGGGACCATCACGCTCAGCAGTTCGTCGCCCGCGGCGACCACCTCCGCGCGGGTGAGGATCGGGATACGGCTCCAGCTATCACGCGGCAACGCGACATCCGGCTGAAACCCGGCTGCAGCGAGCCGGTCGCGGTACCAGGGCACCGTCCGCCACACGTGGTCGAGCAATGACACCGCCTGAAGGTGCTGCGCTTCGCGCAACCGGTCCACCGACCACCACTGGGTCTGCTCGAGCTGGAACAGGATCGCCAGGATGGCGGCGCTGGTACCCTCCGGCACCGCCGGCCATTCAATGCCGTCGACGGCGGAATTCAATGCAAGTTCGTCCATCTCGGCGTCCGACCGGTAATCAATCCACCGTGCAACTGTATCTGCCGGTTCGAATCCTTCGCAAGCACGCTTGTCGGCAGGTCGCCGGGGTGGAAAATACGGTGAGGTGCAGTCGAGGGATCGCTGTGGCCCGGAGGTCGATTCCGTGCCGGCTTGCATGCGAACTTGCACATTGCGGGCGGCCGGCTAACATCGCCGCTCGGCTCTGCAACGGAGGCATTTGCATGTTCACGACGCGCCCCGAAATCCTCGGCACATTCGGCGTTGTTGCCTCGACACACTGGCTGGCATCAGCGGCGGGCATGGGCATGCTGGAGCGCGGCGGCAATGCCTTCGATGCCGCGGTCACGGCGGGCTTGGTGCTGCAGGTGGCGGAACCGCACCTGAACGGGCCGGCCGGCGACATGCCGCTGATCATGCACTCGGCGAAGTCCGGCGAGACCAAGGTGATCTGCGGCCAGGGGCCGGCACCGGCCGGTGCGACCATCGAACATTACCGGGGGCTGGGCCTGGAGATCGTGCCGGGCACCGGACTACTGGCCGCCTGCGTTCCGGGGGTGTTCGACGCCTGGATGCTGATGCTGCGCGACCACGGGACGATGCGGCTCGCGGACGTGTTCGGGCCGGCGCTGGGCTACGCTGCGAACGGCGTGCCGCTGGTGCCGCGGATCATTGAGACGATTGGAACGGTCAAGGAGCTGTTCGAGACGGAGTGGCCGACCTCGGCCGCGCAGTGGCTGCCCGGCGGCAACCTGCCAAAGGCAGGCGGGCTGCTCGCCAACAAACCTTTGGCCGCAACCTGGCAGCGGCTGCTCGACGAGGCTGAAGCGGCATCGTCCGATCGGTCAGAACAAATCGAGGTAGCGCGGCGCACCTGGGCTGAAGGCTTCGTCGCCGAGACGATCGACCGGTTCTGCCGCGAACAAGAGGTGATGGACGCCAGCGGTGCGCGTCACCGCGGCGTGTTGACCGGTGCCGACATGGCCGGCTGGCGGGCGCACTACGAAAGTCCGCTGGTCTACGACTATCACGGCTACGGGGTGTGCAAGTGCGGGCCCTGGAGCCAGGGGCCGGTGCTGCTGCAGAGCCTCGCATTGATGGCCGATATGGATATATCTGGGCTGGATCCCCTGGGGCCCGATTTCGTCCATACGGTGGTCGAGTGCATGAAGCTGTCCTACGCCGACCGCGAGGCCTGGTATGGCGATCCGGACTTTGTCGACGTTCCGGTTCAGGACCTGCTGAGCAGGGCCTACGCCGACGACCGCCGCGCGCTGATCGGCGAAACCGCCTCGATCGAGTTGCGGCCGGGCGCCCCGGGCGGGCGCGCCCCGAAGCTCGCACGATTCGTGGTCGAGGGCCGCATCGTCACCCCCGCCGTCGCCGGGGCCGGCGAGCCGACGGTGGCCCGCTACGACACCGATACGGGCGAGATGGACACGCGGGCCGACGGCAGCACCGCGGGCGATACCTGCCATCTCGACATCATCGACCGCTGGGGCAACATGGTGTCGGCAACGCCCAGCGGCGGCTGGCTGCAGAGTTCGCCGCTGATCCCGGCGCTGGGCTTCGCGCTGGGCTCGCGCGCCCAGATGTTCTGGCTCGAGGAAGGGCTGCCGGCCAGCCTTGCCCCCGGCAAGCGGCCGCGCACCACGCTGACGCCGTCCTTCGTGCTGCGCGACGGCGAGGCGTGGATGCCGTTCGGCACCCCGGGCGGCGACCAGCAGGACCAGTGGCAGCTGATCATGCTGCTCCGCCACCTGCATCACGGCCTCAACCTGCA
>JABAOD010003929.1_pt1 | contig 18076 bp, 13 predicted proteins | sample 7062151 | NCBI WGS metagenome assembly JABAOD01 (sample SAMN14538626, study PRJNA623070) | marine sediment metagenome | biome: marine biome [ENVO:00000428]; feature: marine pelagic biome [ENVO:01000023]; material: deep marine sediment [ENVO:00002113] | place: India: Gulf of Khambhat ... | reverse complement strand
TCCCGTTCGGCAGCAGATTGGGCACGTACACATACGGTGTGTCCTTTCGTTTAGAATGGCGATGGATGCTTGATTGGGTGCTTAGTCTGAAAGATCCCATCTTCGAAAAAGCAAAACGCGCTCCGGGCCGTCTTTGCCCCGAAGGCATCTAAGTGCCTGGTGCGCCAACAATTGTGCCGGAAGTCAGTTATGAGCTCTGTCTACACCGGTTCCATTCTTGACTCTCCTGACGAGGCCTGGCCAGCAGCTGCTGTGGCCGGACCGCTACCACTGGTACGTCGAGGGCGGAACATGCCGCCGCAGGAGCAGGTGATCCTCCACGCCCCAGACGCCCGGCATAGTCTCGGCGGCCCCGCGCCACCAGCCAGGCGATGCCTTCCCGCCGAAGCTGCGTTCATCCGAGCAGCTCCGTGATCCTGCGAGCCTCCGAGGCGATCTGCCTGTCGGTGATTACACCGACAATGTCCGCTGGATGCGGCGACGTACGATCACGAGTAACAAGGGCGACGTTCGCATGGTGCGACCGCATCGCCGCTAGCACGTCGATTAGCACGTCGGTCACAGCCACAAACACGCAATCCCTCTCGGCCAAGTCCCCGAGGGTGGCCGCTGACGAATCTGAGCCTGATGCAACCGGCCTTGAGCAGAGCACCCCCACAACCTCTCCCTCGCTCTGGACCACGACGACAGGATCGCTCTTCGAGGCCGTCTTCCGTTCCGGCCACCAATCCAAGCCGTCCTTAGCGTGGAGGACGACGAAGTCGCTCGTCATCACGTCCGTGGCCCGGCGTGCGGTAGTGAAGATCGCCTGCAAGCCCACGGGCACCGGGTGGCCGCGCCGGAGAAGTTTCAAAGTGTAGATGCTCGCGTGCACGATCTTATTGCGGACCGTGTAGGTAATCGCCACGGTGAGTATCACAGGGAGGATGGCATTGTAATTGCGGGTCATCTCGAAGAGCATGGTGATGGCAGTCACGACGGCCCCCGTCGTGCCGCCGACCATCCCCGCCATTCCCGCGACGGCGAAAACTGTTGCATCGACGGCCAGGTCGGGGAAGATCTGTTGGGCAACGGTTCCGAAGAATCCGCCCAGCGCCGCCCCAAGAAACAGGGATGGGGAAAAGATTCCACCGGACGCTCCCGAACCGAGTGTCAGGCCCGTGGCCAGTAACTTGGCCCCAACCAATAGCAGCAAAAAGGCCGGGGAGCTCAGCGTGCCCCGCAAAATATCTTCGATCGTCGCGTACCCGACTCCGTGCACGTAGTAGTGACCGTACTGAGTCATCAGCACGTAGATCATCACGCCGACAACCAGCATCCCCAGCATATGCCGCGTGTAGTAGTTGCCCGGCAGACTATCGAAACGGTCCTCGAACCAGTAGATTGCGCGGACAAACAGCGCGGCGACCAAGCCCAGCAACAGTCCAAACCCAGCAAACAGGAGGAACACCACCGGGTTGCCAAGGTGCGGAGCCGGGATAGTCAGCTCCGGGATGTTGAACGCGGGTTGCAGGCCGAGGAAGTATCGGCCGACGTAGGTCGCGGTCGCCGTGGCCAGCGCGACCGGGAGGACTGTTACCGCAGTGATGGCCGGCATCACGAGCTCGGCGGCGAATGCGAGCCCTCCGATGGGGGCGTTGAATGTCGCGCCAATGCCTCCGCCGACGCCCGCGGCGATGAGCGTGACGCGCTGTTTGACCGGCATCGGGATCACTTGTCCCAGAATGGAGCCAATGGCGGCACCGATCTGGGCGATCGGTCCTTCCCGGCCCACCGAACCCCCGCTTCCGATCGACAGCGCCGATGCGATCGGTTTGACCACGGCGACGACCGGACGGATGCACCCCTCCTTGTAGTAGATCGCGTCCATAACCTCCGGCACGCCGGCCCCCTTGGCCTCGGGAGCCAAGGTCTTCACCAGGAACGCGACACCGACCGCTCCGACGACGGGTACCAGAACCACCCATGCTTCCCAAGGGCTGGCGGCAGTGTGTAGGTTCGCGTTGTATTCGAAGGACAGTTCGCGCAGAAACAGTAGGTTGTGGACCACGCCGATGAGTTTCCGAAAGACGACTGCGCCCACGCCGGCGATGATCCCGACCGCCAGCGCCAAGAGCGCCATGGAAAGGATTCCGAGCGGCTTGGATTCGGCGACTTGGTTGTCTTGCCTCACGGTGCTCCTCGGTCCGCGCTATCAGGTTTCAAAGCACCTGGAAAGCGGGGGTCAGGTTCGGGGTACACGCAACCGCCCTGCACCCCCGCCCGTCGAGCGGCAATGATGGTATCGATAGAGGGGCGGGCCGCTGTTGGGCACAAAAAGGGGTCCGAGTGCATTTTCCTGTTTTGCCGATTACGTCTTGCGTGATCGTCTCCATAACTCTCCCGTCACCGACCGCCTTAACATTGCCTCTGTCTCTCGCTGAAAGTTCTTCTTTCAAATCACTCGCCTACGCCGCGGCACCGTGCTCGTCCCACTCCCTCGCTTCGTCCTCCCGCTTCACCTGCACCGCAAGAACCGGACAGGGTGCCTTGCGAATCACGGCCGCCGCGACGCTGCCCAGAAGGACGTGCGTAAGGCCTGTGCGCCCATGGGTCCCCATGACGACCAGGTCAACCGCCTCCGTCCGGGCCTCGGCCACGATGACCTCGGCGGGGACCCCAACCAAAACCTTGCGGCGGGCGCGCAGCCCTAGTGCCTCGACCGCCTGCTGTCGGCGCCCGAGTTCCTCCTCGAGGGGTGTCAGGTAGCCCTCCGTCCACGCTGCCGGCGGGGGGACCAGGTGGTCCGCCACCCCGGCCAGTTCGGTAGGACGCACCACGTGGAGTAGGATGAGCTCGGCCGCCAGGACATCGGCCAACGTCAGGGCATACCGCCAGGCCCCTTCGGAGACGGGCGACAGGTCGGTCGCCCACAGGATCCGTTGTACCGTGGTGAGGGGACGGTCTCCCTGCCCCAGCCGAAGTGCGAGGACGGGGATGGGAACTGTCCGGAGCACCGCCTCGGTGACGCTCCCCATCAACAGATGGGCGAGGCCGGTGTGGCCGTGGGTCGCCATAAGGATGAGGTCGGCCCCGCTCCGCTGGGCCGCCCAGGCAATTCCCGGGGTTGCCTCGCCCACTTTCACCTTGAGCTCCACCGCCAGGAACCGTCGCAGCTCGGCCGGCACCACCGCTTTGAACCACTCCTCCAGCCGGTCGCGGACATGGGTCAGGACCTCCATCTGTGCCTTTCCCGCCCCGCGTCCTACCTTCTCAAGCAGCTCTACTTCGGGGAGGGCATGAAAGAGGATCAGGTCGGCTTCTGCCCACATCCCCAGCTCGGCGGCGAGGCGGCATGCAAACTCGGCACCGGAGGAGAAGTCGGTGGGGACGAGAATCCGTGTGATCTTCAATGGCAGACTCATGGTCTTCCTCCTGCCTTGGACCCCTGGAACCATAATCCCCGTTCAGGGTCGCGCAGCCAGGGGCATGATGGCACTAGCAGAACCCGTGCTTGGCCCCTCAGTCCGCTGGTTCCAGCGGACTGCTCTCGGCGTCTGCCGTCTTGGGCCTCCGCCCGTCCCCACGTCAGTGCAGAATGCGAGGTAATCAACGGGACCCACGCCGGCACCCGGGAAGTCAATCTCCATGCTTCAGCCGTAACCCGTGAGGATGGCCCCGCACCTGATGCGAGTCGGGGACATGAGAACCATCCTCCCCACATTCTCCCGGCCCGTTCCCGTAGGTTGACCTTGCGGTGCTTCATCCCACTGGCTGGTGGCGTCATACGTCATTGCCCCGCTCTGCTTTTCGCGCGTATCGGATGGGAAGAGAAAAGGGTTGCCCTCCGCTTTTCCAGAATGCTATAAGTGAAAAACTCTCGGCCCCAGGACAGAGGAAAACACGTCCATCCTCGGCCGGGAGGGGGCGGCTTTACCGTGTGTGCCTGGCAGCGTGTGCGGTGAAGCCGCCTAAGCTCTTACGATTCCCCCGAGAAGGGGCGTTTCTGCTTCGCTACTAGCCTCCGTCTGAGTTTCCCCGGGGGCCTCTTGCTTCGAGACATTTCTTGGTACTTGGGCCCCGGGCCCGCCTGCGATGGTTTGTTGAGGCGCTGGCCTGAAAACAAAAGCGCCCCCCGGGTTATAGTTCGCCCGAGAGGGCGTCTGAGTGCTTGGTGCGCCTTCGATTGTGCCTAAAAGGGGCCCGGGGGCTGTGGTCACCCCGGTTTGATCCTGCCACTGCCTAAGGGGAGCTACGGACTCCCCCCTCCATCAACCACCCAAGTGACTACCCGAGGGGACGCGTAGAATTAAATCCTTTCTACCCCAAGATGCTCACCCCCTGTCAAGCCCAAACTGCTGTCGCATTACGAGGGGCATCCGGGGGGCATTCCGTGTCAAGACCTGGGGGAGTCCCCCCCAAGAGGCAGTGGTCAGGCCTTCAAGCCGCCAGGGCAGATTACATCTATAAGAAAGTTGGCCGTGTCAACGGAAGAGTCCCTTCCGCGCTCTTTGGGTGTCAGACCATACATCCAACTACAAATCATCAGTGGGGGGTGTGCTGATTTGCGCATTGGCGGTCGCAACAGTGACCTGCTAATTGGTAATCAGATCCCTACCGCCCAGACCCAGCAAATCAAGTCCTTCCATGACCCGCTACCACGGTGCTACCAATATCACCCCGCCTGCGACAGCCGGAAGCCTCCCCGGAAGTGCCCGCCTTAAAATAGGGACAGCGCCCAATTTTTTGCGTGAGTATCGAGAAGATCCGCTGCCTTCCCGAGGAGAAGCCTCGGGCGTTGCCACTACTGGCCGTAAAGCACTCGGTCATCCCCCGCGCGCCTCGTGAGCTTGATCTGGTCAAAATGCTCCAGATAGGGGATCGCGTGCTTCCGCGTCACGCCGAGCAGATCCTTAAAGGTGGGAACGGAGATGGAGGGGTGTTTCGCCAGGTGGGCGAGAAGGAGGGCCTTGGCCTGCTCGTACGCGTCGCGATGCACATAGAGATCATCCTTGATCTTGATGAGGGTGCCCTGCTCGACGAGACGGAAGAAGACCGCCTGGCCCCTTTTCCGGTCGGCGCCGGCCTCCTTGAAGGCTGCATCCATGCTGGGTGGATGGAGTGCAGCTCTTCGGTAGCGGGTCTCAAGCCGTTCGGTGAGGGCTGCCTCTTCAGGAGAGAGTTGGGGGCGGTGTGCCGTCAGGCGGACTCGATCCCGGTCTTGGGCGACCTCTCCCGTCTCGGTGAGGTCGGACAGGAGGTGCGCGAACAAAAGAGGGGAGACCCCCCTGGCCAGACGACTCCGGAGTTCCTCCTTCGAGATTCCCTCTCGAAGGGGGTGCTGCATGTGAAACTGCCTCACCAGGCCTACGATTGTCTGCCGCGCCTCCTCATAGACCTCCCGGTGGAGGTAGGTCTCTCCTTCCCGCCCTTTGAGTGCAATGATCTTCCCGGCCGTCAGAAGGTCTCGAAGTTGTTCCTCAAGGCCCTGAGGGTCCATACCGGCTTGAGCCTGAAGGGCCGGGAGAGGGAGGGGGGAGGTGCTGCTGCTCTTCAAGAGTTGCATGAGGCGGTCCCGAGAAGAGCCCTGCTCGAGGATCCGAAGGTGGGCCACGACCTCTGGGCGCCGCCGTCTCTTGAGGGGTGGGCAAGGGTCCAGGATGATCCCACCCCCGATCGTGGTCGCGGGGGAGTAACTCCGGAGCACATACCGGTCGTGGAGCATGGCGGCGGTCGGCCGCTCGAGCCGCAGATGCACGTACGCTTCCTCGCCTGGGTTCACGTTATCGCGATCCAGGAGAATGAGACGGGCCAGGATCTCGGCCGTCCCAAGATGGAAACGAACTCGAGCACGGTTGGTCAGGGGTTTGGGCGCGTCCGGCAGGAGGGCCAAGGTGGCCTCCACGGATGTGCTGACGCGGAGGGTATCAGGGAGGCAGAGGAGATCTCCACGCTCGATCTGGTCGGTCTCGAGTCCGGGAAGATTGACGGCCGTTCTCTGGCCCGCCGAAACCTGTTCCACGCTTGCATTATGGACCTGGAGCCGGCGTACCCGGGAGTGCAGATCCTTCGGGAGGATGACGACCTCATCACCGATGCCGAGCGAGCCAGTCCACAGCGTCCCGGTCACGACGGTCCCGAACCCCCGGATCGTGAAGACCCGGTCAATGGGGAGGCGGACGATTCCGTCTCCCCGCCTCGGATGTGGTTCGGCACTAAGGCGCGCGAGCGCGTCGCGGAGTTCCGCGAGGCCCTCGCCGGTGACGGCGGAGACGGGGAGGATTGGCGCCTCCTGAAGGAATGTCCCTTCCAGAAAGGTTCGGATCTCCTCTTGGACGAGATCGAGCCACTCCGGATCTACGAGGTCCTTCTTGGTCAGCGCCACGAGCCCCCGGCGAATGCCGAGGAGCTCGCAGATGTGGAGGTGCTCGCGCGTCTGGGGCATCACCCCTTCGTCCGCCGCGATGACCAGGATGACGAGATCGATCCCTCCCACCCCGGCCAGCATCGTCTTCACGAACCGTTCGTGGCCGGGAACATCCACGATCCCGAGCGTGACCTCCTCCCCGAGGCGCAGGAAGGCAAAGCCAAGCTCGATGGAGATGCCCCGCTCTTTTTCCTCCTTGAGCCGGTCGGTGTCGATCCCGGTCAGCGCCTTCACGAGGGCAGTCTTCCCATGGTCGATATGGCCAGCGGTCCCGATGATAATGTGTTTCATGTTCGCAAAAAAGAAGGCGATGAGCGCGCCTCACGGCGTCGTGGGGCCAGCGCTCCGCTTGTAGAGAAGGACCGTACGTCGGAAAGTTAGGACCGTTTCCCCCCGTTGGTTATATGCCCGGGTCTCGACAGAGACTACCCCCCGGTCCGGCCTGCTCTTGGATTCCCTCTTATCGAGAACCGTGCTTTCGGCGTACAGTGTGTCTCCGTGGAACATAGGCGCCAGGTGCTTGACCGCCTCGTATTCCAGATTGGCGACGGCCCGGAGGCTGATGTCCCTGACACTTAATCCCACCGCTACGGAGAAGACCAGCATTCCATTGACCAGGCGTCGCCCGTGCTGGGTCTGGGCAGCGTAGTGGGCGTCGATGTGTAATGGGTTTGAGTTCATGGTGAGCGAGGAAAACCACACGTCGTCGGCCTCGGTAATGGTCCGCCCTGGAAAGTGCTTGTACGTTTGCCCCGGTTCCAGATCCTCAAAGTACGGTCCACTCATTCGCTCGTCCCTCGGCTTCCCGATGGCTTCCGATCCCCTGGTTTCATTTTTCTCGTGCGTCAAATCACCTTTTCCCGTCTGAGGTCAGTGATCTCTCCGTCGGTGAGGCCGAGCCATCCTTTCAGGATCTCCTTCGTATGTTGCCCCAAGAGGGGGGGAGGCAGGACGGCTCCTTCCGGCGCACCACCCATCTTGACAGGATTCCCCAGTACCGTGAGCGGGTTGCCCGTCGTCGGGTGAGGCAGGGTGTGGAGCATTCCACGGGCCGCAACCTGGGGAAGAGCGAGGACCTGATCGATGGCATTAACCGGGGCGGCGGGAATCCGGCGCGACTCAAAAATGGCCATCCATTCCTCGGTCGTCCGGGCATTGAGGACCTCCTCGAGGATCGGGATGAGGAGCTCCCGTTGTTCCACCCGTTTCTCATTGGTGGTGAAGCGATCGTCGCGAGCCAGGTCCGGCCTATCGATCGCGTCGCAGAAAGGGGGCCAGAGATGGTTCACGCCCCACAGGGCCACGACGAGAAAGCCGTCGCACGTTTCGAAGGCCTGGTAGGGGACGACGTTCGGATGGGCGGAGCCCACCGGTTCGGGTCGTATCCCCGAGGCGAAATAGTACTGGGCGTGATAATTCAAGAGACTCAGCTGGACGTCGAACATCGCCACATCGATCTGTTCTCCCTCCCCGGTGTTCTCGCGCCGGTAAAGCGCCGCCGCCACGCCTAGCGCTCCGGCCATGCCGGCGGCGAGGTCTCCGATGGGAACCCCCATCTTGACCGGAGGCCGTCCCGGCTCTCCGGTGATGCTCATGGTGCCCGCCATGGCCTGCGCGGTGAGATCGAATGCGGGCGCGTCCTTGAGCGGCCCCCAGGCACCGTAGCCAGAGATGGAGCAGGCGATGATCCGGGGGTTCGCGGCCTTGAGGGTCTCGTACTCGAGGCCGAGGCGCTCCATGGTCCCGGGGCGAAAATTCTCGATGACGACGTCGGCAGATTCGACCAGCCGCAGGAAGAGTGCGCGTCCTTTCTCCGTCTTAAGGTTCAACGTCACACTTTTCTTCCCGACATTTTCGGCAATGAAGACGGCACTCAGGCCGTCCTGGTAGTAGAGGGTGGTCCACCGGGCCACATCCCCTTCTGTCGGTTCCTCGATCTTGATGACCTCAGCCCCAAGGAAGGCCAGCAGCATGGTGCCGTACGGACCGGAAATCACCCGGGTCAGATCCAGGACCCTCACTCCGCTTAACGCGGCCATCCCACTCCTCTACCTCTCTGACCGTCATCCAGCTTGTCTGCATTGCTGCCTCAAAGTTTTGTAAATTTTCAGCAAATATCCAAAAATATCCGAAAAAAGTCAAAAAAGTTCTCGCCCCTGCGGGGGGCGTTTCGGTTTCTCATGGGTGCAACAGAGGCTCTCTGCTGTGTGCGGAGATGGTTCCCCCCGAATCCGTCGCCTGCCGAAGGCCCGATCCACCTACTCGAGGAGCGCGGAGGAATCGGTCGGGATGGATTTCAGGAAGGTCGCGCGGACGGCATAGACCTCGGGCCGATCGTTTACCTTGACGAAGACGAGGTCCCCTTCCGTCTTCCCGAAGAGCACCGTGCCAATCGGTTTGCCGTCTTCCTGGGCGAGGCTCAAGGTGATCGCGGGTGGAGCGAGGCCGTACCGGTCCAGGTCGGCAGGGGTGGTGGCGATCACCTTGTCCCATTTGAGATTCCTGGCCTCGTTCAGGAGGTCGCTGACTGCCGCATAGCGGGCTCGCGCCTCCCGTGGTTTGCGAACCTGCCAGTGCTCTCGACGCTTCTCCAAGAGGATGGTCGTGCCGTCTCGGCTCAGCTCCACCTGTCCCACATCCCACGTCTCAAAGCTCAAGAGGCGTCGGAGGCGGAGATCGAAGGGACCCTTGGCTAGCTGGTCATACAATCGTGCCTCCACCAGAAAGACCTCCTGCGTGTCATCTATCCGGGCATACGCCCCTTTCCTTTTCTTTGCCTGATTAAGGGCCAGGGTCGTGAGGGGCTTTGCCTCCTGATCGAGTAAACGGATCACAATAGCCGGGGCATCAAGTCCGTAAGGCTTCAGGCTCTTGGCCTTGTCCGATACGAAGGCCTTGATGCGGGCACCCGCGAGATCCCACAACAGGTCCTCGATCAACCGATGATCCGCTGAAGCCTCTTCCGGCTCCTTCATCTTCCACTTCCCGTCCATTTTTTTCAGGAGCGTCTGCCCTTTCGGGCCCTTGAGGTCGATCTGCTGGACCTTTTCCCGGTCAAAGGCCAGGAGGGTCCGATCCCTGACGTCTTCCACTTTTTTGGGGAGACCCGTGAAGAACTCCTTCGTGAGCTCGAGGACCCGCTCCTCCCCCTGTCGCCGCGCGTATACGCCCCCCTCTTTTTTCTGGGCCCCGAAAAGCAGGGTAGCCTCGGCCCCCCCTTCAAGGGTGAGCCTGATCTCTCCTCGGGGGGGGGCCAGGCCGAAGCCCTTGAGATCCGCGGGGGGCTTGTCAAGGAAGGCAGTCACCTGGTCTTGCGAGAGAGAATGGACGAGGTCCGAGACCTTCCGGGAGTCAGCCTTGCCCTGAATCGGTTCCGTGATCCGCCATGTCTCCTTCTGCTGCTGCTCAAGGCGAGCGCGGAGGGAATCGGTGCGTAGGCTCAAACCCCTGACTGCTTNNGAATCGGTGCGTAGGCTCAAACCCCTCACCGCTTCTCGGTCGAAAAGGAGGGGGACTTTGCTTCGGAAGGCGAAAGGCTCCTTTTCAAGAAAAGTCTTTAGGGTGCCGGGAGCAAGAAGGACCTTGTCCTCGCCCTTCCGTCGGGCATACACGGAGAAACCTGCAGGAGTATCGCTTCCGATCTCGAGGACGAACGGCTGCTCTTTCTCTTTCAGGTGGACGGTGAGGACAATGGCGGGATCTTGTAACCCAAAGTCGGCGCCATGGTCACCTGTGGCCTTCAGCGTCCGTTCGATTTTCGCCCGGGTGACATTCCCGATCAGGGCGGTGATCTCCTTTTCGTCCCCCCGATCGTCCGCCGGCAGGCTCATTCGCCATCCGCCCTCGTCTTTGCTCAGGGCGATGACCTTTTCACCGCGCCGGATGCTGACACCGGTGACCTCTTTCTCCTCGAAAGAGGCGAGCTTGGTCCCAGCCTGTTTCTCGACTTCCTTGAGTTCTAGGAAATAGTAAGTGAGGCTCAGCAAGGCGAGGACGCCGGCGAGGAGGAGAGTGGTGCGAAACCTCATGCAGATCGTCTCCGACGAAGGGCAACGCTGACCCACGTGCCGATGATGGCCAGTGGTGGCAGAATGAGAATTGCCCAGAAGGCAAGCCGTGCCTGGTTCGCGGTGAGGACGAGTGGGGTGAACTTGGCCTCCCGTGGGCGGATGGCGATGAGTTCTTCCTCCTCGGCGAGCCAGCTGACGGAATTCAGAAACAGGTCCCGGTTGCCCGAGAGATTCACGTAGTTGTTTTGCATAAAGGCAGAAGTTCCGTACGCCACGATCCTTCCCCTCTTGGGCTTTCCTGTCGCTAGTTCATCGTTTGCGGACGATTCTGCTCCGGGGGCCTCGGACTTCGGACCTCGGACTTCGGACCGGGGTTCCACCGTCGCCACCGCCCCCACCGGTACCGGACCCTGCCGATCCTTTCCTTCATCGAAACGGGCCTCGCCCCGATCGAGGGCCGCCTTATCCGTTTCCGCCCAACTCCCGCCGCTGGTCCGTCCCAGGATCTGCGCGGTCACCCCTGGCAGCGGTGCCTCGGCAACATCCACCGTCCGCGCGAAGGGGAAGAAAGAAGCGACGGCAAAGTCCTTGGTGATCGGATGCGGCTCGTATTCGTTTACTACCGGGAGGAGGTAATCGCCCCCCAAAACCCGGCTCAGCCGATCCACGATCACGTCGTTGCCCATGAGGATGCCGTATTTCTTGAGGAGGGTACTGAGTGCAGGGGCGGTAAAGGGGTCCAGAAGGACCAAAAGTTTCCCCCCTCGCTTGATGTATGTCTCGAGCGCCTGAATCTCGGTTGGCAACAGGTCTGATTGGGGGCCGGCGATTATGAGCACCGCCGCATCGATGGGGACCTCCCTGGCCCGGAGCAAGAGAAGCGATTTCACCTCGTAGTCGACCTCAGTCAGCGCCTGCTTCGCTTGCGAAAGCCCCTGTCGCTCGGCGCTGTCAAGGTCTGCCTCTCCATGTCCGGTGAGGAAGTAGAGGACGCGCTTCTCCTGCCGGAGGAGCTTGACGAGGGCGTTGGTGAGCTTTTCCTCGTCTGCCCCCTGGATCTTTTCTTCCTTTCCACCGCTATCCAGAACCACCGTCCCATACGCCGTAATTCCGTAGCGCTTGGCCAAGGCCGGGTGGCGGTCCGGGTCCACGAACTCGGAGCGGAAGTTCGAAGAGAAGTGAGCGTACTGGTCGAGGAGATCCTGAGCGGCTGCCTTTCCCGGCTCATCGGTCCGATAGAAGGCGACGGCGTGGACCTCTTTGTCCAAGGACCGGAGGAGCTTGATGGACTGACTCGAGAGCGTGTGGCGCCTTCCTTCGGTCAGGTCGATCCGGAGGTTATGTCGAATGGCGAGAGCCTCTATCACGACCACGACCGCGAAGAACAAAAACAGGGCGGCCGCCGTGTTCAGCCCGTACCTGGTCCCGCTGCGACTGAGCAGCTCTTTTATCCTTTCCAACGTCGAATCTCCATGGATTTGAGCGTGGCAAAGAGGAAGAGGCTCATGAATCCCAGATAGTAGGCCACGTCCTTCGTTTCCAACACGCCGCGGGCAAAGCTCGCCAGGTGCTCCAGGATGGAGAGTTGTCTGAAGAGGAGGCCCCAGTCTCCTGTCGTAAGGGTTCCTGCCCAACCGATGATCCAGAACAGGAGGAGGGCGCCAAAGGCGAGCGCGGCTGCCACAATCTGGTTCTCGGTCAGGGAGGAGAAGAGGAGGCCCAGCGAGATAAAGGCCATTCCCAACAAGAGGAGGCCCAGGTATCCCGTGAAGATGGGATACAGTTCGGGCTCACTCCACAGTGCCAGGAGGAAAGGATAGAGGGCCGTTGCCAAGAGTAACAGTCCACAGAGAGCGCTAGCGGCCAGAAACTTGCCCAACAGAATCTCCCCATCCCGAACCGGATAGGTGAGCAAAAGTTCCAACGTTCCCTGCTTTCGCTCTTCGGCAAACAAACGCATGGTGATGAGAGGCATCATAAAGAGCAGAACCACGCTCAAATCCGAGAAGAACGGTCGGAGGATCCCGTCGGTGACGTTGAGACCAGTGGCGAGCCCCGGATTCATCGAGGCCTGCATGCTGATCAAACTGAAAAAGGTCAGAATTGTGTAGAAGAAATAACCCGATATGACGAGGAAGATGGTAAAGACGGCGTACGCGATCGGGGACGCGAAATATGAGCGCATTTCTTTTTTGAAGACTGCCAAGACGCCCATAACTTCCTCCAGTCTGAAGTCTAGGGGCTTCGGCCTCGTTCAGGGTTCAGAGTTGATGGTTCAGAGTTAAGACCTCAAAAGACCACGTTCTTACCATGAACTATGAACCATAACGGTCATCGATCGTCGACCGCTTGTTCCTCGGTGACGAGGTGGATGAAGATATCCTCCAGGCTCATGTCTACCGGTCGGAGCTCAAGGAGTCCCCAGCCGCTGCTGGTGACCACGCGGGCCAGATCCTGTCGAAGATCCCGCTCCTTGTCCGTCTCCACCAGATACCGACGGAGGGCACCCACCCCGTCCTTCGTCTCGACCCGCAGGATACCCGCTATCTGCCGGAGTCTGTCGGCGACCTGGTCCGGCGGCCCCTCGATGTGGAGCAGCACCTGGGTGGAGCGCTGGAGGCGACGGGTCAGGGTCTCCGGGGTATCTACAGCGACAATCCGGCCCTCGTTGATAATGATCACCCGCTGGCACACCATGCTGACCTCGGGCAGGATGTGGGTAGACAGGATCACCGTCCGTTCTCCTTGCATGTCTCGGATCAGACTGCGGATTTCAATGATCTGCTTGGGGTCGAGTCCGATGGTCGGCTCATCCAGGATCAGGATGGGCGGGTCGCCTAGAAGGGCCTGAGCCAGGCCCACGCGTTGCCGATAACCCTTGGAGAGTTTAGCGATGATCCGCTGCTGCGCATCCTGAAGTAGGCACCGCTCGATCGCCTCCCCCACCTTCTGTTGTCGGCTTAGACGGGAAAGTCCTTTGGCCTCAGCGACGAAGTTCAAATATTGGGTCACAGTGAGATCGGTGTAGAGCGGAACGGTCTCTGGCAGGTAGCCGATGCGTTGCCTGACCTCCCGGGCCTGGGTGCGGATGTCATATCCGCTGACCTTGGCAGTGCCCGAAGTCGGGGGCATAAAGCAGGAGAGGACGCGCATGGTGGTGGTTTTTCCGGCCCCGTTGGGGCCCAGAAAGCCCACCACTTCCCCCTGCTCGACGGTGAAGCCGAGGTTATCGATGGCGGCCTTAATGCCGTAAATCTTGGTAAGTCCCTGTACCTCAATCATAGCAACTCCCGGAGAATTATAATGTGCTCTCCGGCAATTTCAAGCCCCCAGTCAAGCGGCCCCCCCCGGAGCCTGTCGGCCGGTTCGCGGTTCACAGTTCAGGGTCCACGGCGGTGGTGGAGGCATGGGTTCATCTTTGGCCGTGCTCGGAAAAGACCTTGATCTGTTGGAACAGCATCTTCGGCCCCTCGCTCTCGGCCTCTCGTTGTTTCAGCCGAGGGAGGACCGTTCCGCTCGTCGGCGGAAAATTCCACTGGTCAATACTTCGTCAAGTTGGGTGTTCCGCACAAACTCCCTTTGGGCAGGCAACAGGACGGCCACCCCCACCTGCGCTCCGCTTTCCGAATGTCTTCGGAACCGGCGCAAACCAGGTTCCGCTGGGTCCCAGGCCCATCTCCCCTCGCCCTCCTGGAAACACCCAATTCTCCTCGCGAATTTTGTTCTTCGGGAGCACCTGCAGGTCCCGAGCGACATTGCCGAGAGCGGCGGGGCCCCTCGGCAGGCGACGGCCTGGGAAACCGAGGCGCGAGCCGTGCCCATATTCTTTGCACGGATCGTGAACACGGAGGGANNCGCCGCGAGAGGCCTGGAGCGAGGGGCCGAGGGTGCTGTTCCAACCGAATTAGCTACCCGTGGAATTGTTCCGGCGGGGAAACCCCACTCCCTGAGCCCTTCCGGGCTCGGCTGACTTAAGAGGCCTGGAGCGAGGGGCTTGCAGGTACTGTTGCCTGGGGGGGCCATCTCACTTGGCGGCGGGTCCACGGCTAACAGCCAAGTGCTAAATGCCAAGACGTTACGTGCCATGTGCTACGTGCTATGTGCCGACTTGAGTTCGATTCCGTCCCAGAGATTCTGGAGATTCTCGAGCGTGTCCAGGCTGAGGCATCGCTCGACGAGCAGCGACCGAGACGATTCCGGGATGATGCCGTTGGTGAGCACGTGGAACTTCTCGATCAGCTCTTCGCGTGTCATCGGATTGTTTGGGTCCCCTTTCGGGTAGTCCACCCGAGTCTCGTGCTCCGCCCCAGCAGCCGTCTCGACCCTTACGATCGCCGGCCACCTGTCGGGGTAAGCCTGGTCGAGTTCCGGGTCTCGTTGAATCGCGACGCTCGACATGAGCTGATGGATCGTTCGGTCCCGGATCCTCTCCTCGTGGAAGTCAGTCAACCCTACCCGGCCGTGCAGCAATGCCATAGCGACGCAGTAGGGGATGCTGAACTTGGCAGTGTAGGGACTGAGTGGCTCCACCTTCTCTAGGAGATCGAGGGCCACCGAGTACAGACGAATGCTAATCTTTCTAATCTCAGCAGGTTTGAGGTTGAACTGCGCCTTCAGGGACAGAACTGCATCGATGGTAGAATGAATGTGATAGCAGGCCGCATGAGCCTTGAAGGAGTTTTCAAGAATCCGGAACGGGCTATCTGCCAGGCCCTCGGTCAGGCGGGCAAGGTCCGGGGCAGCGCACGTTGCCCGGCTTAATCCCTTTTCCCCCTCAAAGATCCGGGAGGCGCCGGTGAATCCTTGTTGGGCGAGGAGGGCCGCGAGGAGGCCGTCGGCCGCCGCCTTGGCGGGGTGAAGCTGTTTCGACATCGCCCCCTCTGCCAGAAATTCCCAGAGCCCCGCCGACTGGGTCCCCGCGCTCCCCAAGGCCCAGACGATCTGCTCCGACGTCAAGTGCAAGAGTTTGCCGACCGCGGCGGCGGCCCCGAAAACTCCGCAGGTTGCGGTGGTATGCCAAAACCGATAATGACTCGGTCCTAGCGCTTCACCGGCACGGATCGCCACCTCATATCCCCCGACGATCGCGGGCAAAAACCCTGCCCCCGAGATGCCGTCCCGCTCGGCCACGGCCAGTGCTGCCGGGATGACAGGCGCTGCCGGATGGAGGACGGAGGGTTTGTGGAGGTCATCCATCTCCACGGCATGGGACGAGGCGGCGTTGACCATTGCGGCCAGCTGACATGAGGTCTTGGACCCGTCGGGGATCACTGTTGCCTGAGGCTTTCCACCCAAACCATTCGCTACCCCGACAAACATCTGGATAGGCTNNACAACTTGCCGTAGGTGAGCTCGTCAATGAATCTGGCTAGTCGTTCCGAAATCGTCTGCGTCATGACCGCGCCACTCGATGACCGATGACCAAGTTCGTTCATGGTTCAGAGTTCACGGCAAAAATCGGTCCATGAGGTCTTCGCTGTGAACCATCAACTCTGAACGCTGAACCGTCTACGGACCCTGAACCCTCGACCCTGGACTATGATTTACGGATCGGAGCAATCGCGAGTATAGCCGCAAAGGGAGCAGACAAGTTTGCAGTGGATCTCCTCCATCTCGGTCCCACAGATGTCACAGTGGTAGATTTCCGACTCGACTGACAACTGAACCACCTCACTCGTTTGGAGGGCTATCGCAAGATAAACGGACTTCCTAGACATCCCTCCCCGGAGCACTCATTTGGCTACCGTGTCTCCCAGAATATGGGAAACCACATTATCCTATAATGGCCGAGAGCCGCAAGCTATCTCGTCGGGTCCGCGAACCAACGACCCACAACCGACGGGTAAAGATTCCAAGTTATTAAGGGCGAGGTGGGGGTTCCTTCCGAGGCAGGCGACATCTGNNGAAGCGCAGCGCAGGTGGGGGTGGCCCGCAGCGGCGAATCACAACGCCTATGCGTGCGTAAGGTTGCCTCTGCGCATCAAGTCCTCGGAGAATTATGGCGCCGCCGAGGAAGGTCCCTCCGAGCCCTTACTCTTCTGTCGTTGGACATCGGACGTCAGACTTCGTACTCCAAGGCGTGAAACGTGAACTGTGGGCCGTGAACGCGTTTGGGTACGACTGACAGTGTATGCTATGATTCCCCCGCCGGGGAGGTTTTCGTGGCAAAGAAGACGAGAAGGCCGCGTGTCGGCATTACGATGGGCGATCCTGCCGGAATTGGACCGGAGATCATCCTCAAGGCCTTATCTCAGGCGGGAATCTATCGACAGGCCATTCCGGTGGTTATTGGGGATGCGGCCATTTTGAGTCGCGCCCAAGGCTTTGTGGGGGCCACGCTGGGCATCCGGCGGATCGAATCGGCCGAAGAGGCCGCTGGCCGCTTCGGAGAAGTGGAGGTTCTCGATCTCAAAAATGTTGATCCAGAGCGGTGCCCCCCGGGTGTCCTATCTCCCGAGGCCGGGCGCGCAGCGTTTGAGTACGTCTCGAAGGCGATTGATCTCGCCAAGATTGGCGAACTGGATGCTGTGGTCACAGCTCCCCTGAACAAGGAGGCGATGCAACTCGGGGGCTACCCGTTTGCCGGGCATACCGAGATCCTCGCCGAGCGGACCGGGAGCCGGAATTACTCGTTGATGTTGGTAGCGGGGGGACTTCGCGTTCTGCACGTCTCTAACCACGTGTCGCTGCGGGAAGCCTGTGATCGGGTCAAGAAGGAACGCGTGCTGCAAGTCACCCGTTTGGCACACCAGGTGGGATCGGCGTGGAATCTTCCCAACCCGCGAATCGCGGTGGCGGGTCTAAACCCCCATGCCGGGGAACAGGGGATCTTTGGTCGAGAGGAGCGCGAGGAAATCGTCCCGGCGGTTGAAGCGGCTCGGGCCGAGGGGATCAATGCCGGGGGACCCTTCCCTCCCGACACTCTCTTCTACCGGGCGTCCCGCGGAGAGTTCGATCTTGTCGTCGCGATGTACCACGATCAGGGGCATATCCCGGTCAAGCTTCAGGGCTTTGACCGGGGCGTCAATGTGACTGTGGGATTGCCGATTATCCGGACCTCGGTGGATCATGGAACCGCCTTTGACATTGCCGGAAAAGGAATAGCCAGCCCCAGGAGTCTCCTGGAGGCGATCCGGCTGGCGATCCGGATGGCGGGACGTCGAACCTCTCAACGCTAAGAACTAGACGCTACGCGCTACGTGCCTTCTGCTACGTGCTACTTGTACTCCTCTCGGGGTGGATGAAAGATGTCGAGGGCGACGGCTCGTCCGGTACAGGCGAGACAGCCATGCGTGACGCCCCCGGGAATAAGGTAGGTATCTCCCGCCTTGACCCGCCTGGTTTCACTGCCGATCGTAAAGTCGAACTCCCCTTCGAGAACAATTCCTGCCTGTTCNNAGTCGAACTCCCCTTCGAGGACAATCCCCGCCTGTTCATGGGGATGGGAATGCATGGGGACTTGAGCTCCCGCCTCGAGGACGACACGCGCGAGCATGATCTGATCCCCCCATGCCACCTGAAGCTTTATTCCAGGTGCAATCTCCTTCTCCGGCGCGTTATCAAGAACCGGAAAATGTGGATGGTCGATTCCACTCTTCATGTTTCTCTCCTCCTCGTCTTGGCCGGTGCTGGATATCCGGCGTATAAGGATAATATCATT
>JABAOD010001042.1_pt2 | contig 18078 bp, 15 predicted proteins | sample 7062151 | NCBI WGS metagenome assembly JABAOD01 (sample SAMN14538626, study PRJNA623070) | marine sediment metagenome | biome: marine biome [ENVO:00000428]; feature: marine pelagic biome [ENVO:01000023]; material: deep marine sediment [ENVO:00002113] | place: India: Gulf of Khambhat ... | reverse complement strand
GAGGGTCGCGCGCGATCCGAACTGCAATGTGACAGGCCGGCCGCCCATGTCCTATGTGACGAGCTTGCGGAGGATGGGGAGGGTGACCTGGCCGTTGGTGAGGACCTGGTCGTGGAAGGTGCGGATGTCGAACTCGGGGCCTGCGGCCGACCTGGCCTTCTCGCGGATGTCGACGATCTCGTTGCGGCCGACCATGTAGGCGAGGGCCTGGGCCGGCCAGCCGATGTAGCGGTCGACCTCGGTCACGATGTTGTGGTGGGCCTGGGGCGAGTTCATCACCATGTAGTCGATGGCGTCCTGGCGGCTCCATCCCATGGCGTGCATGCCGGTGTCGACGACGAGGCGGCACGCCCGCCACGAGTCGAACGAGAGCATGCCCATCCTGGCGAGGGGTGAGCTGTAGAGACCCATCTCGTCGGCGAGCCGCTCCGTGTAGAGGCCCCAGCCTTCGACGTAGGCGGTGACCAGGGCGTGCTTGCGGAACTCGGGGATGCCCTCCAGCTCCTGGGCGATGGCCAGCTGGAGGTGGTGGCCGGGAATCGACTCGTGGAAGGCGAGCGCCTCCGACTCGAACCTCGTTCTCGTGTGCGCCTCGGTGGTGTTGACGAAGAACATGCCGGGCCTCGAGCCGTCGGTCGCCGGTGGGAAGTAGTACGCCAGTGGAGCCTCTTCGCCACCCTGCTCCGGGACCTCCGCCATGACGCATGGTGTCTTCGGCAGACGCCCGAACCATTCCGGGACCGCGGCATTGGCCCTGTCCATCGCATCCTGGGCCGCCGCCACGATCTCCTCAGGCTTCGAGAACCGCAGCTCCGGATCATTCCGGAGCCTGGTGAAGATCTCGTCCATGTCGATGGTGCCCAGGACCTCTGCACCCATCGATCGGTACTCGTCGACCAGGGCGTCGATCGTCTCGACGCCGACGTTGTGCACGTCCAGCGCCGGGAGGTGGAGTGTCGTGTGCCTGGCGATGGCCCGCCCGTACACCTCGTCGCCGTCGGGGAGCCAGCAGACGCCGACACGCTCGACCGGCCGAGCCTTTGGTGCAATCTCGTGGACGAGGGCGGTTCGATAGGCCGCGTAGGCGGGCCTGACGACGTCACGCACCACCTCGGACAGGCGGTCTCGCCATGCCGCCTCCGTGTCGTCGTCCCATCCCCCCGGAGCCGGGACGGTCACGAATGGGTCACGGCGCAGCGAGGATTCGAGGTAGTGGTCGATCTGAGCCACGACGCTCTCCACGGCGGACACGGGTGGAGTGCGGTCGCGTGCCACCCCCTGACGCAGTCGCTGCACCGCTTGCTCCATCAACGTGCCGATCTTGGCGAACTTGGCGACGATGGCATCCGCTTGCTCTGTCGTCGTGAGTGTGAACTGACCGACGACCTGGAGCAGCACGACATGGATGCCACCGGACGGATCGACGGCCAGTTCCGCCATGCGGGACCGCAGTTCCTCCGCCTCCGTGCCCGCCTCGTGGATCAGCATGTCACGAGTGATCCGGTCGTTGCGGTCGAGGCCGGTCGGGTCGAGGGCCTCGGCCTCGCTCACGATGGCATCGAGGGCGCCGATCGTCTCGTCCTCCGCCGCCCGCGACAGGTCCTCGATCTGGTCGTCGTACCGGTGGTCACCCAGCAGCAGCGCAGACGTGGGCTGGGTACGAAGCTTCAGCTCCCAGTAACGGTCGGCGAGGGCGCCGAGGTCGGACTCAGAAGGCATCGGTCCACTCGACGACCATGCGGCGCAGCGTCGACATCGGGACGGGACCGGATCCCAACACGACGTCGTGGAAGCCCTTGATGTCGAAGTGTGGGCCCAACGCCGCCTTGGCGTCCTCCCGGATGTCCATGATCTCGAGCCGTCCCATCATGTAGGCGAGTGCCTGACCCGGCATGCCGATGTAGCGGTCGATCTCGCCCTCGATGGTCGACAGCGACAGGGGCGAGTTCTCCGCCATGAAGTCGATCGCCTGCCGGCGGCTCCAGCCCATGGCGTGGAGCCCGGTGTCGACGACGAGGCGGCCGGCCCGCATCGAGTCGGCCGACAGCATGCCGATGCGCTCGAGCGGCCCGGTGTAGAGGCCCATCTCGTCGGCGAGCCGCTCGGTGTAGAGGCCCCAGCCCTCGACGTAGGCGGTGACGCGGGCGTGCTTGCGGAAGTCGGGGACGTCCTCGAGCTCCTGGGCGATGGCGAGCTGGAGATGGTGGCCGGGGATGCCCTCGTGGAAGGCCATCGCCTCGATCTCGTACGTGCCCCAACGGGTCGGGTCGGCGGTGTTCAGATAGAAGGTGCCGGGCCGTGAGTTGTCGGCAGGCGGCGGGAAGTAGAACGCGGTCGGTCCCGTCATCGTCTCGGCAACGACGCAGTCGGCGATCGGGAGTCTGCCGAACCAGTTGTGCATCTCGGCGCGGGCCTTGGCGAACGCCTCCTCGGAAGCTCGAACCGCAGCGGCTCCGGTCGTGAAGTGGAGATCGGGATCCTCACGGAGCCGGGTGAAGATCTCCTTCAGGTTCGTCGTCCCGAGTGCTTCGGCCCCGAGCTGGTGATACTCGGCGGCGAGGCTCGCGATCTGGTCGAGTCCGATCTCGTGGATCTCCTCCGCCGTCTTCTCGACCGTCGTGTAGCGGCGGATCGCCCTGGCGTAGATCTCGTCCCCGTTGGCGAGGTGCGAGAGCCCCGGCGTCGTGATGCTGCGGGCGGCCGGGGCGACGTGCTCGACGATCGTGTCCCGGTAGCGGCGCATCGCAGGGCGGAAGTGATCGCGGATGGCGTCGGCGATCTGCTCGCGCCACGTCGATTCCTGTTGCTCGTCGAAGCCGGGAGGGGCGGGGAGGGCGCCGAAGGGATCGTTCGCCGGGTCGGTCGCCATGATCGCGTCGAGTTGCTTGACGGTCTCGCTCACCTCGTGATCGGTCGGCGTACGCCCCTTTCGCACCCCGGCCTTCAGCCGCTCTGCCATCTGATCGAGCGCTCGAGCCTTGGCCTGAAAGCGGGTGATCATGGCGTCGGCGTGCTCGGGCTCGGCGAGCGGGACCTGACGCTGGGTCACGGGGCCGTAGGCCTGGTATCCGATGGCGTGGTTGACGGCGAACTCCGACGTCCGCATCTCCATGAGGTCTGCAGCAGAGGTCGTCTCGAAGATCAGCACCTCGCGGCTGTTCCGATCCTCCGTCGAGAGCGTGTCCGGGTCGATCGCCTTCGCCCGTCCGGCGAAGTCCCTGAGCTTGGCGATCCAGGCATCCTCGGCCTCTTCCGAGATGTCCTCGAACCGTTCGTTGTAGCGGTGGTCGCCCTTCAGGAGTGCGACGGTGGGGTAGTTGGCGAGATACGCCTCCCAGTACTCGTCACCCAGGTCGCGTAGCTGTTCGTTCACGAAGGACTCCGATTCGGCAGATGAGGTGCGTTGCATCGAGCCTAACGGCGTCCCCCGCACCAAGACTGGTGCAAGACAGGGGCTGCGATAGGCTCCGGCCGGGATGGAGCCACGGGCCAGATTCATGCTCATCGGCGGCGCTGCGCTGCTCGCAGCTGCCCTCCTCGTGATACCGCGCCTCGGTGACGACGGTGATGATCCGAACCCGGACGCCACAACCAGCTCGACGGCAGCGACCACCACGCCGGACACCACCCCNNCCCCGAACGAGGCCGATGAGGTGGGTTTGGACGACGAGGCGCCGCCCGTCGCGGTCGTCGACCTGTTCGACGATCCGGCCGAGGTCGGTCGGATCGCCAGAAACGACGTCCTCGGTGGCGCGACGGGGGAGCTGCTCGAGCCGGGAAGCGGGCTGCCTTCGATCTCCCGCTCGTTCGCCGGGCTCGTGGCCGACTTCGACGGCGACGGCTTCGACGACATCCAGTTGAGCCGGCACCACAACGCTCGATTCGCGCCGACCGATGTCGACGGTGTCTGGATCGCGGACGGGTCCGGTGGGTTTGCCTTCGCCCAGACCCTGGTGGCGTTTGCCGATCGTCACGGCTGTGACGCCGCCGACGTGAATCAGGACGGGGCCCTGGACTTCTACTGCACTCTCGGTGCTTCCCGCGGCACGGTGGCGGAAGACGTCGGGGGCGAGCTGAAGGTGAAGTCGAACGAGCTCTGGATCAACCAGGGCGACACGACGTTCGTGGAGCGAGGCGAGGAGTGGGGGGTGGCCGACCCGTGGGGGCGGGGCCGCGACGCGCTGTTCCTCGACTACGACAACGACGGTGACCCCGATCTCTACGTGCTGAACGCCTATGGCCGGCTCGATGACCTGCGCTCCATCAACATCCTCTTTCGCAACGATGGCGACCGGTTCACCGAGGTCGAGAGCGCATTGAACGGTGAGCACGGGTTCAAGTGCCCCGGCGTCTTCGACTGGAACGACGACGGCTGGGACGACGTGATGATGTGCAATGCCGGNNGCGAGTTCGTCGATGTGACCAACGAGATCCTCGCCGAACGCAAGGGCTGGCAGCATGCGGTGCCGGCCGATCTCGACGGCGACGGCGACGAGGACCTCGCCGTGGTCCGCAAGACATCCGTCGAGATATGGCTGTGGCGGGAGAACCGCGGTGCGTTCCGGCAGGAGCTGAAGGTGGACTTCCTGGGGCAGGGCAGGTGGATCGCCGTAGGCGACTTCTACGGTGATGACGCCCACGATGTGTATGTCCTGGTGAACCAGGAGGATTGCGTCGACGTCGACACGTCGTCGGGGAACACCCACGACGTGTTGCTCGTCGGCCCCGACTTCGACGCCTTCGTGCGCGGGAGCCACGGACTCGGGTGCGCCGACCGGGCCTATCCCGTCGACGGAACCCGCCTGTTGATCCTCAACGGCGCCTCCAAGACGCGCGGGCCGGTGGAGGTGGCCGATCTGCGCACCAGCGCTGCGCCGTTGGCGCCGCTTCCTGAGGACCTCGCCGGCTGAACGATCTACAGCCTGCCGACGTACTGCCGACAACTAGCACGATGAGAAGCTTCTTCGTGGTCATCGCATTGCTCGCCGTGGCCGCCTGTGGCGGGTCCGCGGTGGTCACGACCGAACCCACGGCGCCGCCCGGTGCGCCGACGACGGAGGCCGTTGTCACCACAACGACCGCTCCCGCGGCGCCGGCGTCGAGCACGCCGTCATCAACGTCAGCGGCTGCGGCGACTTCGACAACCGCGCCGCCGGAGTTCGCTCTGTTCCTCACCGCGGTCGGGTCGGCGCTCGAAGAGACGAGCTATGCCGACGATGTGCTGACCGAGGCCGACGTCTTCGTGGCGATGGGACAGCTCATGTGTGAGCGTCTCGATGGAGGAGCTTCGGCGGACGATGTGCTGGAGAGCTTCGTGGGTGCGCTCGAGACCGATGAAGTGGCGGGTGAGGAAGCCGTGGCGATCGGGGTCGTCTTTGGAGCGGCGATCGAGCTGCTCTGCATCCAGCATGCCGAACTCCTCGGCTGACACCCGTACCGCGCGCTGCCACGGGGTCGGTTACAGGAGTGGATCACCCTGCCAGGAGACCAGATGACGACGCATTCGAGGCGCATCGGCGCAACGACACTGGCTGCGGCTGTGGCGCTCGCGCTGGCCGCACCGGTCGCCGCCGCCGATCCTTCACCCGAAACGCTGGCGACGGCGCGGGCCGCCGCCGAACACGGTCAGGCCACCGCTCGTGAGCTGGCCCACGGCCCCAAGGACCCGGACAGGCTCGTCGGGCTCGACCGCGCCGCCGAGGCGCTCGCCAAGGTCGCCGAGAAGCGACTCGAGCAGGCGGCCAAGCACGCCGAGAAAGCGGAAGCCGACAAGCCTGGCAACGGCTTTGGACGTGGCCACGCCGCAGCCGTCCACGAGGTGCTGGCGGCCGGTGGCTCGCCGAGCGAACTGGCTCCCCACGGTGAGTCTGTCGTGACGCTCGTCAAGGCCTACCAGGAGGTCAAGGGCGAAGACCATCCCGGCCGAGGTCACGGCGCCGGTGGCAACCCCGACGGTGACGGTGACGACTGAGCGTCAACAGTGAGCGCGACGACAATGGCCTGGTCTCGAGACCAGGCCATTGGTTTTGCCTCGCCGGCGGTCTTGCTCCAGCTCAGTTGCCCAGCACGTCGCAGGGTGTTTCCCCCGGGAGGAGGGGTCGGGCGAGGATGCGATGTGCGGTTCCGTCGAGCTCGTATGACGACGTGGCGTCGGCCTCGGCGAGTGCCTCCACCGCCGGGGCGACGGCATCGCCCTCGAGCACGGCACAGCCGATGAACCCGTTCGAGGCGAAATCGTCGATGGTCAGTTCACCGAACGGCCATGGCAGCGTCCGGGCGAACTCGGGATCGACGAAGCCCTGGTCCTCGCTCAGCAGGACGAGCTGGAGTGCCTCCGGCTCGTAGGGCTGCGAGGCGCCGCTGAAGGTGGCGTTGCCGAGGAGTTCCACGAGGAGGCCGAGATTGAGGACCTCGTCGGGGACCTGCCCGCCACCCTCTCCCGGCAGCGCGCCGATGCCGAGGGCGTAGACGCTGAAGAGGTGCTCGCCGGCTTCGTCGAAGTAGCGGACGACGGTGTCCGCGGCGTCCGCCACGCAGCAGTTGGCGTCGGTGTTGCGGACTTCGGTGATGTCGGGAAGACCGATGATCCGAACGAGTTCCATGATGTCGGCCATGGTCTGCTGGTCTACGACCGATCGCTGGATGCTGGGAAGGGCCGGGCCGGGGAAGATCGCCGGCTGGGGTCCTTCGCTGAGGATCGTGCCGTCGGCGAACAGCGTGATGGCAGGCACGCGGTTCACGACGAACTCGATGGGAGCGAAACCGCCCTCGTAGGTGATCTGGAGTACGACACCGTCCGCGTTGCCGGTGGGCGGGATGGTGCCCGGAGGGTTGGTGGTCGTCGCTTCGGGAGTGGTGGTCGTGGTGTCGTCGGTGCCGTCGGCGCCACACGCAGCAGCGAAGAGAGCGAGAACGACAGCGGCGATTGTGAGTCGTTTCATGTGGCTGGGACGCTAACGCCGGACCGGCAGGTTCCGGCTTTTCCAGATGCCGTGGTGCGACTACCGTTCGTGCTTCGCACGCCCGTCTGCGTGATCCCGCGCCCGTAGCTCAATTGGATAGAGCGTNNAGAGCGTCTGACTACGGATCAGAAGGTTGGGGGTTCGAGTCCCTCCGGGCGTGCCGGTGAAGCCCCTTGTACATCAAGGGGCTTCACCGCGTCTGGGGTCGGTCGCTCCACGACGAAGTTGGCCGACTGCAACCCGACTGCAACCGCATCGACTCGAAAGCGTCGTACGAGTGTTCGAAGGAGCGGTGGTGGATGGCTTGTTGCCGTTCCAGATCGAGACCAACTGTCGTTGCAGCTGACAGTGCTCCCTTGAGTGGCTGGTGCCGTACTCCATTCAGTACGGGTTGGAGCGGGCTGTGCAACTGTCGGAACTTGGACACTCCGAAACCAGCTGCGATGCATCGGTCGATACGTTCGTCTCAGTCATCGAGTGTATGGCTGGCCCGGTCGTCGACGTGGGCCATGCCATGAAGGGGAGGTTCTCGTATGTCTAAGCGCCTGTTCGTTCTAGGTACGGTGCTCGTTCTGGTCTTCTCAGCAAGTCCCGCCATGGCGTTTCCGGAGGAGCCGATCAGCGATACGTTCTGCAAACCCGTGACGTTCGACTACAAGTTTGACGCGAGTTTCCCCCAATCGCGACGGTCCCTGTTCGAAGATGGGGCGAGTTGGTGGAACGACATTGTCGACCTCAACGGTGCAAACGATGATCTGTCGACGGTGACCCATGACCAGACAGGCGGCACCATCACTGTGTACGAGGAAGAACTCACAGGAGGAGCCGCCGGCAAGGCAAGCTGCAGTGGGAACTGGATCAAGATCGATCCTGACGTACCCGACGATGAGCTGGAGGGTGTTGCTGCCCACGAGGTCGGCCACATTCTCAACCTCGGCCACCCTGTCGGCGAGGACACCTCCTTCGCAGGTTGGGGGTCGACTGTGGAGATCATGAGTGAGTGCCTTGATGCCGCGGAGAGGTCAGATAGGGCGATGACGACCGATGACGCAGCATCGAACACGAGGGAAGCGAGTTCGGCCAACGTCGGGCTTTCCGAGTCTGTCCTCAGCGCCAACTTTGGCTTCGAGCAGGACACATTCTCCGGGAGTCCCGCGAACGGCTGGGTTCTCGACAGCGGAACTCCGATTTGGTTCCGGAGCTCGACGGCTCACACGGGCGACCACTCGCTCTACTTCGATCCCTCGGACAACCTTGACCGCGTGAAGCAGCAGATCAACATTGACGGGTTCGACGATCGAGATATTGAGATCAATGCCAGATACCAGAAGGCAACATCTGCGACCGTCGACTCAGGCAAGATCTACTTTCTGCTTCACGTCAGGGAGGTCGACTACGGCAGCCCCAATGCCTGCGATCGTGGAACGCCCGGCGGCTGGGTCAAGGAAATCGACATGAGGGTTACGCCCTCGTCGAGCTGGACTGGAGCTCACTCCGGGTCAGCCACCATCAACGACATATATGAGGTTTCGAGCACGGCTGACTCCGTGGACCTGCGCCTTCGGATCCGAAGCTCCGTGCAGGACAGCTCGGGTTCACACATCCCGGTCCGCGTCGACAACGTCACACTCCGAGACTGCGGCGACACGGCCAACAACTCCTGCACGCTTGAGCCGATTACGTAGGTCTCGCGTGTCATACGAAGAGTCATGCGGGTGACTCATATGGTTGTGAGCACCATGAGCGAGCTACATCAGACGGACGGCACGATGCGACGGGAGGACTTCGTCTCCTTCGCCCGCGATGTCGAACCCGGCTTGCGGCGGTCGCTCGTCGCGGGTTTTGGAGTCGAGGTCGGCAGGCCCGCGGCGGCGCACGCGCTCGCCGTTGCATGGCAGAAGTGGCCGGAACCGCTTGCGAAGAGGAATCCGAGAGCCTATGTCTATGCGATCGGTCGCAATGAGGCCAGGCGTATCGCACGCACCAGAGTCCGGCGTCCGCGCGCTGACATTGGGTACCACGAAGCAAGGGAGCCCGTCGTCGAACCGGGTCTTGTCGAGGCCATCTCCCGACTGACTCATCGCCAGCGCGTCATCGTCTTGCTGCTCCACGGGTTCGACATGACGATGGGCGAGGTAGCCGGATTTCTCGGCCTCAGCAAGAGCACGATTCAGACTCAGGAGCGACGCGCGATGGTGAAGCTCCGACGCAACTTAGGGGTGATGGAATGACCGATGACCCGACAATGAAGAGCGGGCTCCGTAGGTACGCCCGAAGTCTTGAAGACGCAGCGCCGCCGCTCCCCGTCGAACATGTGACACAACTCGCCAAGAGTTCGGATGAGTCACGAAGCGCTTGGCTTCGCGGGCCGCGACTCGCAGCGCTTACGGCGGTTGCCGTTCTGGTGATCGGCGTTGCTGCGTTCGTAGGTGCGGCGGGTGTCGGGTCTGACTCCGCGGGTGATGTCGGTGCAGGCACCAATGCGGACGAGCCCGGGGATGATCCGAACGATGCCGCAGTGCTGTCGGCGGCCTTCGCAGAGTCGTGCACGGAGGCCGGAGATGTTTACCTCGACACGCTCGTCAGCTGGCCGGGGGTTTGGTATCGGCTTGATGCAGGACAGCTCGACCTCAGGACCATCGACACGATTGGGTCTTACGAGATCCATCCACAGGTGGCAGAGCAAGCCACGAGGCTGGCGGTCGTGGACAACGACGCTGGAGATGAGTTCCCTATCGTCGCAGGTGACCTTGTCCGACCGGCTCTCGACGCGGTTCAAGAGACACAGACAACGGCCATCATCAAGGTCACGGCTCGTGACGGAGAGAGAGGCTTTGGTTTCGTTAGTGAGGTTGCCATGGTTGACGACCAGGGCGAAGTCGACTTCGCAGGAACGTGTGGCGACAGGCTCTACAGCGACGTGTTGGCGAGCTTCCGAGACGCCTTCGCTCCAGAGTCGTCGACAGAGGACGTACTTGTCCGCCTCCTTACTGAACCGCACCTCGTGCCAATCCTCAGCGAGCACATCTTTGGTCCGGATGAGTCCGCATGGGCCGACCGATCGCCGGCCGTCCGTTCGTTCCTGGATCCCGATGTCCCCCAGAGCGCCTTCGACGACATCGAGGCGATCGACGTGCAATTCAGTGTGCCTGACGAGTGGCAGACGAGTGGAAACTACCTTTGCACTGCGGTCAGGGATGTTGCGAGCAACGAATGCGTTCGCCTTGAGCTGGAAGGCTACGCGGGCCTTGAGGCGCTCTTCCCGCTTGGAGGTGGTTTTGACCTCGTGCTTGTCTCCGCGGACTGGTCCCAGAGGACGGTTGTCGGTTCGTTCGAGCCAACCGCGGACGAGTTGTCCGGTGGCGTGGTGGCCGTGGAGCTCGTGGATTCGTCGGTTACACCAGCCGATGCTCTCTCGCGCCCGCGGCAGGCCGCAGAGTTGTTTGCGCGGACCTAGATCCGACCACATTGCTGACGCGCAGCGCTCACCGAGACTCGACACATCCTCGCCGGGGTGGGCGATGGCTCTGCCGGTGACGTGCGGTTGCCACGTCGTCGGTCCCCATGTGTCAAGCCTCGAGCTGCGAGAGGATGGTTGGGTCTGTGATCTTGTCGTCTCGACTGAGCATCAGCGCCTTGGAGAGGATGACCGACAGCATTCGGTCTCCTTCGAACGGCAGCCAAACGCGGCCTCTCGTTGCCTTCTGACCTGAGCCGTCTGGGACGATGCAGAGGTAGCGGCTCGGCTCCATCATCACGTTTCCGCTACCGAGGTGGATTCTGTAGGCGTGGAGCTTCCCTTGGACGATGAGATGACGTCCGTCGATCGACCATGTCTTGGCCCGGCCGAGCCTCGGAATCAGACCCTCGAGTACGTCACGTCGAGCTTCAGCTGAGGGGTTGAGTGCCCCTTCGGCGAACTGCAGCCAGTAGTCCCGGAACTGGCCTTCGGGTCCACCGTCGGACCACATTGGATCGGATCCGACGCTGGCAACGCTGACGAAGAGGTCGACATCCCGCATGATCTCTGAGAACACGGCCGGTCGGATGTCCGAGAGATGCACACGTGCCCCTGAGTCGTCGCGGAAGTCGACGAAGTCGGTACCCAGATAGAGGTAGATCGACGTGAGGTCAGCAATGTCTTCGGTCACGGTGTCGACCGAGAAGCTGACTGTCAGCCCTTCTCGAGGCAACTCGAGCGTCGGGTAGTTGTGCGAGTCGAACCCGCTACCGATCAAGTTGAACTCCCAACCACTTGCTTGGCAGAGGGCGCGCATCTGGTGCTGCCGAACGATGTGGCCGGCGAATCGGTTCGAGTAGGTCCCCGTTGCCAGCTCGGCGTCGGTCAGGACGTATGTCTCTCGGTGCGCCTGTTTCACGGGTTGTGTGAGTTCCAGGTCGTCGAGGAGACGCCGCCACGCGCTGATTTCGGTCGATGAGGAGTGCACGGGATGCCACAGCCGGATAGTGGCGTCATCGGTGGGCATCGGCAGGTCCCGGCCGTCTGCGCCGATGGGGTGCCCGGCTGGCCATAGGGCGGCTTCGCTGCCGTCGATCGACCAGATCAGCGACCGGGCCATCGGGCCGACGACTGGGTGATCGGGGTAGCGCTCTCGCCATGCGTCGAAGCGCCACGACCGGTCCATCATCAGCATGCGCTCGAGTCTGTGTCGAACGCCGGCCGTCGTCTCCTTCAGCCGCTTCGAGGCTGCCCGGACGTCCTTGATCTCTTCAGGGTGGGACTCGCGCAACTGCTTCGGAGCACCCTTGAGGACCTTGCCGTCAGGGCGTCGCCAGGCCAGGGTCACGCCTCCGGTCGTACCCACCGTCGTGATGGCAGTGTGCTCTCCCATAACGGTTTCGGCCTGCCCAATCGCTGTCATACCGGTGCGAGGAGTCGCCAGCTCCTCGATCTCTTCCGTTGTGAGCCCGAACGTCTCCGCGGCGTCTTCGAGGGCTCGCCCCAGTTGGGTGCGGGTTGACTTATGCGTTACAACCCGGGTGAGCTCCGTGAGATGCGCCACAGCCTCCATCTGACCGCAGTGGGCGAGCGTCCACACGCACGCATTGCCGGTCTTCGGATCAGCAGGTCCATGCCAGCGGATCTTCTTGTAGCAACGCTGGGCGAGAGAACCGACCTCGTTGATGGTGGTCGCGTCGGGGCGGATAGACGCCAGCCAGACCAACCCGCGAAGGACGATCTGATGGAAGTCCAGCTGCTCGCGCTCCTCGGCGGTCATGTGCTCGATCTCCCACCTGGGCGTTGGTGGTGAGCTGGCTGATAGGACCGCCGCGAGTACCCGGGCGAGAACGCCGTTGACCGCTTCCGCGCCCAGCTCATCCACTGAACTACCAGCGACCGTCAGCCACTTCTTGGTCGGTCTCGACGATGTCGCGCTGGAGCAGTGGCTCAGGAGATGCGCCCACAACGCCTGGGATGGCCGCTCGGTGGAGTGAACCGTCTCGAGGAGGACGTCGCGCCACGCCACGCCCGGCTCGATCGCGAGAGACTGGTCCCCGACGATGCCGAGCGTCTTCTCGATGTGGCGCAGGGCTTTCGCTCTCGCGCCTCCGATCCCCCCGAGGCGTCTGTCCACGATGTCGCGGATCGGTCCGACGAGTATCTGTTCGAGGGCGTCGCGGAGGTCGCCGGTCAACGGCGAGGCCTCTGAGCGGGTTCGCCACAGCGTGAGGAGCGCCTTGGGCGGGTGCGGGGGCATGGAAGGGATGCCTTTGTCCCGGTGAGGGGCCCGCCGGTGGTACGGACGTGCAAGTGTTGTCAGCATTTCATCGGAGAAGGGGAGCTTTCGACGCATGAGGGCTGCCTGGAGGCGCTGTAGGTAGTAGTCCGCGTCTGTGTTGCGCGTGAACGCCGTGCCGAGGTACACGACCAAGGCGGCCTGGTCTGTGCGCTCGAGGTTCAGGGCTTCCAGTCCTGCAGGGACCGATCGAGGATCGAATCTCCAGGCGAAGTCTCTGGTTTCGCGCGCCTCGGTGATGTAACGCTCGAGAATGTCCTTGTGCTCTGGCAGTAGGTCGGGCTGGTAGTCCTCGCGATCCCACTCGACACCCTCAGTGCCCTTCGGTCGGTGTCGCCCGACCACTATCCACCCACAAGCGGTGTGAGCCTCAGGAACGTCACCTCCGTGTTCGTCGCGACGGTCACGGGTTCATCCAGGTCCGCTACTTGGCGGTCTCCGACCAGCACGAGCACCTTTCCAGCGGTGAACGCGTCGAGAGCCGCTTCGAATTGGCGCTCCCAGTCGATGGCTCGACCTTTGTCGATCACGAACCCCTGGAGCACCTGTGACGCGCCCGATGGGGCTACGAGTCCTCGGAAGTTGCCCGTCGGCGACGCGTTGTAGTCCCGCACCTCTTGATACACACGCTCACGGATCAGCTCCCGGAGCGTGAGCTCGCTGCTCGGCACCTCGATCTCGAGCTCTTGTCCATGACCAACGCCTGTCGGATCATCCCGGATCAGGAGCGTCGTCATCGCCACCTCCCGCCTACGAGTTCCTCCCTCGACTCAAGAAAGGGTAGGTCAGATTGGCGCGTCGCCGAACAGGAGTGTCGACACTCGAGCCGCAGCCTCCTCTTGCATATTGGGCATGACGTGGCTGTAGGTGTCGAGGGTCATGGCGATCGAGGAGTGACCGAGCCGCTCGGAGACGATCCGCGGGTGTACGCCTGCCTGGAGTGCCAAGGTGGCATGGGTATGCCGCAAGTCGTGGAACCTGATGCGCGGAAGTTCGGCTCTCGCCTGGAGCTTCTTGAATTCCTTGCCAATCCCATCGGGGTGATAGGCGGAGCCGTCGGCCCGCAGGAAGACGAGATCACTCGGGTCGATGCGACTACCGAGCGCCAGTCGAGCCTCCACTTGTGATGATCTGTGCTGGCGAAGAGCTCGAACGGTCCTGGGATCGAGAGCGATGCTCCGCCTGCCGCGAGAAGTTTTCGGCTCTGAGATCTGAACCTCGTAGTCAACCGAGACGAGGGTCTGGACGACGGACAACCGGCCGCTCTCGAGATCGAGGTCCTGCCATCGGAGCCCGAGAACTTCACCCCGTCGCATTCCGGTCGTGGCAGCGAGCATCCAGAGTGCGTATAGCTCATGGTCCTCGACGCTCATCAGGAACTCTCTCAGCTCCTCGGCGTTCCACACCCGGAGCTCGGTCTCGGTCGCTGTCCTCCGCGGTGGCTCGGCAGCGGTACAGGGATTGCGGGTGAGCTTGCCCCACTTCACCGCGTCGTTGAGCGCCTTCGTGAGGATGCGATGGACATAGCGAACTGTCGAGTTGCTGAGCCCGCCCTTCCCATCGACCCGGCCGGAGTCGAGGAGGTCGGCATAGAGCTTGTTGAGCTGGCTGGTCGACAGTCGCTGGACCTGCCTCGATCCTATGTGTGGCACCACGTGCAGTTCGATGTTGCGTTTGTACGACGCCCACGTTGTAGGCCGCACAGAGCCCTTGATCGCTGGTACCCACTCGTCCATGAGGAAGGCTTGCAGTGTCTGCTTTGAAGGGCCGACGTACTCGCCCTGTTGGATGCGGGCCAGGATCTCAATGCGTGCTTCCTCGGCCTCTCGGCGGGTCCGATATCCGGAATGCCACTTGCGGATACGCTTTCCGTCGGCGTCTCGCCCGAGGTCGATAACCACGGAGTACCGCTCGCCCCGCTTGATGATTGTGCCCTTCATCACGGCTCCTCCGTCTTACGTCGACCCCTTCTCGGCTCGACTTTGAGAAAGCCCCTCTTTCGGGCTTGGTAGACCCAGTTGCGGGCCTTGGTGGGGGACATACCCGGGACTCTTCCCGAGAGTCGTTGGCTCACGGCCTGACTCGGGTCATGCCGTCCTTCGAGGTGAGCCTCGGAGTAGATCGCGGCTACCTCCATCAGCATCTCGTCAGGGATTGGTGGTCGGCCGACTTTGGTGGGCGGTGGAGAGGTCTCGGCGATCCACCCGACCTCGTCTTGGGTTCTACGTGCCCATGGACGGAGTGACGCTGCCACCGGATTCGACTCCTCGTCCCACCGAAGAATGGCGTCGGCCCACACGTTGTCGAGGAAGGTGCGGTCAATGGCCTTCTTGATCAGAGCGCCCACCCTCACCCTCCGAACTAGAGACGCCGTGATTTCGCGTCCGCCCGATTCCCTCAGAGGCAGGTCCAAATGCCTGTAGTCCGACTGCTCCTGCTCATCGAGTGCATAGCCCCTTATTCGCAGTGACACGCATTGGACGCGATCCCCCACAAGGGCTAGCTCGACGTCGGCCAGGTGGGTTGGCTCCACGTTCACGGTGATCGAGCGCCGCTGAGGCCGTGGGTTCTTCGTCGTTCTAGCGCTGTCGTCCATTGACATATACAGATGTTAGTCCATAAACGTCTGAAAGGTGCGACCATCCCGGTACGGCTTGCGTTTGAAGGAGACGAGATGAACCAAGAAGTGCTGACCGTGAGCGAGGTAGCTCAGATTATGCGTGTCTCGAGAGCCCTCGCCTACGAGGGAGTGAGGACCGGTCTGATTCCGTCAATCCGGATCGGACGACGGATTCTGATTCCCTCATCGGGACTCCGAGCCCTTCTCGACGGCCGGACCTTCGTGGAGCCAGAGCCGACGATCTCGGGTGCGTTTGAACCGTAGGCCGAGACCTAGAGGCATCGCTTCGAGCGGGCGCGGGCGCAGAGCAGCAGCGAGGACATATCGACAGCAAGGCCGATTCGCCCCCCGGCCACGTGACCCCGGTAAGAGCGGCGATTCACACCGCGCCCACAACCCCGAGGCGATCGGGTGGTCGGTAACGGCAGGCCGGGGCGACCAACTCAGCCATAGCGGCTCGATCACCGAGTCCCGCCCTGATCAGGATGAGAGGAGCTGACTTCTCACTCGATGCNNACGCCGTACCGCAGACAGCGGCTCCGGCGGGAGGTGGCTTGGTGCCTCTGCAAAGGGGCACCTCTGCCCGCCACCCACACCAGCTCACCAACGGGATGTCCAGGTACGAAACACGAAACAACGGGAGGAGACAGTTGACACGCATACGAAGAACCCGATCCAAACGAACGCCGCGAGCAACGTGGATGCGGCCGAACCCGCCTCGATTCCCAGTCAGACGCGTTGCAGAACCCCCGAGGACGAGTGGACGCGCCACCGACGACCCCATGGAAGGCGGCGAGAACGGGCGACCCCATGGATGACGGACGTCGTTGCCGAGCGACTTCGAAGCGGAGTGGCGAGCGTTGTCGGCGAGCCGCGGTTCTAGGTGGCGTGGTGTGCCACATGCATGGAGCAGCCGCCCCCCAGGTGAAAGCAAGGGCTGAGCAGCAGGTTGCGGCCGACCGAGTCCGCTCCGCAGCCGCGAATCTGGGCAGTTCGGTCGAGATGCCGCCGGAAGAGGCGCTGCTCGGACAGCTTCACGAGGCCGTCGGCAATGTGGCTTTCCTTCGGAGGATGGTGCAACAGGTCGACCTCGGTGATCTCGTCTCGAGCGGTGCAGTGAGTTCCCAGGCTCGTTCGATGATCGACGTGTACAACAAGGAGCGCGACCGGCTCGTCAAGATTGCCGCTGTGTGCCTATCGAGCGGCGTTCAGGATCGCATCGTCCGCCTCGCCGAACGCCACGGTGAAGCGATTGCCCACGCCGTGATGTCAACGCTCCAGGACAGAGCCCTCGGCTTGTCGGACGTGCAGATCCAGACCGCCAAAGCGGGTATCGCAGCGAATCTACGGGCGATGGATAGCCAATGAGGCCAGATCTGGCCGGTTGCAGCAGGGTTGCAGGACGCCGGAAACCCCTGCGGCACAGCGGTTTCCGGATGGCCTCCTAATACGGCGTCACACGCAGCACGTCGATGATGGCGACCCCAGGTGTCCTTTGCAGGTCTGCCCCGTAGCTCGATTTATCGGTACGCTTGCGACTGTCGAGGGGAACAAACACTGGCCCAAGTATCTGTCGAGCAGGCCGTCGCGTATCTCGCCCGCTATCGCGAGATGTACCGCGACGAATATGACCGGTACACGGCACGTCCGCCCAATGGACCCGGCTATCCGGAGTGGCCAATCTCGCCGTTCCTCGACGACCTCGATATCCGGTGCTGGCTTGCCGACGACGGTGCCGTAGTTGCGATACTCAAGGATCAAGACGATGGGGCCTGGAGCATTGCCGGCGGCCCAGCCATGTTCTCGGACTATGAGCCGACGGTCCAAGATCTGGCGGTTCAGCGCAAACGTGACGACATGGGTCTGCCGGTAGGAACGAGTATTGGGCACTATCGGATCGTCTTGAAGGGCGAGGTACCTCAGGCCGTCTGGCAAGGCGAGCTCCCTGCTGGGGTCGAGTCGGGTGCTTCAACCAATCCAGATGTGACGGTGGATCGAGTCGACGGCGCAGCCGATGCAGTTCTTGCTCGGCTGACCTTTGGCGTCTTCAGCGACGAAGGTGTTTCTCTTGGAACGCCCAAAGTTGACGGGTTCTGGCAGCCGTGGCTGATCCGTGACATGGGTTTCTTCCCAGCTGACCGGTCTGACCACCGGTTTGTACGGCACGTCGAGTTACTCCCGCATCTTGACCAGGCGGCGTGGGATCTACGCTCAATCGATGTCCGGGTTTCGGCGGACGTGCGAGCAGACTTTGCACTGTTCGCACAGTCCGCAGCCGAGCGGATTGCAGGCGCGCCGAACATATCGGGACCCAAGGGCGGGGCGATTGCCAGGCGAGGGTTCTCGCCGGGGCTCATCCCGACCATTGCCGGGGGTGGCTCCGGCGTCCTGGGTGCGGTCGAGAGGGCGATCCGTGACCTGCGGGAAGCGCTACGGGAGGAGGCCGATTCAAAGGAGGCAGTGTTTCACGCGCTGGTCGAGAAGCACGCGGACGTGTTCCTAGGTCCGGCGAAGCGCGTCGTGTCGAAACCCCGGTTTCGCTACCCGGAGGGAAGCAAGTCCAAGACGAACAAGCAGTATGTCGAGCCGGACTTCGTGATTGAGCACCCAGCTGGGCAGTACGAGATGGTTGAGCTTGAGCGTCCGAACCTTGGTGTTGTGACCAAGGGCGGCAGGCCTAGGAGCGAGGTCACCCATGCTGCGTATCAGATCTCTGAGTGGTTTGACTTCCTGGCCA
>JABAOD010000572.1_pt1 | contig 18099 bp, 17 predicted proteins | sample 7062151 | NCBI WGS metagenome assembly JABAOD01 (sample SAMN14538626, study PRJNA623070) | marine sediment metagenome | biome: marine biome [ENVO:00000428]; feature: marine pelagic biome [ENVO:01000023]; material: deep marine sediment [ENVO:00002113] | place: India: Gulf of Khambhat ... | reverse complement strand
CGAGAACCGGGGTGAGCTGGCGGCGCTCTACTGCTTCATCTTTCTGCTGATCTTCGCCTTTGGTCCGGGGAAGTTCAGTCTGGACGCGTGGTGGAAGAGCCGGCGCGCGGGCGGCGCCGAAACGACTCACGAGCCTGCGACCTGACGAAAATCCCGATCTTCAGGATGAGGTAGGCCGGCCGACGACCGCGTTCATGTAGTTCCGGATCGCCGTCATCACCTCGTCGCTCGACCAGATGCGCGCCACCTCACCGGCCATCGCTTCGTCGAGCGCGGCGGCGCGATCCAGAAACGGTCGGTGAAGCTGCTCCTTGGTCACGCGGAAGGTCTCGCCGGGAATCGCCGCCAGTCGCTCGGCCACCTCGCACGCATGCGCCAGGAGGTTCTCGGACGGGACGACTTCGTCGATCAGTCCGATCCCCAGGGCGTCGCCCGGACCGTACAAGGCGCCGAGATAGATGAGACGGCTGACGAGCCTGGCGGGCACGACCGAACGGATGATCTCGAGCGCCAGAGGAGGAAAGGGGACACCGACACGCAGCTCGGGAACACCGATCTTGCCCGTTCCGTCTGACATGATCCGGTAGTCACACGCGCAGGCGATCACGCAGCCGCCGGCGATGGCGTGACCGTTGAGCGCGGCGACGACGGGCTTGGGAAAGCTGAAGATGCGCGAGAGCGTGTCGGAAAGCAGGGGGACGAATTTCTCGAGATAGGGGGCGCCACCCTCGAGAACACGCCAGAGGTCGACGCCGGCCGAGAAGCTGCTGCCGCTGCCCGTAACCACGAGAGCCCGCGCCGGCGAGCGGGCGATCGTGTCGATCTCGTCGGACAACCGCCCGAGCAGCGGAGCGTCCAGGGCATTCACTTTGCCGTGCTCGACGCTCAGCACGGCCACGGGACCACGCCTGTCGATCCGGATCATCGACGCCCCCTCAGACTCGTTAGTGGCTACCGGCGCGCCCAGGTCGCCCGGAACTCTGGGGTCACGTAGCCGACCAACGCGTCCACCAGATCTCCGTAGGCTCGCTCGGGCTCTTCGGCATCGAAAACGACTTCACGGCCGAACACGCTCACCTGGCCGACGCGTCGAGTCACGCTCGCCGAGCGGCTCCAGAGCGATGCGCCCGTCGCCACCTCGACCATCCGCACGGCGAGCGTCGCATCGACGTCAGCCGCTACACTCATGTCTGTGAGATTGGGCGCAACCCGGATGGCGGGACGGATGTCCGATATGTCCAGCTCGCCGACAAAGACGGTGTTGATTCCGTACCGTTCGCCCAGAGCCTTGTAGGTGGCCTGGTCCAGCCGGCGGCTGTTCACCTCGCGCAGCACCTCGTCCTCGCTGCCCAGCTCGACGATCCGCACCAGGCCCTGATCGACGCGGGCTGCCTCGATGAACCGCTGGGTGGCCAACGGGCCGAGCTTGCCCTCTCGGTTGGCGCGGAACTGGATGATTCCCAAGACCTCGTGCTGCCGTAGGTCGATGCGCGGCGGCACCAGTACCCGCGTACCACCGCAGGCCAGGATGATGGTGATCGGCAGCAAGGCAACGCTGCCGGCCCACACGGCTCGTCTCATGTGATGCTCCCTTCGATTGCAGGGCGGTCGCAGCGGGGAGGGGCGTCGGCCCGACACAGCACGATATCCGGAAACGGCTCCGGTGCAAGAGATTACGGGGTCGGGCTGGTAGGGCGCGACCGGGTGGGCCGTGAGGCGTCCGGCCATCGGGGCCTGGACGGTCAGCATAAACGAGCCGGGCCTGTCGCGCGGAGCGTCCACCCGCTAGTCTGTGGGCTTCTCCCTGGCGATGCCAAGCACGACCAACCGTCACCCACGCTCCCCGACGCCGAGCTTAGGAAGGCCGAGATGAGCACACGAGCACACGCCGCGACGCTGGCCGCTTTTTCGATCGCCTTCTTCGCCTGCACCTCGACCGACCGGGTGGAGCAGGTGACGGACGANNNNTGGAGGGGCGCGAGACGGGCAGCCGCGGCTACGAGCTGGCGGCCCATTACATGGCCGCACAGTTCCGCGCCTTCGGGCTCGAGCCGGGTGGTTCGAACGACTACTTCCAGACCGTCCCGCTTCGAAAGGCCTGGTCGGTTCCTGAGAGCAGCTCGGTCGCGCTAATCCGTGAGGGGCGACAGCGGGCACTCGCGTCCGGTGTCGACTACGTCATCTCGGCGGACTTCTCGCGGGCCGAGGTCGAAGTGCGTGCGCCGCTGGTCTTCGCGGGCTACGGTGTGACGGCGCCCGAGCTCGGTTACGACGACTACGAGGGTGTCGACGCCCAAGGAAAGATCGTGGTCACCCTTCCCGGCGCGCCGGCCAACTTCGAGCCGAACGCGAGGGCGCACTATTCGGCCGGTGCCGTCAAAGCCGACGCCGCCGTCCAACACGGTGCGGTCGGGTTCGTTTCCGTCTGGACGCCTGAGATGGAGCGGCGCTTCCCGTGGGCGGCCCTCGCACGCTTCAGCCGCCGCGGCGGAATGCGCTGGCTGGGCGGCGACGACGTTCCCCGGGACGCTCCGCCGCAGTTGCGCGGCCGTGCAATCCTCAGCCTCTCTGCCGCCCAAAGTCTCTTTTCGGGCGCGTCTCGGTCGTTGGAGGATGTTCTGAGGGCGGCGACCGAAGGGCGACCGGGGTCCCTCGAGCTGCCGGGTGAGCTGCGTGTACGGACGCGGAGTCGCTGGACCGACCTCAGCGGCTGGAACGTGATCGCCCTTCTGCCGGGGTCCGACCCGGCGGTGCGTGACGAATACGTGATCTACACGGCCCATCTCGATCACGAAGGACTGGGCGAGCCGCGGGGCGGCGACTCCATATATAACGGCGCCATCGACAACGCGGCCGGCTCGGCGGCGCTGATTGAAGTCGCTCGCGCCTTTTCGAGGTTGCCCGAAGCGCCCCGGCGCTCGCTGCTGTTCATCGGCACCGCCGCCGAGGAGGAGGGTTTGTTGGGCGCCGACTATTTCGCCGCCAATCCGACAGTGCCGCGGCAGGCCCTGGTTGCCAACCTGAACATGGACGGCAACCACATGCTGTTTCCAACCGCCGACATCATCGCTCTGGGCAGCGAGCACTCGACGCTGGGCGCGGCTGTCGAGGAAGCGGCGGCCCGGGTCGGACTGTCGGTCAGCCCTGACCCGATGCCCGAGCAGAACTTCTTCATCCGCAGCGATCAATATCCGTTCGTCAAGCGTGGCGTGCCTGCGCTCTTCTTCATCGGCGGGATGACCAGCGCCGATTCAGCCGTCGACGGTCGTGCCGCGACACAGAGTTGGCTCACCACGGTCTACCACACGCCCTTCGACGACACGAGCCAGGATCTGCATTTCGAGTCGGGCGCCGCTTACGCGAGGACCGCTTTCCTGACGGGCCTGCTCGTGGCCGACGCCGCGACCCGGCCGCGCTGGCTGGCCGACGACTTTTTCGGCCGGGCTTTTGGGCAGGGCTCCAGCCGGTAGCGACGCGAGACCGCAGGCGACGAGAACCGGACGCCGATCGGCGCCCGCGTGCCGATCAGCAGGCGCCAACAACCCCCGGATGTAACCCGGCCTCGCGCCTCGACTGCGGTGCGTGTTATCTTGCAAGCCCCGATCCGCTCCGCACCGTCCGGCACTCCAAACGACACCCGAGCCATCAAACGGGGACATGATCGCTGTCGTCGCTGGTCGAACGAACGTGTTGCCGCGCGCTTTGCGGCGAAGCCGCAGAGCCGGCGTCACAAACCGGAGTGCCGAACGTTGCGGGCGTATCCTGACTGCCGGGCTGGTGCTGAGCTGCGCCCTACCGCCGGCGGCTCGCGCTCAGCGAGCCGTTGACGTTCAGGTCGGGAGCTGGTCGGTGTCCGGTTCGAACCCGACGCTGTACGCCGCGGGCTTCGGACGCCGGTTTTGGGGACCGTTGGGTTACAACCTCAAGGGGCTCGCGCTGGTGGATGCCGAATCGTCAGCCGGGTCGCGGATCGGATTCGGCCCGGAGCTATCCCTATTTCGCGGGACCGGCCGCTGGGTTCCCTACGCCGTCGGCGGCGTCGGCATAGCGCTTGGTCCCTCGGAGGCGCCGGAGTTGGCCGCCCTCTGGAACGCGGGTGTCGGCGTCGAGTTCAACCCCTGGTCGCCAATCGGTCTGGCTCTGGAGGTGAGCCGTCTCGCAGAGGATCACGATTTCCGCGGATTTTGGAACCTGGACGAGAACGATCGGCGCGGTTGGGTCGTCAGCGCCCGGCTGTCCGTGCGTTGGGGCGGGGGGCCGGGTCACGTGCGGCCGGTCGTCCGCGAGCCGTCGCCGATCGAGATCGATCGACGCGGCCCGGCCGCGTACGAGCCCGACCTGCCCGAAGCGGCCACCGGCCACAGGCTGGCGACGCAGATCGTCGAGACCGCCCTCGAGGCGATGGGCGAGCCGTACCGCTGGGGTGGAACGAGCACCGAGGAAGGGTTCGACTGCTCGGGTCTGGTTTGGTACGCGTACACTGCGCACGGAGTTGAAGTCCCACGAGTCAGCCGTTACCAGGCACGGGTCGGACGCGCGCTCCCCGCTGACGTCTCGTCACTGCAGCCAGGGGATATCCTGCTGTTCTCGAATCGCGGCGGCGTGGTGACGCACGTCGGTTTGTACGTGGGTGATGCCAACTTCATTCACGCTACGACGTCCGGTGGCGTCCGCATCGGGAGACTCGGTCGTCAGGAGGGCGACGCCAACGACAGCTGGTACTATAAGCGCTGGATCGGTGCGCGGCGCGTGCTCGAGTAAGTCGGTGGGCAGCCACGACGTGCGAGGACCCACCTGCCGCCCCGGTCGAGCGGGGCCGGAGCGGCGAGGTAGGTTTTCGCGTCAAGCAGCGGATCAGCCGCGCGTCCAGGTGCGGTCGATCGTGCGATCGCAGAAGTTGCCGGTCAGCTGGACGCTGGCGGTGGCCGGATCGTAGACGGCGTGCAGCTCGAAGGTGCACTCCTTGAATCGGCCGTCGCTCGTGCTGATGCTGAAAGCTCCGGAGACGTTCTTTTCCGCTGCTGCAAGCTCTCGGTCCACCCGCTTCCAGAACGCATCCCAGTCGGCGCTGCCGCTCATCGTGTAGACGACCTCGTTGCGCTCGCGGGCACACGCCTCGATCAGCTTGGTGCCGGCGACCGACATCTCTGCCGTTGCCTCCTCGGGGTCCACGATCAGCTGGCCGGAGCCCGAGACACTTAGCTGGCCACCGGCTGGGCAGGTCCGGGTGCGCTCGAAGCTGAACGTCGTGGTGATCGGCACCGCCGACGGCGGCCCGTCGGTTGTTAAGGCGCCGCTTACCGGTGCCTGGATCGTGAAGGCATCGCCCAGGATCCCGTCCAGCGTCCGGTCGACTTCGACCGCAAGGAAACCCGCCTCGCTTGTGCTCAGACTCGGGCCGCTCGTGCCCGGACCGGTCGTTTCGTCGCTGCAGGCTACTGCCGTGATCAACAGAGCCGTCAGGCCCCACCTCAGCGTTCGTCGAATCCCCATCCTTCTTGCTCCTTTCCTCTTCTTCAGGCGTCCGCGGGGAAGCGCCGGACGTCTTCTGTACGTTAGACGCCGCCGGAGCCCGGACGTTAAAAGCAGCGGGCGGCCGTTCGTCCGATCGCTCTCTTGATCGGCGAGCAGCCGGCGCGTAAGCTCCCGCCACCTCAGACCGGAGAGCCAAATGAGACCAGCCGTTTTCCTGCAGGCGTACGTCGCGTCCCTCGTCGCCTTCTTGCTGCTCGACTTCGCCTGGCTCGGCCTGATCGCCCGTGGGTTTTACCGCCAGCAGCTGGGTCACCTGCTCAGCCCCGATGTGCGCTGGATTCCCGCCATCCTCTTCTACCTGCTCTTCGTCTCCGCCGTCGTCGTCTTTGCGGTCATGCCGGCGGTCGAGCGAGGTTCGCTGGGCCGGGCGATCTGGCTCGGCGGCTTTTTCGGAATTGTGGCGTATGCCACCTACGATCTGACCAACCTCGCCACGATGCGTGGCTTCCCGGGGCTGGTCGCGCTCGTCGACATGGCCTGGGGATGTGCGCTGACCGCGGCCGTGGCGGCGGTGGGTTATCTGGTCGCGAGCCTCGCGGCCTCTCCGTAGGCTGGCTTCCCTCCGCGACGCCTGCCGACCGGAAAAAGCTTCAGCCATCCGGAAAACTCTAGCCACCCCGGCGGCGCCTCCAACGGCGTAAGTCTTTACAGCGTCGCACCTGGGGCTCCGGCGCCCCTTGGGTCCGCTCCTTGCCACTCCTATCTCCGCCCAATGTCTGCCCGGACGCATCGGGTGCGGACCCAGCCTGTGAGGAAACCGACATGGCCACCTTCTTGAAAAGCCTGCGTGGTAACAACGGCGAGCTGCGCGAGATGCTCCAGCGGATCGAGAGCGGAAAGGACGAACTGCAGTCACTCGTCGAGCGGGCAGAGCGTTCGGTGCGCGAGATCAACCGTGTCTCCGGACCGTTGCTTGAGGCGCAACGGACGATGGAGGCGATTCAGCGGCGGCTCACGGGGCTGGAGAACGAGATGAGCTCCGCCGATCGCCTGGCGGCCGAGCTACACAAGGTCCAGGCGGCGGCCGAGGGCGCCGCCGGAACGCAGGCTCGCATCGAGGCGCAGCTTGCGCAGGCCAGCGAGGACGCGGAGCGGATCGCGGGCCGGATGGAGGAATTGAAGAGCGACTCGGAGCACGCCATCAGGTTGAGGGAAGAGATCTCCGAATTCCTGGCGCAGGAGGATCCGTTCCGCGAGCTGAGAGCTCAGATGGACGACGTCGGGAAACAGGTGCGCGAGGTGGGTGATCGCTTCGGGCGCATCCGCGAGCGGCAGGACGAGGTGTCAACCGCTTACCGGCAGGCCATGTCGCGGCTGGAGGCTTTCGAGAACGAGCAACAGGGGGCGGTCCGGAAAGCCGAGGAGACGCACAAGCGGGTCGAGTCGATTCAGGCGAGGCTGGAAGACCTGGACGAGGTCGCGAAAGGCGTCGCCGACACACGGCACGAGCTGACCACGCTCAAGTCTCTGGCCGATCAAGTGTCGCAGAAGCTGGCGGCGCTGGAGAAACAGCGCGACGCGATCGACCGGGCGACCGGGCAGGCCGCGAACCTGACCGAGCTAATGCGCCAGATCGACGCTGGGCTGCAGCAGCAAGAGGGTTACCAGGACAGGCTGAACGCCTTCGAGTCCGAGACGACCCGGCTCGAGTCGCAACAACAGACGCTGCTCGATCGCACGGCCGAGATCACGACACGCCAGCGGGAGATCGAGGAGACGGAGGAGGCCATCCGGGGCGAGCTCAGCCAGTTGCAAGAGCGACTGCGGCAAAACGTCGAGCGCTTCGACCTGGAGAATCGCGGGCTGGAAACCGCGAGCCAGCGGATTGCCGATCTGCGCTCCTCGCTGGTGGATTGTGAGACGCGCTTCTCAAGTCTGGACAGTAGCGCGGCGGAGATCGCCGAGCTGGGCTCGCGCGTCGAGGGCCTGCTGGCGCGCGTGGACGCCATCCGCGAGGACCTGACACAGTTGAACGGCGAGTCCGAAAGGGCGCACGCCCTGCGTGAGGATCTGGAGCAGCTGGGCTCGGGGGTGGAGGGCCTCAGCCGTCAGGTCTTGCGGCTGCAGGAGGCGCAGCCGGCGATCGAGGCCGGTTTGCAGGATCTCGGCAGCCTCAACCGGAGTCGGGAGGCAGTCAGAGAGAGCNNTGGCTTACCAACACCGACGCGACCCTGGCCGAGCTGCGAGACCAGGCTAAGGAGCTGTTCGGCATGCGGCCGACACTGGAGGCCGTTAGCCGCGAGGTCGAGCGGGTGAACGGCTCGTTGGAGGCGATCGAATCGCGACGTGAGTTCGTCGAGGAAGTCAACGAGCGCCTGAGCGAACTGCGGGCGTTGTCCTCGGAGATCGACGCGCGAAGCCAGAAGCTGCAGGTGCGGATGGAGACGGTCGAGACGCGCTTCGGCGAGCTTGTCGACAAAGCGGATGATGCCGAGCAGGTATCGGAGCGCATGACCGCCGTCATGGATTCGCTGGAGGATGCGGAGCGTCGGATGACCGATGTGGCGAAGATCATCTACGCGCTCGAGAACCGCTCTCAAGACCTGCAGAGCTTGGCGGAACGTGTCCGCTTCATCGGACGCGAACTCGACCAGCGGCAATCGGCGTTGGAGAAAGCGACCGAGCACCTCGAGCGTGCGTCGGCGCTGCGCCAGGAGGCGGCGGACGACATCCAGCGATTGGACGAATTGACGCAGGCGTTCAGTGGCAACATCGGCTCGTTGGAAAGCCGGGCCCAGCAGCTCGATGTGCTGTCGACCGGTCTCGAACAGCGTGCTCGGAACTTCGAGCAGGTCGAACGCCGCATGGCGGGCTTCGCGGACCAGTTGGCCCGCTGGGAGCGTTCCGAGTCCGAGCTGGAGCGGGCCCTGAAGCAGCTCGAGGCGCGACAGGCGACGGTGGACACTCTGGGTTCGGACATCAAGCACATGTTCGAGATGGCCGAGCGCACGGTGGAGGACGCGCGAACGGTCGCCGCGGCGCGCCGTGAGATCGAGATGACCCGCGGCGAGCTGGAAGTCGTGCTCGAGCGCCTGCATGCGGCGGAGAAACTCGGCGCGTCGTTAGAAGAGCGGAAGCGTAAGATCGAGCGCGCCGAGGGACGGCTCGCCCGCGCCGATGCTTTGCTGATAGAGATTCAATCGAGTCTCGAGACACTGGAGGCCCAGAAGTCGCTGGTCGAGTACGTCCTCGAGAAGGCCGGCGCGCTGACTTTCCAGGTCAAGCAGGCTGAAGCGCTGATCGAGACGCTGCGCGAGGAGCGCGAGCTGACGACCCGCGTGCACAGCGCCTTCGAGCGACTGCGGGGTGTCGGCGAAGCTGCGGCCGAAGCGGGCTGATCGGCGATCTCCCGAAGCTTGGGTCGCGGTTCAGGTTGAAGGTGCGCGCGGAATCCAGCAGATTTCTGCCCCTGAGACTGAACCGCGACTCGCGCGCTCGGGAGATCTGCTATGGTCCGCTTTCTCGTTTTTCTGACTGCATCACTCCTCACGGCTACAACGCTCGCCGCCCAGGATAAGCAAGTCATCGATTCGCCGGTCTTTCCGCCGGGCCTGCCGTTTCCCGCCGCCGTCCGGGTCGGCGACATGATCTACCTGTCCGGGCAGATCGGAATCAGACCGGGAACACTCGAGCTGGTGGAGGGTGGGGTGGGTCCGGAGACCGTTCAGACGATGGAGAACATCAAGACGGTCCTGGAGGACGCGGGCAGCTCATTGGCCAGCGTGGTAAAGTGCACGGTCTTTCTCGCCGACATCGCCGACTACGGCGCGATGAACTCAGCGTACCGCCGCTACTTCTCGGATAACCTGCCCGCCCGATCTACCGTCGCCGGCAGCGGGCTCGCGCTCGGCGCACGCGTAGAGATCGAATGCATCGCTTTGGCGGGATCCGGGCGGCAGGGCGGAGATTGACCTCAGGGTAAAATCTCTCGGAAGGCAGCACGGCGTCGAATCCGTCAGAGCTTCGACTGGTTGGGCGCGCTCGACGCGTCCAGCGCCCGATCGAGGATCATCAACTTCTGCCAGATCTTTCCCGACAGTCCTGTCGTCAGGCTCTCCACTTCGTCAACGGCACCGAGCACGACGGGGTCATCGAAGGTCTGAGCGTATAGCGCCGCGATCTTGCTGACCAGCGACAGCATCTCGCTACAATAGTCCAGGTAGCGGCCCAGCCTGAATTGATCCAGTTCCCGAACCGGCGATGAGCGGGTGTCGATGCCGATTCGAGCCAGCCGGTCCGGGTCTTTCGTCAGCTGGTGCATGTCGATGACGTGGGCCAGCGCTCGAAGCTCACGGAGGAAATGCAGGGCGCGCCGGCGTTTGATTCGGTTCTCGAGCGTGAACAGGAAGAAGAGGACGATCCCAATGAAGATCAGGTCATTGACTCCCGCCTCCAGAGCCTGAACCAGCTCGAAGAAGTCGAAGCCCGCTGGAAACTCGGCATTGGCGATGAGGCTCGCAGGGAGCGCGAGGAGCACGACGACACAAACGCCGATGGCGACCCGAAGCATCAGCAGCGGTTCAGACACCGAATCGAGGTGCTCCACCGACTCGCTGGCGATCTTCCGAAGAATCCCGGCCAGCCGGCCCAGGCCACTGGCCGGGAAGCGCTCTTCGATTCGTTGCTGGAGGGCCGCTACCGTCTCGATGATCCGCTCGACATCGAGTTTAAGGTGCGGTGGCGCGGGCTTCGCCCCCAGCAGCAGCCGTCGGAGGTCCGTGGCCAGCAGCTCTTTCGCGCGCTCAGGCATGCCGTCCCCTGATTACTCCGGCGACGTCACGCTCGCCAGTCTTACCCGGTCCCAAATCCCCGCGCGAATCCGCTCGACCTCATCACCAAAGCGCGGGTCGTCACGTACCCGGTCGAACAATGGCGATTCGAGGACCCGCGGCTCCACTCCGCTGGGCGACAGGTCATAGGCGCGGCGGGTCCACTCCAAGGCACGAGCCGCATCGCCCGTCCAGGCGTAGTAGGTCGCCAAGTCCTCGGCCGGTATGACCTCGGTGAATATCGCGTCGCGCCAACGGCCGGCTCGGAAGGCCGCGGTCAGCGAATCGACGATCGCGGCGGCTTCTTTGCGCTGGCCCGACGCGTAGAGGCAGGAGGCGCGGATCCCCGCGTGCGGCCCGAGCTCCATCGCCAGGCAGTGATCGAAGCGACCGGCAAGCAGGTGGGCCCGGGCCTCGATGGCGCGAGGCAACATCAGCTCGGGCTCGAGCTCACCCGCCAGATGCGCCTCGCTGGCAGCGCGGTCGTAGCGACCCAACGACAGCGCATCGTACGCCAGCGCCAGACGCCGGCCCGCGTTCTGCGGGTCGAGCGCGATCGCCTGCTCCGCGGCCCGGAATGCCGCCTCGACCTCGCCCCGCTGGTTGAGCACGCGAGCGCACCAGCTCAGCACGTCGGCGGCGCTGGGCTCCAGGTCGATGGCGCGCCGGCAGTCGGCGGCGACCTGAGTCACCGGCGCGAAGGAGCGGCTGGCCAGATACCCCCGCGCCGTATAGCCGGCGGCGTGCTTGGGGTCGAGCTGGACGGCCCGGTTCGCCAGCGCCAGCGCCAGGCCGGCGGCGCGGTAGCCTTCGACGCCGATCCGGTAGCGGTAGGCGAGAGAGAGCGCATAGACGCTGGAGAGGCCAGCGTAGGCGTCGGTGTAGGTGGAATCGAGAGCCAGGGCCTCGCTGAACGCCGCGCGGGCGCGGGCGAGGCCGGCGGCGGTTCGGCGACCGAGGGCGGCCCGGCCGATCAGGTAGGCCTCGTGGCCCGGACTCAAGGTGACCGGCGGTCCGGCCGCCGGGACCGCGGTGAGCGGAATCGAGGCCACGTAGTCGTCGACGAACGATTGCGCGATGTTGAGAGCGGTCTCGTAGCGGTAATCGTTGTGCCAGTCGTAGCGGCCGGTCGCGAGGATCTCGCCTGAACTGCCGTGCGAGACCCGGGTGTTTAGACGCACGCCATCGCTGGTCTCGTACAGCGATCCCGAGACGAGCTTCTCGACGCGCAGCGAGTCGGCAAGCTGTCGGGCGGTGAGCTGCAGCGCCAGCAGCCGCTCGACCGAATACGGGTCGCTGACCTTGATGAGCCCGACGCGCTTCAGCCGTCCCACGATCTCATCGGTGATTCCGGCGCTCAGGTTCTGCAAACGCGGATCGTCGGTGCGGTTCTCGATCGGCAGCACGGCGACCGAGTCAATGAAGCTGATATCGGCGAAAGCCTCGAGTGGGTCGCGCGGGCTCCAGGGTCGCCAGAGCGCCAGCGTGACGATCACCGCGATGATTGCCGCGCCCGCGAGCAGACGCGTACGGGAACGTGAATCGCTCATATCCTACCGTTAGAGCGTCGATCAGGATGGGTCGGGGCTACTGCCGGGCACAAGATGGGATGACCGCCTCGGGTGAGCAATCGCCTCCCGCGGCGGTGGTCAGCTGAGGGCGGACGAGCGGGGCGCCCGCCCGAGGCCGAGAACGCCTATTACTTCTTCAGCTTGCGGTAGCCCACGAGAACGAGCAGGGCGCCGCCGACGGCCAGCGCGAAGCTCCGGATATCGAAGCCCGTTATCCCGCCGAAGCCGACGGCCGAGCCGATGAACCCGCCGATCATGGCCCCGACGATCCCCAGGACCATCGTCATGATCAGGCCGCCCGGATCCTTGCCGGGCATGATCCACTTCGCCAGCGCGCCGGCGATCAAACCGAATACGATCCAAGTGACGATTCCCATGCTTCTCTCCCTGCGCTCAGTGACCAGGCATCCGCTTCCCGCGCCGTGAAGCTCACCGCGCCACAACATGCGGCATCGACGCGTGGGGGGCAACGCGGGCCGGCATCGGCCTGCAGCTGGAACGGCCCTGCGCCGCCCGTCGAGGATTCGTGGTGCGGAGAATCAGGGCAAGAACGAGAGAAGGATCGAGATGGCGATCAAAACGACGATGATCCACTCGAGGACTTCCAAGCGGTTGACCGAGGCCTCGTCCGTGAGCTTGGAGTATATACTATCGATCGTCCCCAGCTTGCGGATTGTCGACGCATCCCAAGCGGCCAGTCGCAACCGCCGGGCTGTTAGCTCGTACACACGGCTCAGATATTCCTCGCCGAAGACTTTGAGCGCGTTGGACACCCGCTCGAAAAGAATCGCGCCGTCGACTTGAAGACGAGCGATCTGTCTCACGTCGCGCCGGTAGAATCGCAAGGTAGACAGCCATCGCCAACGTCGTCGAGACACGATGGCGTAGGACCGTTCCAGCGCCTCGTCGAGCTGCCGGTCGAGGAAACGCATCTCCAGCAGCTGCACGTTGGCGAACTCGATGACGGTGCGCAGGTCATCTACTTCACGCCCGTATAGAAAAGCGGCGTTCCAGTCGAGCACCGCCAGATCCGAAGGGCTGAACGCGATCCGCATCGCCAGCGCATCCGCCACTTCTTGCTCTGAGAGCGGCCCCGGCTCGGCGCGAAGCATGGCGGCGATGTCGGTCGCGTGTGAGTCGCAGATGGCTTCCGCCGTCAACGCGTCCTCGAAATCCTCAACGTGGAAGACAACGTAATCCTCGACGACTTCCGCGATCCTGAACTGCGCTCCCTTCGGCAGAACGCCCAGCAAGCCCTCGACATGCTGCCGAGCTTGAACCTCCAGCTCCTTGTTGCCCGAAAGCTCGTTTCCCAGTCGAGCCAACTCGACCAGCGAGCCCTCGAAGGGAATGGTGTAAGTGACGGTGATCGCGCCGAAGTCGTAGATCACCACATCGACCAACTCGCGGCTCGTGTGGCGGCCGATCGCGATCGGTTCCGATTGCAGCGTGATCGCCAACGGAGCGGGTCGGTACTCGAAGTACTCGAGTGCGCGCCGCCTCTTGTCGATCAGCTGGCGGTGTGTCGCAGCGATGACGCGCCGCTCGCTCTCGACCAGATCGATGTAGGGCGCGATGTCGTAGGCGAAGAGCGCCAGGCACGCGCCTTTCTGCACCCGGCGGGTCGCCGGTGACGGTGGTGCTGGGCGATTCATCCTGTGGCTCTCATGATCGATCGACGAATCCGCAGTCCAGATTTAGATCGCCTGGGCACCGGCCACCCCGACAAGCTCGAAGCTATTGCCCGGGCCGCTCGAGCACGGCGATCCGTCCGTCCGCCTGAGCCACCAGCAGCCGCGACCCTTGCACGGCTAGCCCCGTGGGCCGCTCCAGACCCGGTAGCGCGTACGCCGCCTGCACCGTCTGTTCCCCGAGATCGATCACCAGCAGCGTCGAGTAGGCGTCGCTCAGGGCATAGAGCACGCCGTCGGCCACGGCGGATCCGGTGACCACATACTCCGCCAGGCTGCGGTCCGCGCCACTGAGCGCCAGATCCGGAGCCAAAAGCGGCTCGAACTCCGAGGCGAGGATGAAATCGCGGCGGGCGAACCGCGACACCACGAGACGCCGGTGCCGCGGACTGGGCACGGCAACCGTGATCAGCTCATCTGCCGATGCATCGAACGCCAGCGACATGACGTACATCTGCCGGGCACGCACCGTAGCGAAGCGACCCCGCCGCAGCTCGCTCACCCCGCCGTCCGTCTTCAGAAACCGTCGCCACTCGCGATCCGCATCCGCCGTGGGATCGGGCCGGAGCAGCAGGTAGCTCTTGTTGGTGGCCAGCACGGCCAGCGTGTCGCCGAGGAACGTGGCGCCGGCGAACGGGGAGAGATCGATGCTGAACCCCGGGTCGACGGTGACGTGGTGTAGCTGGCGCGCGAGCGTGCTGTCGAGCAGGTAGATATCGAACCGGTCGGTGACAACTAGGAAGCGGCCGCTCGCCGTGTCGTGGGCCAGACCGCTCAACGTGCCGGCCAGCGGTACACCGATCTGCTTCCAGTCCGTCACCGGCAACGTCGACAGGTTGGCCAGCGGTCCGTGCGACGGATCGGGGTCGACGGGGGCGGCGGCCGGCTGCGGGATGGTCCACGACCCCCGCAGCGACACCCGCCCGGCCAACTCCTCCAGCGACCACACCCAATGCCGGGGATTCAGCGAGAAGCGTACGGGATCCGCCTGGCCGATGAACGGCGGCGGCCCGGTCGTCGTGAACGCCTGCACCGCGTTGGCCGCGACCACGACGACGAAGAGCCCCATGGCGAAGCGGCCCGCGCGACCCGGCTCTCGTGGCCAGCTCTCCACCGCGTCCTCGCGGAGGAAGAAGAGCAAGACAGCGATCGCGAGCAGCACCGTCCAGTGGATGACCCAGGACCACACGTACGTGTGGATGCCGAAAATTGGGGCGCTGAAGCCCTGGCCGACGTCCCGAGCCAGGTGGAGGGCCGAGTGTCGGGTTGCCATGAAGACGCCCCATGTGCCGAGCAGCACCGCGAGCCCCAAGTAGCGCGGACGGGGACCGTAACGCAGGGTGAACAGTCCGACGAGCCCGATCAATACCATCGACGTGCGCTGCGCCCAGCAGAGGATGCAGGGCGTGTCCCCGTGCAGCAGGCCGAGCAGGACGGCCCCACCCACGGGAACCGCGATCAGGACGATGACGAGCCAGGTGAGCGCGTCGCGCAGCCGGTGCTGAGGCAGAGCCATCATATGTTCACGCCCGGCACGAAGGACGTGTGGGTGCCGATGAGGAACAGCAGCGCCATGAGGATGCAGCTCAGCACGAGGAGGCCGAACGCGAGCCGCTCTCGCTCCGGCCGGCGCCCTACGAGCCACGCGATCCAAAGGATCAGGAGGAAATTGAGGAATTCCATCGGGCGAGCACCCTCTTACGCTCCGTTGTCAGACGGTTAGCGCGCAATCCGGCTGTTGAAGCCGCCGGCAGCTCTGGCGCCTGCTCGAAGATCGCGCGGAAGCTCTGCCAGCGCTCAGGCTTCAAGGAGAGACAGGGGTCGGGGGAAACGATGAACGATAGGTCCAGGTGTCTCTCTCTGTCGGGCAGAGCGCTCGGCTGCCCGTCAGAGTCGCTACCATCAAGCCAGTCGTCGGCCATAACATGCGGCATCGACACGTAACGGGCAACGCCAGGAACAGATCGGAGTGGAGTCATCGCTCGCTTGGCAGATATTGAGGCGGCACTGGTGGTGCGTCGCTGCGCCCGTCGAACATCCAGGAAGTGATCCACCAGCGCTTGCCGTCGTGATAAAGCTGAATGCTGTTGATCCCGCGGCCGCCAACAGCACCGTCCCGGGTAGTACGCCACTCGTACGTGCTCCAGACGTGCGCGATGGCCCCGTGGGTCTGCGTCTCTCGATTGATCTCGTATTCGAAAAACCCGCGCTCCGCTAGATCGACCGACTCCCGATGAAAGTCGCCGAGACTCATCACCCGCGCATAGGGCTGCCCATCCTCACCGTTGCCGACGATGAGCACCTGCGCATCCGGCATATGCAGTGAGCTATCCCGCGGCCAATCTCGCGGCTGGCCCGCCGGTGCGGACACGACCTCGTAATAAGCACGGATGATACCGTCGAGCGTGCTCACGTCCTCCGGCCGCGCGGGAGTTTGTGCCTGTAGTGAGTCGGCTGCTGCAAGTGCGATGATAGCCAGGCTGGCCATGCGGAAGAATCTGACCATGTGAAGGTCGCTCCTATCTCGATCTCTCAGACAACGCGGCCTCGATCCGCTGACGCGCCGCCTCGACGCGCGGCTGGAGGTCGGAATCGGCTTCTGACCACAGCTCGACGAAGGCGGTCAGGTGGCGGAGTGCCGCGGCGGTGTCGCCGAGGGCGAGGTAAACGCTCCCGGCACGCTCGTGCGCCAGCGGTCGCAACGGACCGTAAGTGCCGAGGTCACGGAAGTCGAGACCGTAGGTGCGAGTCAGCGTGTCATACTGGGCCGCCGCCAACTCCAGCTGTCCGAGCGCAGCGTACGTGTCGGCCAAGAACAAGCGGCTGGGATGGTGCAGGTTTCCGTACTCGCGCGCCCGGGCGCGCTTGAGATACTCGAGGCTTGCCGCCGGGCGATCCTCCTGAAGCGCAATCACGGCCCGGACCTGATCGCCAATGCCGGGCGGGCTGAGACCGAGTGCTTGCTCCAGGGAATCCATCCGGGCCAGGATCGCACGAGCCTGCACAAGCTCGCCGACCACCGCGTAGCCGTTGGCCAGATAGCCGAGCGCCCAGTACTCGAATACCGGCGCGGCGCCTAGCGGCTCCGGCGAGCCCACCTTTTCCAGAAGCGGGCGTGCGCGCTCCTGGACGCCGGCTGCCAGCGCAGCGTAGACGCCTACGCGCAAAGCCTGATAGGTGAAGGGCCGCGACCCGTATTCCTCCGCGTAGTCGACCGAAGTATCCGCCAGCAACAGCGCGGATCGGGGCTGCCCGTGTATTGCCGCGACCGAGGCGTGGAGCCAGCGGCCGTAGGCGCGTGGAAACGGCCATTGGCTCTCGGCCATAGCGCTTGCGATCTCCTCGACGCGAGCGAAGTCTTCCGCATAGTACGCGTTCATCGCCTGCGTTGACCAGGTGAGCCAGGTGTTGGGGAACTCCTGCTCGAGGCGCTGCAGCGCTGAATCCGCTGCCGCGTGCCGGCCCAGAGCGCGTTCGGCGCTCGCCAGGTTGTACAGGTTGATCGCGCTGACTCGCTGGTCAACGGCCCGGCGATACAGGGCCCGGGCATCTTGGTTACGACCCATCCGTTCGTAGACGTCACCCAGGTTGTTGATGGCGGCGGTCAAGTCCGGGTAGCGCTCGATGGCCAGGCCGTAGTAGTGGGACGCTGAGTCGAGTCGACCACGGTAGGCATGGAACAACGCCCCGGTCATGTAACGCTCCCGTGGGATGAGGCGCTGGCCGAATCGATGCGCCATGTCGACGTGGCGCTTTGCGGCCACCGGGTCGCCCAAGTTGCCGTACCAGACCCCCAGCGCCCGATGTGCCCCTGCAAAACCCGTATCGATCTCGACGGCCTGCAGAGCAAGCGGGATCGCGGCCGGCTCGTCTCCGGCCAGCGCCGCCGCTTGGGCGCGCCCGTAGAGTTCCAGCGCCTCGAGCGAGGCGGTGGTCACGTTGGGCAGCGGTTGGGCCCGGCGCAGGCTGCCGAGCGATTCCCCCAGGTGGCGGCGCACCAGCCGAACCAGACGCTCGGCGGCTCCAAGAACCTCGGCGTCGCTGGCGGCCGTCTCGCGCAGTCTCACCGCGACCTCGCCGGTGCTCGCTTCGACGATCCGTGCGGTCAGCTGATAGCCTGTTCCGAGGGACGCAACGCTGCCGGCCACGACTGCGGGGTAGCCCTCGCGCCGTGCGATTTCAATAGCGACGCCAGCGTCGAGTCGGACGTCCGCATCGAGGCGCATCCGCTCGAAGACCTCGTGAAGCTCGCCTCGATCGACCACACGCAGGTAAGGCGAGGCGTCCAGGTCCGTGATTACGGCCTCGCGCACGGCCACGGCGAGCGCGTCTTCCTCGGTTTGGTACTCGAACTCGGCGACGACCACGCGGTCGTTGGCGCTGAAGAAATCTGCGGCCTCGGCTCGCAACACGAGCCCGGGGAAGGCGAAGAGTATCCAGCCGGCGGCGACGATCCCCCAAGCGGCGAAAAGCGTCAAGCCGCCCAGGGCCATGTTACGCCAGGTCAAGAATCTTTTCGCGCCGGGCCCATCG
>JABAOD010001158.1_pt4 | contig 18144 bp, 17 predicted proteins | sample 7062151 | NCBI WGS metagenome assembly JABAOD01 (sample SAMN14538626, study PRJNA623070) | marine sediment metagenome | biome: marine biome [ENVO:00000428]; feature: marine pelagic biome [ENVO:01000023]; material: deep marine sediment [ENVO:00002113] | place: India: Gulf of Khambhat ... | reverse complement strand
TTCCAGAGACGGCAGCCGCCCAGCGCCGGCCCCAGCGTCGTATCGTGGATCGCGATGATGCCGTAGTAGCCCGCCGCCGGCTCGCGTGTCATCAAGACCTGTTCATGATCTGTCTTGTTCATCGCCTTGAAGACTTCCATCGGCGCAACCCCTTTCTATTGCAAAACCCGGCTCGTTACGGGTTGGGTCAACCCGTCGCCTTCTCCTGGTACAGCGTCCTGACGATTACTAACCGCTGAATCTCGCTCGTCCCCTCGTAGATCTCGGTGACCTTGGCGTCGCGGAACAGCTTCTCCACCGGATAGTCACGCATGAAGCCGTAGCCCCCGAACACGTTGATCGCTTGCGACGTCACCCAGACCGCCGTCTCGCTGCAATGCAGCTTGGTCATGCTCGATAACCGCATGTCCGGCTGGCCCGCGTCCCAAGCCCGGGCCGCTCTGTACAAGAGTCCCCGCGACGCTTCCACCCGGGTCGCCATGTCGGCCAGCTTGAAGGCCAGCCCCTCGAAGTCCTTGATCGGCCGGCCGAACTGCTTCCGCTCCGCCGCGTAGTCGACCGCGTGATCGAGCGCCGCCTCGGCGATGCCCAGCGCCTGGGCCCCGACGCCGAGCCGTCCGCCCTCGAGGCTCGACAGCGCGTAGATGAAGCCCTTGTCCTGCTCGCCCAGCAGCGCCTCTGGCCCCAGCCTCATCTCGTTGAAGGCGACGGCCACCGTCTCCGAGCTGCGCAGCCCGGTCTTGTCCTCCTTGCGCCCCACCTGGTAACCGGGCGTGTCGGTCGGCACGATGAAGGCGCTGATCCCGCGCGGGCCGCGGCGATCGCCGGGCGCATCGGTTCGCGCCATCACCAGAACGACGTCGGCCTGCCCGCCGTTGGTCACCCACAGCTTCTCGCCGCTCAACACCCAGCCGTCGCCGTCGCGCTCGGCGCGCATCTTCAGGCTGGCGGCGTCGCTACCCGACCCGGCTTCCGAGAGCGCGAACGCGCCCAGCGCCTCGCCTCGGGCCATCACCGGCAGCCACTTCTTCTTCTGTTCGTCGCTGCCGTACTTCAAGATCATCTGAGTCGGCAGCGAGTTGTGGACCGACATGGTGATCGCCACCGAAGCGTCGCCCCAGGCGATCTGCTCGAGCGCCACCAGGTACGACAGCATGCCGAGGTTCAGGCCGTCGTACTCTTCGGGCAACAGCATCCCGAAGAAGCCCAGCTCGCCCAGCATCGGCATGACTTCCGAGTGGAAGCGGCTTTCGCGATCCCACTCCGCAGTGCGTGGGCGCAGCTCATTCTCGGCGAAATCGCGAGCGAGCTGCCGGATCTGTTCCTGCTCTTCGGTCAGTGTATAGTCGCGCTTCATAATCCTCCGTGACGGACGAAAGCTCTCAGCCGTAATTGTAGAAGCCGCGACCCGCCTTTCGACCCAGCCAGCCGGCGTCTACATGCTTCCGGAGCAGCGGGCAGGGTCGATACTTGTCCTCGCCGAGGTCGTGGTGCAGGACCTCGAGGATGAACAGGCAGGTGTCGAGGCCGATGAGGTCGGCGAGGGCCAGCGGGCCGATGGGGTGGTTCATCCCCAGCTTCATGACCTCGTCGATCGCCTCGGCGGCCGCGACGCCCTCGTGCAGGCAGTAGATCGCCTCGTTGATCATCGGCATCAGGACGCGGTTGCTGACGAATCCGGGCGAGTCGTTCACGACGACCGGCGTCTTGCCCAGGTCGCGGGCGAGCCGCACCACGGCGTCGGCGGTCTCGTCCGACGTCGCCAGACCGCGAACGACCTCGACCAGCTGCATCACCGGCACCGGGTTCATGAAATGCATCCCGATGACGCGCTCGGGCCGCAGGGTGTGCGCGGCCAGACGAGTGATCGCGATCGAGCTGGTGTTGCTGGCCAGGATGGCGGACTCGTCCGCCACTTCGTCGAGCTTGCGGAACGTCTCCGCTTTCAGCTTCTCGTCCTCCGGCACGGCCTCGATCACGATGTCGGCGCCGGCGGCCGCGGCGATATCGGTCGTGGTGACCAGACGGTCGAGCGTCGCCTTCTGTACGCTCTCGTCGATCGCACCCTTCTTGACCTGGCGGCCCAGGTTCTTCTCGATCGTCGCCCGCGCTTTCTCGAGTATCTCCGTGCTCACATCGATCAACGTCGCTTCGAAGCCGTTCTGCGCGAAGACGTGGGCGATGCCGTTGCCCATCGTCCCGGCGCCGATCACGGCGGCTTTCATCCCGTTCGTGCTAGACATCGGAATACACCTCGATTTTAGGGGCCCGCACGCCCGGGCTACACAGAGAAGGCGTGCCCGCGCCCCGTCAGTTCGTTCCCTGGCGATCGGTCTCCATCAGCGGACGCAGCGCCGCCAGACGCGGCGACGTCTTCAGCCAGTCGGTACGGAAGACCCAGACGATCAGCGGCAGAACCAGCAGCGTCGCCAGCAGTCCGCCCTCGGGTCCGAAGGCGCCTCCCGTCAACAGGTCGGGCCCGTTCTGAACGCTGTCGTAACCCGGCACGTCGAAATCGGCGATACCGGACACCGGCAGATCGAAGACCGCCGCCATGACCCAGTTCCAGGCCCAGTGCAGACCGATCACCGTCCAGAGCGACCGCGTGCGAAGATAGACCCCGGCCAACACCACGCCGGCCAGCCCGATGTTCAGCAAGGGTATCGCGCCGACCTGCGGGTTGAAAGCGTGAACGCCGGCGAAGACCGCCGACGACAGGACGACCGCCGCGGCCGGCCCCAACCACTCCACCAGCACCTGGAAGGGATAACCCCGAAAAATCAGCTCTTCGGCCGCCGCCGCCACGGCCAGCACCAGGCCCAGTTGCCCCAGGTAGAGGAGCCAGTCCACCACGCCGCCGGTGTCCGGCTCGGTGCTCAGCCAGCCCAGCAGCGTCTGCACCAAAACCAGGAGCCCGATGAAGCCGCCGCCGATCACGGCGCCACGCATGCACTCGAGACCGGCTTCCGCTCGCAGCCCCAGTCCGAGCGCCGAGAGCGGCCGCGCTTCCACGCGCCGCATCATTACGGTGGACGCCGCCAGCGCCGCGGCGGTCAGCAAGGCTCCGCCCACGGCGTACGCCCAGAGGCCACCAACCTCGAAGGTCAGCACCAGCCCGGCCAACTCGACCAGGAGCCAGAAGACGACCACCGTGCAGACGAGAAACAGCAGCAGGCGCCAGGGCGCATGCGGCTTCTCGGGACCCAGAAAAAGATCTCGCGTTCGCACGCGATCCCGTTCCCGTAAAGAAAAAGCCCTCGAGTCTAGAAGAGCTCGAGGGCGCGGCGACGAAACTTAAGAGTGATAAGCAGCGCAAGTGCTATCTTCACGACATCGAGTGCAATAAAGGGAAACACGCCAAACGTCACAGCCTGCTCAAAGCTGCCCGTCANNCGCGGGGCCAGAGCCCCCACCAGCCAGGCGGCCACCGGGAAGGCGAGCAGGTAACCGCCCGTCGGCCCCAGCAGATAAGCGGGACCGCCGCCGAACGCGAACAACGGCGCTCCGAGCGCTCCCAGCACCACGTAAAGGATCTGCGAGGCGGCGCCCAACCGGGCCCCCAACAGGGAACCGGCCAGCAACACGGTGACCACCTGCAGCGTGAAGGGCACCGGCGTTCCCGGTAAGGGGATCGCCACCCGCGCGGCAACGGCCGTGGCCAACGCGAAGACGGCGACTCCAATCACACGATACGACGTGCGGCTCGCCAGGGCCTCACTCAGCGCCGTGGCGCCAGTCCGACTCTGCGGTCTCGATCTCACGTTCTCAGCGTTCCTTTTCCTTGTGTTCAGATCAAACTCTCTCGACGCTCATGGCGACCGCGTTGCCACCGCCCAGACACAGCGTGGCCAGGCCTAGCCGCTTGTTCCGGTCCTGCATCGCGCTCAGCAGCGTGACCAGGATGCGGGCACCCGACGCGCCGATCGGATGGCCGAGCGCGACGGCGCCGCCGTTCACGTTGACGCGATCCCAGTCCCAACCGAGGGCGCGGCCGTCCGCCAGCGTCTGCACGGCGAACGCCTCGTTGATCTCGATCAGTTCATAGTCGCTGATCGAGGTGCCGTCTTTCTTCATCAGCTTCTGAACCGCGTCCACCGGCGCGAAGAAGAGATCACGGGGCTCGGTAGCGCCGACCGCGTAGTTGCGAACCCGCGCCATGATCGAGAGCCCTCGCTCTTCCGCGAACCGCTGCGACGTCACGAGCAGCGCGGCGGCGCCGTCGTTGAGCGCCGAGGCGTTCCCCGCGGTCACCGAGTACGTCTCGACCTCCGGCGGCGCGCTGTCGCCGAAGACCGGCTTCAGGCTCGCCAGCTTCTCCTTGGTCGTGTCGGCGCGCGGGCCTTCGTCGGTGTCGACGACGGTCACGGCGCCCTTACGCCCTTTGATCTCGACCGGGACGACCTCGGCGTCGAACCTGCCCGCCTTCTGCGCCGCCACCGCCTTCATGTGGCTCTGGTAGGCGAACTCGTCCTGGTCGGCGCGGGAGACGTCGGCCTTCGCCGCCGTGTACTCGGCGTGCCCGCCCATGTGACAATCGTGGAATCCGCACCAGAGCCCGTCGTAGATCAGCCCGTCCACCATCTGCTGGGTGCCGAACTTCACGCCGTCCCGGTAGCCGAACAGATAGAAGGGGGCGTTCGACATCGACTCCTGGCCGCCGGCGACCACGACCTCCACGTCGCCGGCGCGGATCGCCTGGGCGGCCAGCATCACCGCCTTCAGTCCCGAGCCGCACACCTTGTTGACCGTGACCGCGGGAACCGTGGCCGGGATGCCGGCGGCGATCGCCGCCTGACGGGCCGGAGCCTGCCCGACCCCGCCCTGCAGCACGTTCCCCATGATCACGTCCTCGACATCGCCCGGCTCGATCCCCGCCCGGGACACGGCCTCGCGAATCACCACGGCGCCGAGCTGCGGCGCCTTCAGAGACGACAGCCCCCCCAGGAAGCGGCCGATCGCGGTGCGGGCGGCGCTAACGATTACGGGGCTGTTTCGTGGGTCTGCCATATCGACACTGCCTTTCAGTCGGGGCGCTTTTGAACGAGGGTGGGTCGATCTTCCCCGGGGACAAGGTAACCCCAGGGGATTTCGGGATCATGCTCGAATATTAGCAAAGTTCGTTCCCTCCGCGCCCGTTCCAGCACCGACCGCTTGCTCTCCAGCGTGACCAGCGGCTCCACGTCGTAGCCCATGATCCAGGGCAAGGGGAGGTGGGCCGCGGTGGGCACGAGATCGGCCAGGTAGACGGCCGTCTCCCCCTCCGACTCGATCCATACCGACTGGTGGCCCGGTGTGTGTCCCGGGCTGGGCAGGAGGTGGATCCCGGGGAGGAGCTCGCCGGGGCCGTCGTGGAGGTCGAGCAGGCCGGCCTCGAAGACGGGGTCGAAGTTCGGCAGCAGGTAGCTGCCCCGGACCCGCTCGTTCTGCAGGTGAGCGAAGTCCCATTCGACCGTCTGGACGACGTGGCGGGCGCCCGGGAAGGCCGGGACGATCCGCCCGTCATCCAGCCGCAGCGTATCGCCGCCGGCGTGGTCGAAGTGGAGGTGGGTATTGATGACCCGCTCCACGTCTTCCGGCCGGAAGCCCGCATCGCGGATCGCGTCTTCCAGCGCCGTCGGCTTCCCGTCGTTCTCGATGCCGTAGATGTCCCGGAACTTCTCGTCGTCTTTGTTCCCGACGCCGGTGTCGATCAGTACCAGCTCGTCCGGCGACTCGACCAGCAAGGGGCGCAGCGCCAGCGGTATCCGGTTCCGATCGTCGGCGGGGATTTTCTTCTGCCAGAGCGGCTTCGGCACGACGCCGAACATGGCACCGCCGTCCAGCAGCTGGCGTCCCGCGTTCAGGGCGTGCAGGCGGAAGCGGCCCAGCTCTCGGGTCGTCGCGCTGCCGATCGTGGTCGCCGTCACACTCATCGGGGTTTCGGTCACGCTCAACTTTCGTCCTCGGCCGGAAACTCACCGCGCAAGTACGCGCCCAGGGTGCCCCAATCCTCGATCCCCAGATCTGAGAGCCGGGCGAGGAAACGCACGAACAGCTCGGCGGTCGTCTCGGCGTCCGGGCCGGCCCGGTGCCAGGTATCGGGCGCGATCGAGTAATAGTCCGCCAGAGCATGGAGGCTGCGCCTCGGTAGCTCGGGGTGGAGGCGGCGCGCCAGACGCAACGTGCAGAGCCGCTGCCCGGCCAGCCGTCCGCCCCGACAGCGCTCGAACTCCGAGCGCAGCAGACGCCAGTCGAAACTCACGTTGTGGGCGACGAAGACTGCCCCCTCCAGCGCCTCATGCAGCGAATCCGCCAGCTCGGCGAAGGTGGGGGCGCCCGCCACCATCTCGTCGGTGATCTCCGTCAAAGCGCTGACGACCGGCGGTATGGGGCGCCGCGGATTGATCAACGACTCGAAGCGGCTGACGACCCGGCCGCCCCGCACCCGCAAGGCGGCGACCTCGGTCAGGCGGTCGCCGCGCCACGGCGAGCCGCCGGTCGCCTCCACGTCGACGACCACGAACTCGAGGTCATCCAGCCGGACCGACCCGTAGCCACCCGGGATCTCGCTCAGCCGCCAACGCCCGCGCCGCGAGCGGAAGCGCGGATCACCGCCCAACACCTCACGGACCAGCGAGGCGGCCAGGCGCGGCGGCCCGTAGCGCATGGCGAAGATCTCCTCGGCGACGGCGGGCGTCGCTGCCGGGCCGGCCGCCAGCAACGAAGCCGCCCGGTCGCGGAGCAACGGGAGATCATCCCAATGGACGCCGAGGGCGCCGTTCATCCGGCGGCCTTGCGCATCGAGGCCACCTCTCGAGGCGGTGAATCAGGTGACGGCGGGGGCCACGTGCCCGAGAACGCGGGCCCGGTCGGCTCGGGGCCGAGCGGGCGACTGCCGGCGCCGAACGCCGCTCCCTCGGCACGGAGGCCATGGGTTAACGACGCTGTTGGAGTCGGCATCGGGGGCAAGATAGGCGCCCCTCGGAGCCGACGCAAACCGCCCCAGAGCGGGGTTTTTTGGCCGATCGGCGCCGGCTCCAGACCCGCGGATCGCTTGCTCAGACGCGCCTTTCCAAGGCCTTCGCCAGGCGAAGATAGTCGCCTACCGGCAAGGCGTCGGGTCGGGTGGCCGGATCGATGTCCAGGGACCGCAGCACGGCCTCCGCCGCCGGCCCGGTGAGCGCGTACTCGGGCGCCTGCCGCAGCACGCGCTGCAGCTGCTTGCGCCGGCGGCTGAAGGCCGCACGGGTCAGCCGGCGGAATGCCGCCTCCTCGCTCGGGCCCAGCGGCGGCGGCCGCAGCGGTGTGATGCGCACGGCCTGCGAGTCGACCGCCGGTCGAGGCCGAAACGCGCCGCGGGCGACCCGAAACAGCGTCTCCACTCGCGCCACGGCCTGCACCCCGACCGTCAGAGCGCCGTAGTCCTTGCCGCCGGGCTCGGCGGCCAGCCGATCCGCCACCTCTTTCTGAACGGTCAGCACGATGCGCTCGGGACGCGGATCCGCCGCCAGCAGATGAAAGATGAGGGGCGAGGTGATGCCGTACGGTATGTTGCCGATGACCTTGTACGGCTCGCCCCCGGCCAGGTCGGCCACATCGTGCTCGAGCGCATCACCGTGATGAACGACGACGTGATCGCGGCCGGCGAACTCCGACCGGAGCCCTTCGGCCAGCACGTCGTCCAGCTCGATCAAGACCAGCGTCCCGACCCGCTCGACCAGGTGCTGAGTCAGTGCCCCCTGCCCCGGCCCGATCTCGATGACGCGATCGGCGCCCTCGGGCTCCAACGCTTCGACGATCTTCTTCTGCAGGTTGGGATCGATGAGAAAGTGCTGGCCCAGCGATTTCTTCGCGTCTCGATGCGGTGGGAGGCTCACGTTCGGCTCAGGCCCGCAACACGAACGCGGTCTGATCGTCGGGGGCCGGCGTGCTTTCGTGGCCGCGCGCCTCGAACATGGCCTCGACGATCGTCTCGGCCGATTTCGCCCGGTGCCGCCTGACCGCGTTCAGCACCGCCTCCTCCGTGGTCCGCAGCGATGGGTTGGTCAAGCCGTCGGTGAACAGGCAGAGCAGGTCACCGGGCTCCCAGGCCACCGACGCATCGCCGTACGACCCGTACTCGGCGATCCCCAGCGGCGGACTGGTGGCCCGCAGGCGTTGGGGCTCCTCGTCGCCGTGAAGCCGAAAGGCGTGCGCGTGGCCGGCGTTGGCGTAGAGGAGGACACGGCGGTCGGGGTCGATCACGCCGTAGAACACGGTCATGAACATCTCCGTGCTCTCGAGCTTCTGGATCAGCGCCCGGTGGATCGAGCGGAGAAGGTCGCCGGGCGAGGCGGCTTCGCGCGCGTAGATGCCGGTGACGCTCATCGACAGCGCCATGATCAGCGAGGCGCCGAAGCCATGCGAGGTGACGTCGCCGAGCATCGCCCCGATCTTACCATCCGACAGCTTGAACAGCTGATAGAAGTCGCCGCCCACCGGGCGCGCCGGCTCGCAGCGCGCCGCCACCTCGGCGACCTCCTGGAACTCGCTCAGGTCCGGCAACAGCTTCATCTGCAGGTCGTGCGCCAACTCCAGCTCTCCGATCAGGCGCTCGCGCGCGAGGATCTCTTCCAACAGCCGCAGGTTCTCGACCGCGTTTCCGATCTGACGCGCCAGCGTCATCAGCAGCCGCGTCTCGCCGGCGTGCGACACGACGGCGCCCGTGCGCCGACCGATCAGGTTGAGCACGCCCACGGTGCGCGTGGCGCCCGCGGGACTCGTGTAGCTCACCGGCACGGCCACCCACGGCTCGGGCCGGGCGCCCAAACGATCGGCTAGGCCGGGCGGCAGGTCACGCAGCTCGTCCAAGCGAACGGTCCGGTTCTCGCGAAAGGCGAGCGCCGAGACCGAGTAGACCGACGAGACCGGCACCCGGGTCACCGGCAGCCGCGCCGCGCCCTCCGACGCGGCGAGCACCAGCTCTGCCGAGTCGGGGTCGTAGATCCACAGCGACGCTCGGTCGGCGCCGGTCACGCTCAGCACGCCCTTCAGGATCTGGCCGGCCGCGTCCTCGAGCTGTGTCACCGCGCCGAGCGTCTCGGTGATGCTGTGGAGAAGCTCGATCTCTTCCTGGCGCTCGGCCAGATCGCGCCGGCTGTGGGCCAGCTCCCGCTCGAAGGCCAGCACCTCGTCCAGCAAGTCGCGGGCGAACTCCGCCCACCGCCCGCATTCGGCGCCGCCATCCGGCCGCGCTTCGACCGCCAGGCGCACGCCCGGCGTCTGCAGCCAGTGCAGGGTTCCGGCGGCGGCCACGCCGCCCGCGGCCGCCGGAGCCAGACGATCGAGCGACCCGTCAGGCGTCTCCGTCCACAGCTGCAGGTCGGCACCCGAGCTGAGCCGGATGCGCTCGAAGAACTCGACCAGACGCTCGGCCTCGTCCGTGGCGACCGCGATCGACGGTTCGATGCCTCTGGTCTCCCAGTCGCTTCTGAGCGTCAGCCAGACTGAGTTCCCCTGCTCGTTGAAGCGCACCTCGTCCGCCAACCGCTTCAAGAGGAAAAGACCGCGTCCGCTGGCCGCCTCGATCGCCGTCGCTTCGGTCGGGTCGGGCACCCGGTGCGGATCGAAGCCGGGGCCTTCGTCGGTCACCTGCACCCGGGCCTTCCAGGCGTCCAGGTTCGCCCGCACCAGGACCTTCTTGGTGCGGTCGCCGGCGTTGCCGTAGAGGATCGCGTTGGAGATCGCCTCGCTGACCGCGATCCGCAGGTTCACCAGCGTCCGCGTGCCGTAGCTCCGGAAATCGCGGCAACGATCGGCCAGCAGCCGGACGACGTGCTCGATGATCGACACGTCGCTCGGCAGCTCCAGCCGGATCTCGTGCGACAGGAAGCGATCGAGGACGCCGGGCTTCCCCACGGCGGTGTGTTGAACTTCGGTGAGCTTGCGGCCCAGCTCCTCGCTGGCGACCGGCCGCGTGAGACAGTCGTGACAGCCGTGTCGCAGCGCGGAGATCACCTGGTTGATGTTTTGGCCGCCGGGATCGGTCACCGCCCACAACGAAGAGCGGGGAAAGAGCCGCGCCAGCGTGTTCCACTGGGGCTCGGTCGGCTCGAGCGAGAGATCGGCGATGACGAGAGAGGGGCGCGAGTCGGCGTGCGTCTCGAGGGAATCCAGCCCGGGCGCGGCCGTCGCACCGAAACCCAGGTCTTCCAGCGCCGATGTCAGCTCCGAGATCAGATCGGCGCGCTGTGTGAGGACGAGAGCCGATCTTCGCGCACCTACGTGGCTAGACATCGCCGATCTAGAAGCCCTCGAGCGCTTGCTCCTGGGTCTGGGTGATGTGGAAGAGTGTATCCAGCTTGGTCAGCTCGAACAGGGTCCGCAGATCCTCGTTCAGGTTGGACAGCCGCATCTCACCGCCCTTTTCCCGGATCTTCTTCGACAGGCTGACCAGAACTCCGAGGCCGGAGGAATCGATGTACGCCGTCTCACTGAAGTCGATCAGGAACTTGCGCGAGCCCGAGCGCAGCAGCTCCAGCACGTCGTCCTTCAGCTCCTGACGGTTTCCGACGATCAGCTGACCCGTCACGCGCACGATCGTCACATCGTCCTGACGCGAGATATCGAAGTTCATCAACCCTCCATGAATTCCCAGCCCGCGGGCGGCCGGCCGCTACCCGCACCGTCGATCAAGTCGTTCGGGCCATCAGAGCGGTCACGTACGCCACCGCCTCGACGGCCGCCGCGTCCGCCCCCCGAGACAGATCGTTGAACGGCCGGGCCAGCCCGTGGAGTATCGGCCCGATCGCCGTGGCTCCGGCCAACCGCTCCACCAGCTTGTACGCGATGTTGCCTGCGTTCAGATCTGGAAAGATAAGCACATTGGCGTGCCCGGCGACAGGACTGTCCGGCGCTTTGCGCTGGCCCACGTGGCGGATCAGCGCGGCGTCGGCCTGCAATTCGCCGTCCGCCGCGATGCCCGGGAACCGCTGCTGGAAGCGGTCGTGGGCGTCATGCATCTTCTGCACGGCCGGGCTCGCGGCGCTACCGCGGGTGGAGAACGACAGAAAGGCGATCCGGGCTTCGTCACCGACGATGACCGGCCGCATCTCCGCGGCCTGCGCGGCGATCATGACCAGCTGCTCCACGTCCGGATCGGGAACGACACCGGCGTCGGCGAAGGTCAGGACCTCGTGCTCGGGCGTGCCACGGAAGGAGGGGACGACCATATAGAAGGCCCCGGTGACCATCCGCTGGCCCGGCGCCGTTCCGATACAGCGGAGCGCCGCGCGGATCACCTCCGAGGTCGCCACGGTGGCCCCGCCCACGGCGCCGTCGGCGTCCCCGCTCCGCACCATCATCCCGGCGAAATAGAGCGGATCGCACAGCCGTTCCCGGGCGGCGGCGGCGTCGAGGCCCTCTTCGTCGCGCAGTTGCCGATAGAGGCCGGCGTAGCGCTCGAGCGCCTCATCCTCTCCAGGGCAACGCACGGCGCCGGGCCAGTCGGCCGGCGCCGAGCCCTCCGGCACCAGGAGGATGGGCTCGAGACGCCCCGCCGCACGCAGGCGCTGGGCGGCCTCGCGGACGCGCTCATCCGTGCCCTCGACCAGGACGACGCGCTTCGGCGAAGCGCCGGCTCGTTCCGCCAGCTTTTGCAGGAACATCGGGTGCTCGACCTTAAGTCCGCGCCTCGAGCCGCCGGCGCACGGGCGCGGAGACGAACTGCGAGACGTCGCCGCCCAGCGAAGCGATCTCGCGAACGAGCGAAGCGCTGAGGAACGTGTATTCACCCGCGGGGGTCATGAACACCATCTCCAAATCGGGATAGAGCTCCCGGTTCATCAACGCCATCTGAAACTCGTACTCGAAGTCGCTCGCGGCGCGCAGACCCCGTATGACCACGTTCGCGCCGACCTTGCGACAGAAATCGACGAGCAACCCGTTGAAGTCGGCGACATCGATCCGCGGCTCATCCGCGAACGCCTCGCGAATCATCGCGACGCGCTCTTCCACCGAGAACATGCGAGTCTTCTCTTGCGTCGGTTGATGTGCCACCGACACGATCAGTCGATCCACGAACTTGAGGCTGCGCCGCGCGATATCTTCGTGGCCCAGCGTCAGCGGATCGAACGAGCCCGGGTAGATCGCGACCCTCGCGTCCGTCATCCTTCTGCCTCCTCCCCCTCCAAGTCGTCTGCGCAGATCAGCACGAGCACCGTGTCTCCATAGCGCCGCTCGCTGGCGCCCGCCGGAATATCCAGCCCCTCTCGAACGCCGTGCTCCAGGCTGAGGATCCGCGCGAACGGCGCACGCCTGTAGCGCTCGATCAGCTTTCCCGCCGCGCCCGTCCCGTAGGGCGGGTCCGCCAGCGCGATATCGAACTCGGCCCGGCCCGGCCGCGCCAGGAACGAAAACACGTCGGACCGCACGACCGTCGACCGGTCGCCTGCGCCCAGCTCCTCGATGTTCGCCCGCAGGCACTCGAGCGCCCGGGGATCGCTTTCGACGAAGGTCGCCCTTTCCGCTCCGCGCGAAAGCGCCTCGAGACCCAACGCGCCGCTGCCGGCGAACAGGTCGAGCACGCTGGCGCCCGGCAGCTCCTCCATCAGCATACTCATCCATGCTTCTCGAACCCGCTCGGGCGTGGGCCGAACGCGCCGGCCCCGCGGCACCTTCAGCCGGCGCCGACCCCAGCGACCCGCTACGATTCGGAGGTAGCCCAAGCGGCCTCGCTCGGCCGGACATCGAGCAACTTGGCCTGAACGTACTCGACCCCCTGCCACTCGCTCAGACCCAGCTGGAACGCCAGATCGACCCGCGAAGACTCTTGCAGCCACTCCGATTCGGCGGCCAGGCCGAAGCCGATCGCCTCCGACGCCGCGCCCCCCTTCGTATCGAGCCGCAGCCGCAGGTGCCGTTCTCCCACCACCTGCGGCGCCCCGCTCAGGCGGACGTCGCGCGCCAGGAAGACCGGCTTCGGGTTGCCCATGCCGAAGGGTCCGAAATGGGCGAGGAAACGCCAGAGGTCCGCCGTCACCTCGCTCAAAGGCAGCTCGACGTCGACGTTGAGCCTCGGCTGCAGGTCCTCGCGCTTGAGCCGCTCTCGGGCCACCTCGTTCAGCCGCTGCCGGAAGGCGTCGACGTTCGCGGCCCGGATCTGCAGGCCCGCCGCCGCCCGGTGACCTCCGAACTGCTCGAGCTGGGGCTCGCACGCTTTCAAGGCGTCGAACAGGTGGAAGGCCGGGATCGAGCGGCCGGACCCGCGTCCCCGGACGCCGTCGAGGGCGATGAGCACGGTGGGCCGGTAGAACTCCTCGAGCACGCGCGAGGCGACGATCCCGATCACACCCGGGTGCCAGCCCTGCGACGCCAGCACGATCACCCAGTCGGTCTCGGGGTCGAACACGCCCTCCAGCATCTCCTTCGCCTGCTCGAGCGTCGCCCGGTCCTCTTCCTGGCGAACGCGGTTCTCGGAGTCGACGACTTCGGCCAGGGCTTTCGCCTCTTCCTCGTCGCCGGTCAAGAGAAGCTGGACCGCCCGCATCGCGTCGCCCATGCGGCCTACCGCGTTCAGGCGCGGGCCGATGACGAAGGCGATCTGTCCCGACCCGATCGGCCGCCCCGGCCGTAGGCCCGACACGTTGAGCAGCGCCCGCAGCCCGGGGTTGGGCGTCCGCTTCAGCACCTTGAGCCCGAACCGCGTGAGCACCCGGTTCTCGCCGGTGAGTGGGACCAGGTCGGCGACCGTCGGAATGGCGACCAGGTCGAGGTACTTGTAGAGCGACTCGACTGAACGGCTGCGGTGCTCGTACAGAGCGTGTAGCAGCTTGAAGGCGACGCCGCTTCCGCAGAGGACTCTCTCGGGATACGTGCAATCGGGACGGTGCGGGTTGAGCACGGCCACGGCCGGTGGCAGCTCTTCCGGCGGCGTGTGGTGATCGGTGACCACGACATCGATCCCCTCGCGCCGCGCCGCGTCGATCGCTTCGTGCGCCATGGTGCCGCAGTCACACGTCAGCACGCAGCTCGCCCCACGTTCGACGGCGGCGGCGAGCCCGGCCGGGCCGAAGTCGTAACCGTGGAGCTGGCGGTGAGGGAGGAATACATCGACGCGGGCGCCCAGCTCTCTCAGCGCGCGGACCAGCATCGCCGATCCGCATACGCCGTCGACATCGTAATCGCCGTGGACGAGGATCAGCTCCCGCGACTCGATGGCGGCGGAGAGGCGCTCGACCGCCTTCGCCATGTCGGCCATCGACCAGGGATCGAGCAGACCGTTGAGCCGCGGACGCAAGAAGCCCTTGGCGGCCTCGGGGTCGGCATAGCCGCGACCGACCAGTATCGAAGCGATCGGTTCGGGGATCTCGAGCTGCGAGACCAGCGCCTTGACCGCGGCGACGTCCGCCGACGCCGGCAAGCCGACGATTGGCTTTACCATCGCGCCTCCCCGGGCGGCGCTGGCGCCGCTCGACGTACGAACCCCGTTGAAACGAAAAACGTTCGCCCTCTCACCGCCGCCCTCACGAAGCTCGCAGATCTCTTGGATAGAGGATCACGCCACACCCCTCGCAGCAGACCAGCGTCGACAGGCTTTTGATCTGCATCTCCTGCTGAATGGTCACCGACGTAAAGCAGTTGCCGCACGCCGCCTCTTCGCTGAGGGCCGCCATCGCCACGCGCGACCTCCCTCCCCGGATGCGCTCGTAGAGCCCGAGGGCGCGACCGTCGATGCGTATGGCGAGGTTCTCGCGGCGGTCGTTCTTGACGGCCAGCTCGTCCTCCAGCTCCTTCAGCCGGGCCGCCACGGCCTCGCGCCTTGGGCCGACCTCGCCGCGTGAGCTTTCCAGTTCTGCCGCCAGCTCTTTGTGCCGGCCCTCCAGCTCCTCGACCACCTGCATCTTGTCGAGGACGATGTCTTCCAGCTTCCGCACGTCCTGACGAATCAGGTCGAACTCGAGGCTGGCCGCGCTGTACTGCCGCTCGTTCTGAACCTGGCTCACTCTCGAGCGGGTCTTGTCGAGAGCCTCACGCCGTTCGTCCAGCGCCCGTTCGGCGCGGCGCGAGTCCAACCGGGCGTGTTCGAGGTTCGTCTCGAGCTGTTCCAGTCGCGAGGCTAGGCCGCTGACGCCTTCCTCGAAACGCTCGAGCTCGCGCCGACGCTCCTCGGCCTCTTGCTCCAGCCCGACGATCTCCTGATCGATCGCGTGCAGCTTCAGCAGCTCGATAAGGATGGATTCTCTGCTTGTCTCGGCCATCTGTCCCATTCGTTCGTCCGTGGTCTATTCACCTCTGAACAACCCGCGACCGGGCAGTCGGCTACCCAGTGCGGCCAACTCCTGCCGGGTCTTCTTTATCTGTTCCGCCAGCTCGACCGCCGCGCTCGTGTCGGCGACCAGCACTTCGGTCATCAGGTCGGCCAGCCGCTTCTCGAGCGCACGCCCACGCAAGCGGGCGATCGTTTCTTCCAGCACCGATTCGGGATTGGTCAGCTCTTCCGGATCGGCGCGCAACTCCATCACTCGCTCGTGGAGGGGCGGCGGCAATTGCTCGGCCCAGGCGAGTGACACCTCCGATTCGCCGCCGCCGGCTTGCGACGGCGAACCGTGCGTGGCGATCAACGCGCTGTAGATCTCTCGATATGCGGGCACCCTGAAACTAGCCGGCTCGACCAGTTGGGCCACCCTGGGTATCAGCGCCGTATCGCGCAGCAGCAGCAACAGCAGCTTGCGCTCGGGGCCCAGCTTGGGTATCGGCGCTTCCGCGGGTGCCGGCGCCGGCGAGCTCGCCGCGCGTCGACGGCGCCAACCGCTTTCGGCCCGCGCCAGCTCACGCTCCAGCGTCGCGCGGCGCACGCCGGTCACCGCGGCGACGCGGTCCAGATAGATGTCGCGCAGCGCCTCATCCTTGGCGGCACGTGCGGTGAGCAGCAGCCCGTCCACGGCGCGCCGCTTCCCCTCGATCGTGTCGAGATAACCGCGCTGCTGCAGGATCTGAATCTTGCGATCGAGCACGTCGACGGCGTCTTCCGTGTGCCTGGCCAGAGCTTCCGCTCCACCTTTCCGCACGATCGAGTCCGGATCCTCGCCCTGGGGAAGCGTCGCCACGCTCGGGTGAACCCCCGCCCGCAGCAGCTCGTCCGCCGCCTTGAACGTCGCCACCAGGCCGGGCCGATCGCTGTCGTAGAGCAGCAGCGCCCGCTTGGCATAACGGCTCAGCAGCCGCGCCTGCGCCTCGCCCAGGCTGGTGCCCAGCGGCGCGATGACGTTCTCGATCCCGCACGCCGCCAGCGCCGCGTAATCCATGTACCCCTCCACCACCAGGAACACCTCCTGGCGACGGATGGCGTGCCGGCTCCAGTTGAGCCCGTAGACGATCTTTCCCTTGTGAAAGATCGGCGAGTCGGATGAGTTGATGTATTTCGGCGCGTCCGCATCTTGGGCGAGGGTGCGCCCGCCGAACCCGATCACCCGGCCACGCAGATCGTAGATCGGGATCATCAAACGGCCGCGGAAGTGGTCGAACGGTTCCTTCGCCCGCTCGCTCTGCTTGATCAGCCCGACTTTCAGCAGCACCTCGTCGCCGATCTCGAGCACCGCCGCCGCTTCCCGCAAAGCGCGCCAGGCGTCCGGCGCATAGCCGAAGCCGAACCGACGCACCGCCTCCTCCGGGAAGCCGCGCCGTACGAGCAGATACGTGCGAGCCGCCTCCCCGTGCGGCTCGTCCCACAGCTGGCGCTGGTACCACTCGGCGGCGAAGGCCACCGCCTCGCGCAGGTCGCGATACGGATCTTCCTCGGCGCGCCGGGTATCGGTCTCGGGCACGATGATCCCGCAGCGCTCGGCGACGAACTTGACCGCCTCGACGAACTCGAGACCCAGCAGCTTCATCGGAAAGGCGAAGACGTCGCCGCCCTCGCCGCAGACGAAGCACTTGTAGATCCCGCGCGCCGGATCGACCGAGAAGTTGGGCCCCTCGCCCTTGTGCAGCGGGCACGGTCCTCGATACGTGCGGCCGCTGCGACGCAGCTGCACGTACTCGCCGACGATCGCCACGATGTCGGCCTGGGCCCGAATCTCCTCGATCAGCTCGTCGGAAACCACCGTCTACTCCAGCTCCAGCACCGTCACCCCGCTGCCGCCCTCGTAGGCGGCGGCGAGGTGAAACGATTTGACGCGTCGATCGGCGCGGGCGTACTCCGCCACCGTCTCGCGCAGCACGCCGGTCCCCTTGCCGTGGATCACCCGCAGCTCGTGCAGCCCCGACAGCACCGCGGCGTCGAGCGCAGCTCCATCCGCGCCTCCTCCGAGACCATCCCCCGCAGGTCGATCTCGTGGCGGGCGTCGACCTCGGGCGTGCTGTGCAGGGCCACCCGTTCCGCCGGCGCTTCGCCGCCCGGCTTCCGGGTCAACACACCGGCCGGCAGCTGCAGCTTGACCGCACCCATCTCGACGACCACCTCGCCGCCCCGGCGCTCGACCACCCGCCCCTTCCGCTCCAGTGTGGTGATCCACACCTCGTCGCCCGGCTCGAACGGCGTGCCCGGCGGGGTCGGGGCCGCACTCTCGCTCTCGCGCAACGCCTCGGAGTGCGCCCTGAGGCTCGCCTCCAGCTCACGGCGCGCCTCACGCGCCGCTCGGCGATCCGCCTGCAGCGCCTCGTTCAGCTTGCGGCGAGCCTCGAGCAGAAACTCGCGAGCGCGCTCGTGCGCCTCGCGCTCCTGCTCTCGCGTCCGCTCGTCCAGATCGGCGGCCGCACGCTCCTGCGCAGCGGCGCGCGCCTCCAGCTCCTGCTCGCGCCGGCTCAGCTCGGCCAGCCGCGCCTCCAGCTCGGCCTCCTTCCCCTCCAGCTCGGCCAGCAGACGCGCCGTGTCCAGCTCGTCGGGGCTGAGCGAAGCCCGCGCCCGCTCCAGCACCTTGCGGGGAAAGCCCACCCGCTGAGCCATGGCCAGCGCGTAGCTGCGACCGGGCCTCCCCTTCACCAGACGATAGAGCGGTTGCAGGCGCTCGGGGTCGAAGGCAAGGCCGGCGCTGACGATACCCGGCTGCTCGCCGGGCAGGCTGTTGAGGGCACCCAGGTGGCTGGTGGCAAGCGTCATGCAGCGGCGCTCGGCCAGTTCGATGAGCACGCCGCGCGCGAGCGCGGTGCCTTCCACCGGGTCGGTGGCGCCGCCGATCTCATCGATCA
>JABAOD010041968.1_pt1 | contig 18219 bp, 23 predicted proteins | sample 7062151 | NCBI WGS metagenome assembly JABAOD01 (sample SAMN14538626, study PRJNA623070) | marine sediment metagenome | biome: marine biome [ENVO:00000428]; feature: marine pelagic biome [ENVO:01000023]; material: deep marine sediment [ENVO:00002113] | place: India: Gulf of Khambhat ... | reverse complement strand
GTATCCTGGTCTCTTTGAGAATAAGGTGACAACATCCTCTTTTAGCTTCTCATCGAGATATTCGAGGTTGTAGTGGGTAGCCTGGGTATATGCCTTGAATGCCTCATCCTCTTGCTCGCTCAGTTCCAGAAAGAAGCCGTACATGTAATATGCATGCAAAAGATATGGAGCTTTATCAATGGCATCTTGATAGGTTTTTTTGGCCTCCTCTGTCTTTTTCTCTAGTTCGAGGTCTAGGGCTTTCTTAAGAGTCTGTTCAGCTTCATCGAAAAGAATAGTTCTCCCTAAAATCATTATGTCTATTTTAGATTTCTTTTCTTGAACCACTAACTCTTTGAATCTCTTGAAAAAATGTTCGAGACTTTTTTGAGAAAATTCTATATCCCCAAGTTTATTAGCCAGGAAATCTCTTACTTCTGGGGATATGCTGTCACTAATCAATCTCGGATCCATGTCCAAAAATTTAAGCTCATCTTTGGCTACAATAGGCTTTTCCTGACCTGTTTTGGATAGTGCATGGAGGAGGTGAGCTGATGCAGTCTTAGGATAAATCTTTATAGCCTCCTGATAGCTTTTCTGGGCATTTTCCATCTCCCCCTTTCTTTCGAAACCTATTCCTCTGCGAAGAGACTCATCAGCCCTGTTTACCCTGTCCCGATTCCTTGCCTTCTCAATCAAATGGTCGGGTATAAATTTGAGGGCCTCTGCTGCGTTTTCAATATTGTTGTCTATCTCCAGGGCCTTGGAATAGTTTATAATGGCATTATCAATCTCCTTTAGCTCTTTATAGACATCTCCCAGGTTTGCGTATGCCTGGGCGAATTTATTGTCCAGCTCAATGGCCTTTTTATATGCCCCTATTGATTCGTCGTGCCTCTTGGTTGCCTCATAGACGATTCCAAGATTGAAGTAGGCCTTTGAATAAGTGGGATCCAATGAAAGGGCGTTCTTATAGGAACCTTCGGCCTTCTCATATTCCTTTGACATATAGTAAGCGTTGCCGAGAAGGACGAGGGTCTTTTTGTCGATTCCGTAGGTGTCCAGGGTCTTTTTGTAAAATTCTATGGCTTTAGTATATTCACCTTTGTCGTGATAGGCTACCCCCTTCTTAAAAAATTCCTGGTCTTCTACCCCTGAAACTGCCATCTTCAACCCTTACTTAAGGTATATTTTACATTAATATTTACAGAATATAAATCTTGGTTTCACGTTTCTGGGGCGATTGGAGAATAAATTTTTCAAAAGGCCGGATAAAATCGTATGTTTAATTAGGGCTCGCCGATTACTTTTTCGTAGTCATCTTTCTTTTTGCGGATTTCTTGAAGAAGGACGTTCCCATAGTCCACTGCATCCTTCATTAACTTAAAGTCCTGGGAATCTTTTTCTACCTTCTTCATTGAAAACTCGAGGCTCTTCTTAAGATTGTCATAGAGTCTCTCAAGCCTTATCAGATCCTCGTATTCCTTTGTCAAATTGGGCGCCGTAGACTCGAGACGCTCTTTCACATTCTCGATTTTCTTGACTGTTTCGAATATGTTTTTTACTCTAGCTACCAGCTCTTTATTTGAGAAGGGCTTGTTTATGTAGTCTACAATCCCCTCGGTCTCATCGCTGTAGTAATACTCTGGCTCAAGGGACTTTACGGTTAGCATGGCGATAGCCGTGGACCCGATATATGGTTTTTTCATCATTTCCCCCACCACTGCCCATCCGCTCATACCCGGCATCATAACATCGAGGAGCACCAGATCTATATCTTCTCTCTCGAGTATATCAAGAGCCTGTTGACCGTTTTTTGCTGACGTGACCTCGTATCCCTCGTTTTGCAGAATTGCTCTCACAAGTTCTCTTAGTTCTTCCTCATCATCCACTACCAGAATCTTTGACATGTTTTTAAATTTTGATTTTTTTATACATAAAGCTTCTCTTACCAACTAGAAGGAGATGATTATTTTAGATTTCCTGCAAGAAAATCTGCATATCCCCGTAGATCCAGGAGGCCGTGTCCGCTGAGGTTGAAGGCTATTACCTTTTCCTCGTTGTTCTTTTTTGCATCGAGCGCCTGGTCTATTGCTGCTTTTATAGCGTGGGAGGTCTCTGGAGCGGGTACAAGCCCCTCTGTCTTTGTGAAAAGTTTTCCTGCCTCGAAGGTTGATAGCTGGTTATATGCCACTGCTTTTATGTCTCCAGTCTTATGTAGTAGTGATATTGTGGGCGCATCCCCGTGATATCTCAGTCCGCCGGCATGTATGGGGGAGGGTACAAAATCATGGCCCAGGGTGTACATTTTGAGGAGCGGTGTCATCATCGCCGTGTCTCCGAAATCGTATTTGTATTCGCCTTTTGTGAGTGTTGGGCAGCCTTCGGGCTCTACTGCCAAAAATTCTGTGGAGTTGTCCTCGCCCCTGAGTTTTCTCCCCAGAGAGGGATAGATAAATCCGGCAAAATTCGATCCACCGCCGACGCATCCTATCATGATGTCTGGTTTCACATCTATCTTTTTGAACTGCAGCAGGGCCTCTTCTCCTACAATGGATTGATGCATCAAGACATGGTTCAGTACAGATCCGAGGGAGTATTTTGTATTGTCAGCTGTGGCCGCTGTTTCGATTGCCTCGCTTATAGCTATTCCGAGTGAACCTGGATGGCTTGGATTCTTGTCCAGAACTGCCTTTCCGGCATTTGTTTTGCTGGAGGGCGAGGGGTTAACGGTGGAGCCGTAGAGCTCCATTATTATTCTCCTGTAGGGCTTCTGGTCATAGCTGATTCTGACCATGAAGACCTCGCAGTCCAGATCAAACAGCGCGCAACCCAGGGAAAGGGCCGTGCCCCACTGGCCTGCTCCTGTCTCGGTGGCAAGCGTTTCTACTCCCTCCTTCATGTTGTAGTAGACCTGGGCAATAGCTGTGTTGGGCTTATGGGAGCCGGCAAAGCTTACGTCCTCCCTCTTGTAGTATATCTTTGCAGGTGTGTTAAGGGCCTTTTCGAGTCTTCTGGCCCTGTATAAAGGTGTGGGCCTCCCTATCCTTAAATATGCCTCCCTTATCTCCTCAGGGATGTCTATATATCTATCTGTGCTGACCTCCTGCTTGATTAGCTCCATCGGGAATATGGGTGCCAGTGCCTCCGGTCCAATGGGCTCCTTGGTCTCAGGATTTATGGGTGGCGGGAACTGCTCGGGAAGATCTGGCAGGATGTTATACCATTTTTTCGGCATTTCATCCTGATCAAGAAAAACCTTACCATATGCTAACCTCCGTCTCTTGGTCTTTTTATCCCTTGAAATTGTACATCATACTATAAAAATGTACATATGGGGTTATTTTAAATCCTGGAGGTGCTCCTCAACTGCCTCCACCACGTCCTGTTCCGATATTTTCTGCCCCTCAACACTAACTTCAAAGAAGTTCTGTACAGCCTTCTTGTGGAGGGCTATCTTGGAGATCTGTGCGATTGTCCTCGGCTTTCCTCCGGATACCTCCAATACAACTGAGGCACATCCCCTTTCGAAGGGGTTCACTCCCCCACAATAATCTGCAATGAGCTTCCAGTAGTTGTAAATGTCCTCCTCACTCCACTTGTTCAGACTGAACGTGTTCAGGCTCGCCCGGTCATCAAATGCTGCTGCGTCCTCTGGATCGGATTTTATATATTTTTCAATCTTGTAGATAAGTGATGGGGTTCCGGAGAGTATTATCTTGCAGCACTTCACGCCGTCATCAGTTTTCACATCACTGAGTGCCCTGAGTTCGGAGAGTAGTGATTTTGTTATCTTTTCTGCTTCATCGATCCAGATTACGGTAATCAAATCCTGTTTTGCAAGCTGGATTAGCCTGTTTTTTAGGCGGCTTTTCAATAGCATACGGTTTTGCCGAATATCCTTGATATCGAGCTCCTCCGAGATCACCTTTAGAATCTGAAAGGCCGTAAGTCTTGGATCGATGATCTGGATTGTGAAATATGACGGAATGGTGCTCAGAGACCGGGTCACAAAATCGCGGATTGAGCTCTTCCCCATCCCCACATCGTCCCATATAATAAGCACTGCTGACTGGTTGGTTGGCTCAAGGAACTGGCCCAGCTTCTCCACGATCCCCTCGTTTGGATCCTCGAGATAGAGCTCTGTATTGGATATGCCCTCGTCTGAGATGGCGGTTTTGAACCTGTTGTAATCCCATCCCAGCTCTTTGCAGTATTCCTCAACGGCCTTGGAATATGCTGCCATNNTAACCTATTTATGAATAGAAGTGTAGAAGAGTTGTTTGAGGTGATATATTTTGAATGAATGGAAGTGCTCGGACTGCGGCTATGCTCTGAGTGCAGACACTCCGCCTGAAGTGTGTCCTTCGTGCAACCACAAGTGCGAGTTTATCGATGTCACTTGCTACATACCTGAATGCAAGGAGGAAGGACGAGATTATCGGTTATAAATAGGGGCTGCAGCTAGGATTCTTCCAAAGCCAGGTTTTCTTATTCTACTGCCTTCTTTTTCGTTACCCCTTCAACTCCCGAAGTGTATTTAACAATTATCCGGTAGTATCCATTGAGGACTAAAATGTATAGAGATAGGGAGAAAAAAGTAATATCAGTAGTTTGTTTATTGTTAACATATGCTCTTGCTAAAATCGAAACAGTTGGCACGATAAGTATGTAAATGCTCAAAATCGGAGTGAATGCTATTGAGCATGCTATACCATATAGTTTAGTAAACTCATGTTTTGTTATCAAGTTGTATGAAATTACCAGCCACCATATTACAGCCAGGGCTATAATGGTGTAGGGAATAAATTCCCAGGGATTTTTTAAATTATAGAAGTAGGCTCCTAGACTCAAGATAAGAGTAAAAGTTGCCTATTTAGATTTTCCCCATAAAACTATGTCGAAGAGAGCCCCCACAATCAATCCAAACAAAATAAGGGGGAGTAATACGTGAAATATGGACCAGTAATAGAATAGATAGCCCAACAGGTCAGATAAATCTATTCGATTGCTCGTGAGAAGTATCCAGAAGATATTTGATAATCCCACTATTCCCCCTATCACTGCTCCTTTCTTCCACGCCTCCATAGGAATACGAAGTAGGTTGAAGGTTAAAAGTGTTATCCCCCTCTGAGAAAGAAGTTAAATACAAATAAGATAGATTTAATGAGAGGTGATTTATGATCAGGAGTCCAGATACCCTTAGAGAGGATAGGATTCCTCCTGGGCAGCACCTTATTGAGAGATGGCCGGTACTGCACTACGGGGAGGTTCCGGAGATAGACATAGACACCTGGAAGTTTGAGATCACGGGTCTCGTTGAGGAACAGAAGGAGCTGGATTATGAGGGTTTCGTGGAGCTTCCGAGGGTGGAGGTCTTTTCAGACATCCACTGCGTCACCAGATGGTCGAGATTGAACAACACCTGGGAGGGGGTAAGCACGAGGGTTATCAAGGACCTTGTGAAGATCAGGCCCGAGGCAGAATATGTTATGGTCCATGGAGCCGGGGGATTTACAACAAATCTGTCGCTAGAAGACTTTCTTGAAGAAGACGTGCTCTTCGCGATTAAACACGACAAAGAGACATTGACCCCTGAGCACGGATATCCGGTTAGGCTCGTAGTTCCACGCCTATACTTCTGGAAGAGCGCCAAATGGGTCAACGGCGTAGAATTTATATCTGAAAACAGACCTGGATTCTGGGAGTCAAACGGATACCATATCCATGGTGACCCCTGGAGAGAAGAGCGCTATAGCAGCAATTAATAAGACTACATACTAATTTTCTTATTTTAGATAGCCATATGATTGAAAGTATGGATGATAAGTTCGAAGACCTTGTTAAAAGGACTTTGGGAGGAATACGCGTCGAAGAATACACCATATACACCAAGGGCCGGGTAGCAGGCAGGTTTCCTGAAGAGGAGATACTGGATATCTATCTGAAAAAGGACAGCCTTGAGACCGCCCTGTTAAAAACGAGATTGTATAAAGGCTGGGGGACTGACTACAGGCCTTGGATAGAAATCTTCAGCATAAACCACAATCCTGTTTTGGGAGAAGAAAGCCTGGGCTACTTCGATTCAGCCGTTGAAGAAAAGATCCTTGAACTCTGCTCTGAAATTCTTCCTCCAGGTGGGAAGTTATATGTGGAGTATTCTCTTGACAAAGAGACTGCAAGCATGTTGATAAAGGGCGCTCCAGCTGTAGCTACAAGGCTGGGCTACAAGCTATACCATCTTGGATTTACATGGTTTAAAGACTGGTATTTCCCGGAGGGAGGTAAGGAGGGTGGTGAAAAACTTGAAGGGGAAAAGCCCTTAGATGGCGCCGCAAAAAATAGACATATGAAAAATATTAAAAAAGAGCTTTCAGCTTTTCTTTTTGGCAAGAACAGCGATCTCAGCGGGAAAGATAGTTACGACACAAAGGCCCTGGAAAGGGGAAAAGAGATACTTGACCACATAAAAAAGAGGAGCTGAAATTTTGTGATAGCCATACTCTCAGGAGGAACAGGAACCCCTAAACTGATACAGGGCTTTATGAGCGTAATTGATCAGGAGGCGCTCTCAATTATTGTGAACACATCAGAGGATAAGTGGCTTCCCCACGGCTATTTCTCACCGGACATTGATACCGTGATGTACACACTTGCAGAGATTGTTGATGATGAGAGCTGGCACGGAATAAAAGGGGATACATACCATACCCATGATACGCTAAAAAAAATGGGGGCCAGCGAATTTCTCAGGATTGGAGACAGAGACAGGGCCATGCACATCTGGCGTGGAGAAAAGATGAGAGCTGGAAATAGGCTTTCTGAGGTATCAAAGGAACAAGGCAGGAAATTGGGAATAAAGGCGCAGGTATTACCCATGACAGATGATAAGGTAGAAACTGTGATAGAGAGCAAAGACGGTGCTATGGACCTCCACGAATTCTGGGTACATAGGAAGGGAAATGTGGAGGTAAAGTCGGTTCAATTTAAAGGGCTGGAGTCGGCCCGCCCAGCTCAGAATATAATAGATGTAATTGATAGATCTGATCGTATTATTCTTGGGCCGAGCAATCCGGTCACCAGCATCTATCCAATTATAGCCATTCAGGACGTAAGGAATGCCTTAGTCAGAAACAGGAAAAAGGTGATAGGAGTGTCTCCGCTAATAGGTGGCAGGGCTGTTTCCGGGCCTGCTGAAAAACTTATGCGCGCCTTTGGATTGGATAGGAGCATAGATGGGCTTGTCTCATTCTATAAGGAAATACTCTCCTATTTCGTGGTAGATCGGGGAGAAAGGATGAAAGAGTTCGAGGACATAGACATCATTGAGAGCGATATATTGATGAATGATATTGAATCAAAGAAGTCTCTTGCAAAGTTTATTCTGGATATAGAGATATGAAGCCCCTTTCGGTGGATGATGTAGTGTTTTCAGGCCAGACCGCTTGTGTACTTGAGGTTTCAGTAGACAAGCCTGGAAATGTTGGTCCAAACCAGGATTTTTCTGACACAAGATTTGAGGATTATCTTCTGTCAGCAGTATCTATCGGACCGGCTATTAAAAGGGCTACAGAATTCGGAATTCTATATGAGAAGGGGAAGAGCGGAATAGGTGGTCTGATAAAGGACGCTGTAGAAGCCGCATGGAGGTATCATAACGGTGGGAACACAAATCTTGGACTCGCAATGCTGCTAATTCCACTCTCGGCTTCGTGCGGGATATGTATCAAAGAGGAGACCTTTTCATTAAAAGACCTGAGAAGGGGCGTGGAGAGTGTTATTGATGGATCTACCCCACAGGACACGATTGATCTGTATGATTCTATTATACTCTCCAATGCAGAGGTGGGAAGAAGCAAAAGATTCGATGTGAAGGATCCTGATGCGAAGAGAAAGGTCCTGGATAGGGGGCTTAACCTCCGGGACATTTTTGAGCTATCCAGCTGGGACTCTATCTCAAAGGAACTTACCACAGGCATGGAGATAACCTTTGAAGTTGGATACCCCTCTATTGTAAAAGAATTCTCCAAAACCGGGAGTATAAAGGGCTCTGTTTTGAGGTGTTTTTTCGAGATTCTATCCAGGGTGCCCGACACGTTGATTGAGCGTAAGAACAATAGAGAGGTCTCTATAGAGGTATCAAACAAGGCAAGGACCGTTCTTGATAAGGGGCTTAATGAAAAGGATATTTCCGCTTTTAACAGCAAATTACGGGACGATGGTAATAGATATAATCCTGGCACAACCGCGGATCTTACTGCCTCGTCTTTGATGGTTTCAATCCTGGATGGAGCTCTTCTGGGAAATCTTAAGGACTGAACCTCATGAGATCCTTTGTTATGGTGGTCTCCTTAAAAACAGGCTTACTCTGGGCAAGAAGTATCTTTGGGTCCTTGTACCTCGGGCTTATATGTATCAAAAACAGCCTTCTTGCCTTTCCCGCAGACGCCACCTCTGCAGCCTCGACACAGGTAGAGTGGGTCGCTTCTACTGCCTGTTCCCTGAGCGTGTCATCATATGTGGAGTCATGGATCAAAAATGCACCTCGGGATTCTTGTATAATGCCCTTACATGGTCTTGTGTCAGATGAATAAACAAGCTTTCTCGATGCCTTTTTTTCACCCAATACCTGGTCTGGTTTTATTGTCTTTCCATCAACCAGCACATCTTGTCCTGACTTGAGCTTGGAGAATATGGGTCCTGGCTCCAGGCCGAGGTCCAATGCCTTTTTTAGAATAAACTCTCTCCCTTTTTTTTCTTCAAAAACAAGGCCAAAGGTCAGGGCAGAGTGATCTACTTTTACGGTGCTTATTTTATAGATGTCACATTCATAGGCAATACCTCCATTGATCTCCACAGGATATATTTCAAATGTTAAGTCGGTACGGCAGATCTTGATAATCATTTTAAGCACGTCGTCGATACCGCTTGGGCCATAGAGGTAGAGGGGCTCTGTTCGCTCCGCAAGGGACATTGTCTGGAACAGCCCAGGAAGACCCAGGAAATGGTCACCGTGATAGTGGGTGATAAAAATCCGGTTTATCTTCATGTATGATGTCCCCGACCTTATGAGCTGCCTCTGAGTTCCCTCTCCACAGTCAAACAACAGGACCTCGTTAAAGTATTTTAGAGCTATTGATGCGTGTCCTCTCGATGGTGAGGGTACGGCTGCCGAGGTACCTAGAAATACCACCTCAAAGTGCATAGCCCTAAGAATGCCTATGCCTCTTTAAATCTTTTGGAATCTCTACTCTAAAGACACTTCCTCCTCCCGGGTTATCCTCTACCCATACCTTCCCCTTGTGCATATCCACAACTCTTTTAACTATAGCGAGGCCGAGGCCAGAGCCCTTAACTCCCTCTTTTTTCAGGCGCTCAAACCTTGTGAAGATGGTATTTTTATACTCATCTGGAATCCCGATTCCCCGATCCTTTACAGAGACCCGCCAACCCTCTTCATCCCCTTCGAATTCTATTAACACCTCTGTTTTGGGGTTACCGTATTTTATTGCATTTGTCAAGAGGTTGGAGAAGACGTCCTCGATGAAAGGATTTACATGGCTACGGTAGCTTTTTGGAGATTTTAATGTAAATCTTATACCCTTTTTTTCGCCAAGCTTCCCTATGTCTTTCACCACATAGCCCAATATAGCTGGAATGTCTTTTTCTTCAACCTCTATCTGGGTTTCGTCCTCAATTTTTGCAAATCTTGCCGCGGTCTCAATCATCTCAATCGACTTTCTCACGTTCCTGGAAAGACCGTCAATGCTCTGCTCGATGAAGGGTGTCATATCCTCTGCGGGCATTAGGTCGATATAATTCTTCATCACTCCGATGGGGTTCATTAGATCGTGTCTGAGGATATCTGAAAAAAGGTCTTTGAGCTCGTTGGATTTTTTTAGAACCTTGGATTGTTTACGAAGATTTTGCTCAAGTGTCTTTCGCTTGCTTAAATCCCTGATTATTATGAGCATAAATTCTAACTCTCCATTCCGGCCGAAGAGAGGGGTCCAGTAATCTGTGAAAGTCTTAGTTTCACCCTCAATTTTAGCTGAAAATTCCTTGGGCCCGAGGATTTGCTCGGTTTCCTTCAATCGGGAAAACTTCTCATCAAACCTCATTTTTTTGAATAAACCGCTCAGCTTGGGATTTGTTTTTAGCACGGCCTACAGTATCGCCTATGACCTGGTTTTTTTCAACACCCGTCAGCCTTTCAAATCCAGAATTTACTGTTAAAATGTTTTGTTTCAGATCGATAAGCATCAGTCCCTCGGGTATGCTTTCGAAAATCTTATCATTAAGCTTTTTCAGATAGGAAAGCTCCCTTACGTTTGCAAGCTCCTTTGTTATGTCCCTTGCTATCCCCACAGTTCCGATTGTCTTTCCTTCCGAGCTTTTCAGAGGTGAGATTGTGAGTGAAATAGATTTAGCCTGCTTTGTGGGTGTTTCTATTTCCATCACAAGATTCCTGATAATCCCCTTCTTTTTCATCTCCCGTGCTCTCGCCCTCCTGCTCTCTCTTTTCATGCTTTCTTCTGTATAAATGCTGAGAACACTCTTTCCCAGGACATACTCTGACTTGCGCTCAAAAAGAGTTTCAGCTCCCTTGGAAAAATATATTATCTTTTTGTCCCTGTCAGACGCGACTATAGCATCTGCTGAGCTTTCAATTATATTGCTGAAGAAGGGGCTTGTCCCAACAAATTTCTGTAAAGACCGATCTATCTTCTTTTTAGGCATCTTACTATACCACTATTTTCAGCCACCACCTGATTGTCCTGATTATTTATTCTTTTTTTAGTTTAATAAAATTAATTCCCCAAAAAAACCTAAAAATTTAGATAATAGGGCTTTTATAAACCGGTAGTCGATATCATAGCCCTATGCTGGTGGTTAAACTGGGCGGCAGCCTGATGCCATACTTATCCGATATAACTAGGGAACTTAAAGATTACACTGTACTCATAGTCCCGGGAGGAGGGATATTTGCCGAGAATGTGAGGAAGATCTACCATAAATACGATATATCACAAGAGGCCGCTCATCATATGGCCCTACTGGCTATGCATCAATATGGATATCTGATCTCAGATATATCGAAGATTCCTTTAATCACCTCGGTTGAGGAGTTTGAGAACCAGGCTATAATATTGCCAGCGAACCTGGTTATAAACTCAGGCTTGGAGGCCTCCTGGGACGTGGGACAATAGCCTGCTTTATCGCACAGCAGGTGGATGAAAAGGAATTCATAAAGCTCACAGATGTGGAGGGAATTTTTCTGGACGGAAAGGTTATAAGAGATATCAGCGCGGGAAAACTCTTAAATACATCTACATGTTTAGATAAGAGCCTACCTTCATACCTTATTGAGTGGAAAATGAACTGCAGAATAATTGATGGAAAAAAAGCTGAGAATGTTAGAAGGGTCCTTGGCGGTGAAGAGATCGGGACCCTAGTGAGAGGATCATAGATATGGACAGGCTTACATGTTTATCCTGCGGCACTTTGATTAACATTGGTGATGGCTCGGCCAAGTTTCCCTGTCCAACCTGCGACGAGATCATAGGGAGATGCGCTCGCTGTAGAAAACTTGGGAAAAGATATGTTTCAAAGTGTGGATTTGGGGGACCATAAGATATGGGTGAGGTTATTGTTACCTTTAAAGTTCTTCCAGAGAGTGTCGATGCTGACCTTGAGGTGATAGCTGAAAAATTGAAGGATCTGAGTAATGGGAGGTTCAACTCCATCGAAAAGGAGCCTATAGCCTTTGGACTAATTGCCTTGAAGCCCTCCTATGTCGTCAGTGATAGAGGAGGGGTGGTGGACGATCTTGAAGCAGAGATAGTGGGTATAATTGGTGTGAAATCATCTGAGGTGGTGGACCTTTCTCTGGTATAGGTGCGGATATGGGTATCAAAAGGGGTGACTTTGTGAGGATAAATTATACAGGAAGGCTAAAGGAGACGGGTGAGGTTTTCGATACCACTTTTGAAGGTGTTGCAAAAAAGCATGGGATATTTGATCAAAACCGTGTCTTTAAACCTCAGCCAATTGTTGTGGGAGCGGGGCATGTTCTTCAAGGCATAGATAATGGTCTTGTGGGCGCCGAGGTGGGGGAAAAGTTAAAACTTGAAATTCCACCGGAGGATGCCTATGGAAATAGAGATCCCTCCAAGGTGACACTAATTCCTCTAAGGGAATTTAAGAAGAAAAAGATTAATCCAGTCCCAGGGATGCATGTTGAGATAGGTGAAGAGGTCGGCAGGATTCAGAGCGTTGGAGGAGGAAGGGTTAGGGTAGATTTGAATCATGGACTTGCGGGAAAGACCCTCCTATATGATGTTAGTGTTTTAGAGAGAACGAATAAAAAAGAGGAGAAGGTCCGCCAGATACTGGAACTTTACTTTCCCTACACGGACCCTCACACCCATACCATAGTTTCCAGAGATAAATCCATCGTGATTGTCTTACCAGACGCAGTTAAGCTCAACCCATCTTCCGGTCCAGGGAAATACCAGGCTTCACGGGATATCTTCACCTTCATAGATTCAGTGGAGGAGGTTGTTTTTAAAGAGGTCCATACAAAACTTGTTTCTAAAAAAAAGAAAAAAGAGCAGAAAAAAAAGGTTAGGAAAAAAACTGCTAAATCCTCTTGAGAGAAACAACAACGTAGTCATCCCTAAAAGAACATTGAAGCTTGCCCTTAATATTCTCCACAATACATCTGTCATCTTCCAAAAGCCCCTCTGGCATGCAGATTTCGGCATTTTTACATAATATCTCTTTGCACTCCACTTGATGATATCTGATCGTTGCCCCAGGGATCCCCCATCTACCATTGATAGCTGCAGAGATTTGGGATTCCTCCACCTCGCAGACGGACACTCCCCCGAAGAGACGGCAGGGATGATTCTTGTTTTTAAGCCCAGTTACAATATATCTCCTGCCCTTTTCCAGACTGCTGTGGCATGGTATCCGCATTTTACAGCTGCCACATTCTTCTGACTCGCCAAGATATATGAATAAGTAATTGATCTCGGCAGATTTGCTGTCCACAAGGACTATCATCCTTTTATATACTCCACCATGTTCTTGAAAATCCTGTATCCATCGCCATGGGAATCCGGTCTTTCTCTAGACCACCTGGGATGCATGAAAATGTGGTATGCCCGTTCAGGATGTGGCATAAGCCCAAGAGTTGTTCCTTTCTCATTGCATATGCCTGCTATATCGTCTATTGAGCCATTTGGATTCCAGGGATATTCCCCTCTACAGGGCCTCCCATCTTCCATAACGTAGTTAAATACGATCTGCCGCCTATGTTTTATTCTCTTTAGTGTTTTCTCATCTACAAAGAAACGGCCTTCACCGTGAGCCACTGGAAGACTTATTTTCTCCATGCCCTTTGTGAATATACAATCCGTCTTTTCTCTTCTAAGATGGACCCATCTACACTCAAATTTCGATGAAGTGTTTCTGCCTAATGCAGCGCTGTCAAAGTCGCCCGGTAGAAGACCACATTCAACAAGGATCTGAAAACCGTTGCATATCCCGAGGATAGGCTTATCATCTAATGTAAAATCATCCAGTTCCTCTCCAAATCTTTCCCTCAGAATTTTACCCAAGAGAGCCCCAGCCCGTATATGGTCTCCATATGAAAAACCCCCTGGAATAACCAGCCCATCATATCTGGAAAACCTCTCTAACCCATCCATAAATCTCTTGATGTGGACTACTCTGGCTTCTATGCCCAGGCTTCTTATGCTCTGGGCCGTTTCCATGTCACAGTTTGTCCCAGGTGCCCTCAGAACACATACCTCATAGGCCACTTTTCCATCTCCTCTCGAGGTAATCCAGCTCCTCCACCAAAATGCTCTTCCCGTTTCTTGTAATTTTAAGCTCAGAGTCCTCAGAAGTGTATCCGACTTTTGAAAACACAACACCCCCCATTGCCCTCTCAAATTTCTCTTCGTCAGAAGCCTCAATCAGAAATCTGCTGGCCGACTCTGAGAAGAGAATCACATCTTCTCTGAGATTACCCCTTGTGGGAACCTGCTCAATATTGATTTCAGCCCCTATGCCGCCTGAAAAGGCCATCTCTGCGGATGCTACGGCTAAACCCCCCTCAGATAGGTCATGACAGCTTTCGATGCAGCCAGAGTCAATTGCCTCGGTTAGCTGCTTGAAGATCTTTTTTGCAGATATCGGATCGACCACCGGTACATTTTTTCCCAGATATCCTTTACCCTTGTAATAGTGTGATCCACCGAGCTCGTTTTTTGTCTCTCCAATCATGTAGAGGCTGTTTCCAGGCTTCTTTATCTCCATTGAAACCGCTTTTCTTATATCCGGAATGATTCCAACGGCGGATATTAAAAGTGTGGGAGTGACAGGTCCCAGCTCCGACTCGTTGTAGAGCGAATCCTTTCCAGATATGAAAGGGACCTCAAGCTTCCTTGCAATATCGTAGCAGGCCTGAGCAGCCCTTGTGAGCCCCCATAACCTGTCTGGCTTTTCAGGATTTCCCCAGCAGAAGTTGTCGAGAAGAGCGATACGTCTCCCCCCGACCGAGACGTTGTTTCTTATAGCCTCGTCTATGGCACAGGCAGCCATGTGATATGGGTCAATTTTTCCATATTCAGGGTTCAGCCCGCAGGAGATAACCGCGCCCCTGTAAGAATCCAAAAGAGGCTTTAAAACAGCTGCGTCTCCAGGTCCTGAAAAACCCTGGAGCGGTTTGAGAACTGTCCGTGCCTTAACCTCATGATCATATGTTCTTATTACCGATTCCTTTGAGGTAATATTGGGCATTGAGAGTATACTTNNATCAGATGAAAAAGGGTCTCTACCTCCACCTCACCCTCAACAACTCCATTATAGCTGATTCTGAGAACCTTATCACTTGTAAATCGGCCTATAACCGATGCCTCAACCTCCTCTGATGAAAAAACCTCCAAGAGCTTGTCAACATTTTCAGGTCTGCAGCAGATAAGCATCCTCTCCTGTGATTCGCTTGCCCATATCTCCCACGGAAGCATGGATGGATGCTTTAAAGGAACTTTCTCCAGATCAATTTCAGCTCCGCACCCAAATCTTTCAGAGAGCTCGCCCACGGCTGATGAAAGACCGCCCCCTCCCAGGTCTGTTACAGCACTCCCAAGCCCCATGTCTCGAATCTGTATTATAGCCCGCTTTAGCTTCTCCTCTTCTATGGGGTCCCCTATTTGAACAACAGACCTATCCTGCGACACCTCAAGCTCAATAGATGCGAAGGTTACTCCATGTATTCCATCCCTCCCTGTCCTACCACCTGCAAGTAATAATAAATCGCCAGATTTAGCCTCGCTTTTGTAACTGCTTTTCCTAAGAATACCGAGTGTACCGCAGTATATCAGCGGGTTGCCCACATAGGATTCGTCGAAGTATATGGCTCCATTTACAGTAGGAATCCCCATGTTGTTCCCATAATGCCCTATGCCGGCAACCACATACTTGTAGATGAATGAGGGGTGCTTTTTCCCATCCGGCAGGTTTTCATATGGAAAGTCAAGAGGCCCAAAGCAGAGGACATTTGTGTTAGCAATAGGATCTCCCCAGACACCAAGAATGTCTCTGATAACTCCTCCAACTCCTGTCGCAGCACCACCGAAGGGCTCTAGTGCAGATGGATGGTTGTGTGTCTCCACCTTAAAGGCCAGGGCATGGTCTCCCTCGAAGTCAATAATTCCCGCATTGTCTTTGAATACAGAGAAGCACCATGGTGGAGACAGCTCCTCTGTTACCTTTGCCACGGTAGATTTCAGGATGTCTTTGACTAATTCGCCGTTTATCTTGACATCGCCTCGAAATGTCTTGTGGCAGCAGTGCTCGCTCCAGGTCTGTGCGAAGGTCTCCAGCTCCAGGTCTGTGGCCTTTTTACCAGATTCCTTATAATATTTTCGAAGAACCTTCATCTCTTCCAGGCTGAGGGACAGCTGCCGCTCCCTGGATATCTCCTCAAGCTTCTTGTCCTCTACGTCCAGTGAGATGTTCTGTGAAAGCATGAGCTATCTGAGATAAGTATAGGAAATTATAAAGTTAACCACTTGCAAGCCCTATTTTTTTTCTATCTGTGTAATGTTATAATCCTGGCTTACGGGGTTGGCAAGAAGCCGCTTGCACATCTTTTCCACGTCCTCGTATTCTATATCCCCTTCAATGGTGTAAACCTTTGAGGTCCCTACATGTTCAAGTGCTTCAAAGCCGAGAACTCTTAGACCATATAAGGTGGATTCACCCTCAGAGTCTTGAACACCTTTTTTATAGGATATTCTGACTTCCCATTTCATCGTATGTGCTATCAAAGTGAAGGTTAAAAAAGTTGCGGAAAATGTTTGAGCCCAGAAATATTTATAACATTTATGCAAGGAGATATGGGCATGTTCAGCCTGAGCTTTGAAGATCTGATAAGGAGCAACAAGTCCAAGATAAGCTTTGATCAGGATTTTTTTGACTTCTCAGACCGGCTCTATCCTTGGACGACTATATATCGATTTTTCTTTCTATCAGATCTGCTTAATAAAACCCAATTTATGCTCGGTGTCGGCCAGAAAAGGGCCTCGGAGTACAGGGTAAATGGCAGGAGAACGGAATTTAAGAATGACGGATCAGAACTAAAGATGGCCGTCTCATACTGGTGCGAGGATGGAGGTCTGACCCACCAAACCAAGAATGAGCTGGTAGATATTAGCGAGGGCATGTACTCTAAGACTTTTTCATTTAAACCAGAGAACTCGGGTTATACCTTTTCGGTTGCCGACATGGACCTTCGGGGTGAGTTAGACGATTCAAAATCCAAGACAGACTATGTCAAATTCTCTTCAGGCCTTTCACCCTTTTATCGCCATAACAAGTATATGCCTTTTAAAGGAAGGATCAAGGGTAGAGAGGTGCAAAAGGGATTTGCCTTTATTCAGAAGGTTTATCTCAACATGCCTTTTATCCCGTGGAGGTGGGCCAGAGTATTTTTCGAAAACGGCGCGCAGTTCGATTTTTACGAACCACGGATACTCGTTCCACTTTTCAGAAGTGTGAACTTTGAAAATGGTGGAGAAAAGATTGAGTTTAAGATGGATTCGAACATAATTTTAAAAGGGTCAAGCTGGACCGTCTCCGGGAAGGCTCGGACCGGAGAGCGCCTTGAGGCAAGAATTAGATCCTACAGTAAAGTCCGGCACACCTTTGAAACTCCGAGATCAACCTTTGTCTACAACGAGATGCCCTCAGAGCTGGAGCATTTCACTATAAAACTCGGCGGGGAGACAGTCCACTCAGAAGACTCTCTTGGGGAATGTGTAGCTAACTGTGAAGATGCATATTATTCAAGGATAGCACCTCTCTCAAGAGTCCTGGCTCCTTAATGTGTCTAAAATTACCCAGATATGATAAGCCAATTTATATATCCCATTCTAAACGAATAATCTTCTTGTAGAAGGTGTTGGAAATGATTGATATTAAGGTCTCGGATGTGATGAGCCCGAATGTGATCAAGGCAAAGGCAGATACCAGCATAAAAGAGGCCGCCAAGCTTCTCGTGGATAACGAGGTAGGCAGCCTGGCCATAGTAAATTCCAGAAAAATCGTTGGAATGCTTACGGACAGAGACTTTGTTAGGATGTTGACAAAGTCAAAAATACCAGATAGGGTGAAGGACTTAATGTCAACAAATATCCGTATGATTAACCCAGATGAGGATATAAAGCAGGCCGCTAGATTGATGGGTAAATACAGGGTAAGACATCTTCTTGTAAAGGATAAGGGAAAGATCAAAGGTATTATTTCCATTCGGGACCTGCTAAAAATAGATCCTGATACTTTCTACACATATATACATGAGAAAGAGGCTGCAAAAACATAGGGCGCGGATATTTATATTCCGTCTTATAAAGTAACTCCCAATGAAAAAGGCCCTTACTTTCTGTCTCCTATCATTTTTTTTCATATTTTCTCCGATTAACTCCTTTGGATATAGCCCTGATAGGCTTTCATTCTCAAATAAAGCAGACATTTCGATCGAGATCGCTGAAACTCCTTCTGAGCTTCGAAGAGGATTGATGTATAGAGAGGGGCTTTCGCCCAACTCTGGGATGCTTTTTATTTTCGAATATGAGGATAAATACGGCTTCTGGATGAAGAACATGAAATTTCCCATAGACATAATCTGGATCGACTCGGATCTGAAGGTTGTGGACATAAAAAAGA
>JABAOD010006473.1_pt2 | contig 18223 bp, 14 predicted proteins | sample 7062151 | NCBI WGS metagenome assembly JABAOD01 (sample SAMN14538626, study PRJNA623070) | marine sediment metagenome | biome: marine biome [ENVO:00000428]; feature: marine pelagic biome [ENVO:01000023]; material: deep marine sediment [ENVO:00002113] | place: India: Gulf of Khambhat ... | reverse complement strand
GGAACACGAAGCCGATCTCGCGGTTGCGGACGCGGGCCAACTCATCGTCACTCATTTTCGACACTTCGGTGCCGTTGAGCCAGTACTCACCGGTGGTCGGCGTATCCAGGCATCCGATGAGGTTCATGAGCGTGGACTTCCCCGACCCGGAGGGGCCCATGATCGCCACATACTCATTGCGGCCGATGGCCAGCTCGATGCCTCGCAGCGCGTGCACCGTCTCCGCATCCATACGGTACTCGCGCCTCAGTCCGCGCAACCGGATGAGGGCTTGCTCGGTCATCACGGACTCCGCTCGGTGGTGGTTTCCTTGGTGGGGCGCAGCCGGGTGCCGTCCCGCAGGTCGCGAATGGTCTGGTACGGACCCGCAACGATCGAGTCACCCTCGGCCAGCCCCTCGATGACTTCGAAGTACTCCTCGCCGGCGATGCCGACCTTGACCGGCCGGAACTGCGCCACGCTGCCGCCGGCCATGAAGACACCCTCCGTTTCCTTCTTGCCCTTCGTCGTGTCGCGCGGTGCGGTCTCGGTCGAGATCGCTTCGTGCTCCCGCACCGTCAGCGCAATGATCGGGATGCTCACCACGCTGTCGCGCGTGGCCGTGATGATCTTGGCGGTCGCAGACAGATCGGGCCGGATCTCGGACGGGGGATTGTCCAGCGTCACTTCGACGTCGTAGTNNCCCCTGAACAGCGCTCTTGGAGATCTTGGTCACCCGACCCGTAAACGTGCTGTCGGGGAAGGCGTCGATGGTCACCTCGGCCGAATCCGCCAGGTGCAGCCGGACGACGTCCGTCTCGTCCACCCGGACCGCCACCTGGATCACGCTCAGGTCGGAGATGGTCATGAGCAGTCCCGTCTCGCGGGAGAACGTGCCGGGCACGGCCACCTCGCCCTCTTCGACGGCGAGTCGGGTGACCTCACCGTCCATCGGCGCGCGGAGCACCGTCTTCGCCAACTGTTCCTGCGCGTTCTGGAGTGCCGCGCGCGCCTGCGAGACCTGATGCTGCGCCGAGTTGTAGACCGCTTCGGCTACCTCGTACGAGGTTTCAGCCTGCTCGAGTTGCTCGTCGGACACGAGGTTCGGACTCTGGCGACGCAGCTCTTGCGCACGGTCCCACGCCCGTTTGGCCTGGTCACGGTTGGCCCGCGACTGAAGCGCCGATGCTTCGGCGGACGACAGGGACGCGCGCGCCTGCGCCACCTGGGCCTCGTACTGCGACGGATCGATGCGCAGCACGAGGTCCCCCCGCTTCACGAAGTCGCCTTCCTGCACGGGGATGTGAATGATCCGGCCCGTGATGTCGGCGCTGATGTCCACCGAGCGCTTTGGCTCGATCTGGCCGCTCGCCGTGACGGTCGCAACCAGGTCGCGCCGCTCGACCTCCGCGATACGGACCGACTCGCCGCGGTCCCGCCGTGCCGCGGCGTTCAGGGCAATGAGGACCGCGATGGCGACGGCGCCACCGCCAAAGATCAAGAGTTTCTTACGACGTGACATGGCGAATCCATTTCCCTAGCGCAAAGGCCGTCCAACCGCATTCTCGAGGGTAGCGATCGACTGATGGTATGTGTAGAGTGCATTAATGTAGTCGGCCTCGGCACGCTGTGAGGCGACCTGGGCATCGAGCAGCTCGAAGAACGTCCCGGACCCCACGCGGTACCGCTCTGTCGCCAGTCGCAGCTGCTCCGCGGCGGCAATACGGTTGTTCTCCTGGATGCCGATCGCCTCATGGGCGGCTTCCAGCGCGTAATAGGCCTGGCTTACGTCGGTCCGAACCTGCAGCTCCTTGGACCGAACCGCCTCGCGCGCGTCGTCGGCAAAGGCCGAGGCCTCGGCGATCTCCAGCGGCCGCCCGAACTGCGTGAAGATCGGCAGCGAGATCGTGAGGCTCGCCGAGAACGGCTGACCGGTGAAGTTGAACGGAAAGACATCGTTCCGCTGCAGGAGGTCGTCCCGGATCGCCGCTTCGGCTGCCGGCGTGAACGCGAACGCCGAACAGTCGATGGGGGTGAGGCCCGCATTGAGCCAGTTCGTATTGGCGAAGTCGCACTGCTGCACGACCGCCTCGGCCTCGGCCCGGGCGCTGGCCACGGCACCGTCCGCCAGCAGGTCGGGATTCGTGAACTGCTGTGTGAACCCGCTCCACCCGGCCGACACCGACAGGGTGGGGAGCCACGTCGACTTGGCCGCCCGCGCTCCGGCTCGCGCAGCGGACGCCTGAGCCTGGAGTGCCAGGAGGTCCGGGTTCGCGGCCGCCGCCTCAGCCAGCAGGTCGCCGAGCGACCACGTGGGCGCCACGATCGGGAACGTGTCGACCAGGGTCACCACTGTCGGGTCGTCGGGGGCTGGCACACCCATCAACTGGAACAGGCGCAGCAGCTCCACGACCACCGCCTGTCGCGCCTGGAGCAACTGGACCTCCGATTGGCCCTTGGCGACCTCCGCCTGCCGCACGTCCAGGATGGTGTTCTGCCCCACTTGGAACCGTGCCTGGGCGAGCCGCAAGAACTCGTCGTTGCGCGTGACCTGCAACTCGGCCAGATCGACCTGCGCCTCGGCCTGCTTGACCGCGAGGTATTGCTGCCGAATACCGGACTCCAGGTTGATCTCGGCACCGGAGAGGGTGGCCTCGGCGGCACGATGCCGCGCGCTGGCCAGGCCCGGCTGCATGAGGGTGCGACCCGACAATTGCATCGACAGGCTGATGCCGTAGCTCGACCCGACGATCGGGGACGTCAGAGAGAACTCCTGGGCGAGGAACGTCTGCGAGCCGGCGCCACGGTAGGACATCGAGCCGTTGGCCGAGAGGCTCGGAACGAACGACGCATACGCGTTGCGCACGCCCCACCGGGTGGCCGTCAAGTCGTTGGCCGTCTGCCGCAGCAGCGGGTTGTTCGTGCGGGCGATGTCGATCGCCTCGGTCAGGGCCAGCGACTGCGGGGTCGATGGAAGTGGCTCCTGCTGTGCCCATGCGGCGCTCGGACGACTCAGCGCGAGCGCCGCGAGCAAAAACGTAGCTCCACGTCTCATTGCGTCTGCCTTGGTCATGTGGTCGTGAACCGTCCGCGGTCCCGTACGCTCCCGTCCCCCAAAAGTTTCAATTCGAGACGAGCGACGGTCCTGCGGCAATGTCTGCGGTGGGAATGCGTGGAAGCGTCCCTCGGCTACTGGTCGGTCGGGACACGAATGGCCGTCAGGTTCCGGCCCGGAATCACGAGCTTCATGAGCCGACCGTTGTCGTCGTACCAGAGGTGCCGCGTCTCGGCCGGTGAGCTGACCGTCACGTGGCGCAGGTCCATTCGGGCCGAACCGACAGTCGTCGTCTCGATACCCCGATCCGCGATCTGCAGCGCATCGCCCCGGACCCCGCTCAGGGTGACACGCCGCGACGCCCGCGAGGCCACGCCGGGCGCGACCGCATGGGTGCCGAACACGGAATCGTCCATCACGAGGTGGCGCTCGCGCGCCGGGTATTCCCGGGCCGACTCCCCGCCACGGGTGATCGTCCGCACCGTGATCCTCCTGGCGCCGAGCCCCATGACCACTCGGATCACTTCGCCGTTCCCCACTTCGTACCGCGACATCGTAGGCACGGAGTCGGCCCCGAACTCCACAGTCGCGTCGACCGATGTCTGCGGTCGGTCAGCGGGGTAGAAGACGGTGCTGGTGACCGTGAACCCGCTCAGACCCGTGGCGCCGGAGCTGCCACGCAGGAGCACGAATTCCTCGCGCCCAATGGTTTCGGCGCCGCGGGTAATGAGCAGGACGCCGCGGTCGAGCTCACGCTGCTGCGCGACCGACAGGGCCGGCCGGGCAGCGCCGCCGGCCGTCAGGAAGGCCGCCGCAAGCGTCAGCAACTTCGTTCCCCGTCTGGTCATGGTGCCCGAAAGATACGCGATGCGACCCGCTCGTAAATGTGGTGATAGAGGCGCTCCCCTTTCTCGACCGACGCGAGGGACGGTCGGCCCAGCGATCCCGGGCTTCTTACGGGAATCGAGCTCCGCCCGCCGCGGTGGTATCGGCGGGCCATCGCCGGCGTCGCGTGGAAATCCTGGGCGAGGGCGAGCCGCACCAGCACCGGATCGACATAGAGGAGCAACGACGTGTCAACTTCCCCCCCGTGTACCACCCGCCAGGCGTCGGATCCCTCCTCGNNCGTGCACCGGCACATCCGGATCCGACTCGGCCACAATGCGCGGCACCGAGAAGATGTCGACGGTGCGAACCCGGGCCTCGCGTACACTGAGGGTGCTCAACGCTTCTTGGTGCGGATCCGGACCGTGGGCCGTGAGGATCACGAACTCGCGCACCCCCCCCGTCTCCCACGACACCACGAGGTCGTTGATCAGGCGGTGCAGGGTCTTGAAGTGGAGTGACGCGCTGCCCGCAAAAGGACGCGCGGTGTGGGCATTGACCCCATATTCAATGGTTGGTGCCCGCAACACCCCGAACTCGGCCGACAGGTCGTCGGCCAGTCGTTCCACGATGAGCGTGTCGCACCCCAGCGGAAGGTGCGGGCCGTGCTGCTCCGTGGTGCCGACCGGCAGAATCAGTCGGGGGTCGCGGTCGAGATGCGTGCGAACCTCGTCGGGGGTGAGGTGCTTCAGGNNCTTCAGGAGAATGGGGCGTCGGTGAGCAACAGTCGTCTCACTCATTGGGAACTCGCGATCGCCGCGGAGGCGGTGGCGTTGGGCCTGTGGAGTCGGGAGCCGCATCTACTCCTGGCGATCGCGGCCGTGGTCGCCGGCGTGGTGGTGGCCGTCACCGCCGCCCGGACCCGTCGGGTGGGCGTCGTGATGGCCGGGGCCGTCGCCGTGGGTGCGGCGGTCGCGGTGCTGGCCACGGCACTCCAGACGCGAGCCATCGAGCGGCGCTGGCCCGAGGTTCGCGAGGGCCTCATCCAGCAGGCCAGCGGCCGACTGGCCCGCAGTCTGTCCGAAGCCGTGGACGCGGCACGCGATTTGGCGGCGCGCGGCGCCGAGGTGGCCGGGGAGCCTCGTGCAACGGCCATGCGCCGTCTCCGGGGAGCGGCCGAGTCCCGCGGGCCCGAGCGGAGTGCCGTCGTGTTCGACGAAGCAGGGCGGCCTTGGGCCTGGTCGGGCGTCAATCGGCTACACCTCGATCCCAAGCCGGCTGAGCTGTCTGCACACATCACTCCATTCTATGTCATACTGGAAGCCAGTCGCCAGGTCGGCGACCGGGTGAGTGTGGGCCGCGTGCTGCTCGCGGCTGACAGCGCGGTTCCCGATCGAGGAGGAACGCTGGCATCGCGGTTCACGGCGGAAACCGGGTCGGCGCTGGAGTTCTCGCTCCCCGGGAGCGGCCCCCCGGGATCCGACGTCTTCGATTACTGCCTCCCGAGTTGCGCCGCACAACCGGGGCGGTCGCCGCCCGACACGCTGTTCAGCGTCCGCGCGATTCCACCTTCGCAAGGCGAGCGCAAGCTCGAGACCGTGGAGCGTGGAGGGCGATGGGTCGGTGTGCTGGCCACACTGACACTGCTCATGGTGGCGGTCGTCGGTAGCCGCGCGGCTCGGTGGGGAGGGACGCTGGGAATCGTGGTGCTCCTGGTGCTCACGCCGGTCGGTGAGCGGATCGGGCTCTCGCCACTGTTCTCCCCCGCCACGTACTACTTGGGGGCGCTGGGCCCACTCTCAGCCTCGGCGGGCGCACTGCTCCTGTTCGCGGCCATCGCGGCCATCGTGTTCCTCCAGGTCGGACGGCGCGGGATCCGCCCCGCAGGTCCGGCGCTCGTCGGAGCGGCGCTCGTGGTGGCGACCAGCCCGTTCGTGATGTGGCGTCTTGCCACCGGGATCAGTCCGCCCTCGACCGAGATCGGGCTCGGTACCTGGCTCGGATGGCAGCTGACGCTGCTCGCCGCCGGTGGTGGGCTCGGGCTTGGCGCGGCGCTCCTGCTGGGGGGACGCCCTGAGGCGCGGATGGGGATTTCATGGGCTGCCGCCGGTTGGGCCGGTCTGATCGCGCTCGTGGGGATGCTTGCCTGGCAGCCATCCGGGCACTGGCCGCCGTGGTACGGGCTCTTGTGGATGCCCGCCGCATGGCTCGCCGTTCAGCCCGCCTCGCGCACGCGGCAGCTGGTGACCATTGCCGTGGTGGTTGGGGCGGGCGCGGGCCTGCTCACGTGGGGCCAGGTGATGCACGGGCGCCTGCTGCTGGCGGAACGCGATGCCGAACGGCTCGAAGGGGGAGACCCCGTCGCGATTGGGTTTCTGGAGCGCTTTGGGACGGCCCTGCTCACCCAGCCTGCACCGACCAGCACGGCGGAGCTGTACACGCGGTGGCGGCACTCGCCCCTGAGTCAGGACGACTACCCCGGCGCGCTCACGGTCTGGAGTCAAGACAACCGGATGCTGGCCAACCTCGAGCTGGCCCAGCTCGATCTCCCCGCGCCGCTCCTGGCGGCCATCGCCGCCGCCGCACGGGACAGCGGCCACGCGGTGGTACGGGCTCTCGAGTTCGAGCCGGGAGTGCACTACGTCGTGGCAACCCCGTTCCCGGACGGTACGGTCGTCACGGCCGGCGTGGCCCCCAGGTCACAGGTGATCCCCCCGGTCGCCGTGGGGCGCTTCCTGCGAGGGGAGCGCCGCCTAGTCGCACCGTACGTGATGTTTCTTGGGGAGCCCGTCGAGACGATGCCCGAGGGCACCGGGCTCGATTGGCGACGCGACGGGTGGGTCGTCCGCGGGAGTCAGTCGTTGCTGCGGCCCGAAGGGACGAGGCACCTCCACGCGATCGTGCCGCTGGGCGAGGTCTCGCAGCTCGTTGTCCGCGGTGCGCTCCTGGTCATTCTCGACGTGGGGTTCCTGCTGTTCCTCGGCCTGGTCGGTCGGGCGGTGGGTGAGGAGTTCCGGCGGCCCGGGTGGCTCCCCGATGTCGTGCGCTTCCGATCATACCGTGTCCGCCTGATGATCGCGCTCGCCGGGTTCTTCGTGATTCCCACGGTGGGGTATGCCGCGTGGTCGGCGAGCCGGCTGCGTACCGAGGCCGTGCAGAACCGGGACCTCCTCATACAGCAGACCTTGAGTGACGCCGCGGGCACGGCACGAACGTTCACTGGCCTGGCTCCGTCAGAGGTTGCTCCGCGCCTCGACGATCTTGCGAGCCGGTTGGGGGCCGATCTGATCTGGTATGCCGACGGTCAGCTCACAGCCACGAGTATCGAGGTTCTGGAGGAGCTTGGCGTGTTGGGGGCGTACCTTCCGCCAGAGATCTTTCTGGCGCTGACGGACGAGGACGCGCTCGAGATCTCGGCCGATGCGTTCATTGGAGGGCAGCCCACGCGCGTGGGATATCGCTCGCTCGGTGGCTCGCAGGGGTCCGGGTGGGTTCTCGCGGCACCACGGCTGGTCGAAATGACTGGCATCGAGCGGGAGCGACAGGATCTGGCGTTCGGGCTGCTGTTGACCACGCTGCTTGGCCTGGGCGGCGCCGCGGGTCTTGCGGCCGTCGCCGCCCGGTCGCTGGCGCGACCGGTGCAGTCGCTCGAGGCCGCCGCATTGGCCGTCGGGAAGGGAGCGCCCGTCCCGCCGTTCGACCCTGGCGTGCCGGCGGAATTCGTACCCGTGGTGGACGCGTTTCAGCGAATGGCGCGCGATGTCGAGGCCAGTCAGTTCGCCCTGGAAGTGGCCCGCCGCCGCACGGCGACGGTCTTGAGCAACGTGGCAACCGGCGTGGTGGCGCTCGACGGGGCGTTGCGCGTCACCATCGCCAATCCCAGCGCACAACGGCTCCTGGGGAGCGCACTCGAGCCCGGGATCGGGGTTGCTGCGGCGACCGCCGATTGCTGGCATCCGGTCTGGGAGTGGGTCGGGTGGTTCCTGCACAGCGGCGACGAGCGTGCCGAAAACGAGTTCTCCGTCGACAACCGGCGGATCCGCGTGCAGGTAGCGGCGCTGACCGCCGATCCACGGGGGTGTGTGGTGGCGCTCGACGACACGACGGAACTCGCGCAGGCAGTGCGCGTGCTGGCGTGGGGTGAGGTCGCGCGGCAGGTCGCGCACGAGATCAAGAACCCGTTGACGCCCATCCGCCTCGGCATCCAGCACCTCCAACGGGCCCGTCGGCATGGTCGATCGGACTTCGACGCGACCCTCGAGCAGACGGCGCAGCAGATTTTGGCGGAGATCGAGCGACTCGACGCGATCGCCCGGGCCTTCGCGCGCTTCGGGGCACCGCCCATCGAGACCTCCGCCGCGGTGAGGGTCGACGTCACCACGATCGCGGCGGACGCGGCGGCGCTGTACGGGTTGGGTGGCACGACGGACGTGCGGGTGCGGTCCGACGGACCGGTGATGGCCCTCGTGCGAAAGGACGAGGTCAAGGAAGTGCTGATCAACCTGATCGAGAACGCGCGCAACGCCAACGCTCGCGAGGTGGAGATCTCGGTGGGACGGGAGCCGGACGGCGCTCCGGTCATCCGCGTGCGCGACGATGGGGACGGGATCTCGTCGGATCATCTCCCGCTCGTATTCGAACCGCACTTCTCCACCACCACCAGCGGTACGGGCCTCGGATTGGCCATCTGTCGGCGGCTGGTGGAGTCGTGGGGCGGAACGATCGCGGTGGAGAGCGAGCGCGATCGGGGAACCACGGTGACGATCCGGCTTCAGGACGGTAGCTGACCCCGGTTACGATTCACCTCCCACCGCTCGCGTACATCCGCCAGTTACGAGCCAACCTCGACTCGTCTCCCCGCACTCACGCCGGCGGCGGGTGTGGACGGCACAACCGGGTGTGCGCCCCGGCAGCGTTCGAGGCCGATCGAGATCGTGGGAACTTCGGCCCGTCCGAGGTGGTTGTACTGAGGCCGACCGACACCACGACGAGGATCCCGATGCTGATTCGACGACGCGATCCCATCTCGGGCAACGAGATCACCGACGAAAGCGTGTACCTGAATCGGCGACGCTTTGTGGAAGCGCTGGGGCTTGCCGGCCTGGGCCTCACGCTCCCAGGTGCGCTGTGGGCAGGCGGAGCGCCCCGAGCGACCCAGGCCGACGAACTCACGCCGCTCGAAGACGTGTTGAGCTACAACAACTTCTACGAGTTCGGCACGGGGAAGGACGATCCGGCCAAGAACGCCCACACGCTCCGGACCCGGCCGTGGAGCGTTGCGGTCGAGGGTGAGGTGCACGAGCCCCGCACCTACGGCATCGAGGACCTGTGGCAACGGTTTCCACCCGAGGAGCGCGTCTATCGCCTACGGTGCGTGGAGGCCTGGTCTATGGTGATCCCGTGGCTGGGGTTCCCGCTGCGGGATCTCCTGAGCGACGTGCGACCGACCTCCCAGGCCACGTATGTGGAATTCACGACGCTGCTCGACCCCGAGCAGATGCCGGGACAGCGGCGTGGGATCCTGCCGTGGCCCTACGTGGAAGGGCTCCGGCTGGACGAGGCGATGCACCCGCTCACCATCTTGGCGCTCGGGCTCTACGGCAAAGCCCTGCCCAATCAGAACGGTGCGCCGGTCCGGCTGGTCGTGCCGTGGAAGTACGGGTTCAAGAGCATCAAGTCGATCGTCAGGATCCGGCTCGTGCGAGACCAGCCGACGACGACGTGGAACGTCGTGGCACCGCGCGAGTACGGCTTCTACGCCAATGTGAACCCCACGGTCGATCACCCTCGCTGGTCTCAGGCCCGGGAGCGACGTATCGGCGAGCTGCGCCGACGCCCGACCCTGATGTTCAACGGCTACGCCGATCAGGTCGCCTCGCTGTACGCCGGCATGGACCTGAGCCGGAACTACTGACCCAGTGGTCGCGGGGACCGTGGTGCGCCGGGTCGTACGCCCGCTCGCGTGGGTCGGCGCCGCGGTGCCTGGTCTGTGGTTGCTGCTGGACGCGCTCACCGGTGGCCTCGGCGCGAATCCGGTCGAGGCCGTGACGCACCGGACCGGCCTGACGGCGCTGACACTCCTTACCGTGTCGCTGGCGGTGCGGCCGGTGCGTGACCTTGTCAGCGCCGGTGCCCTCATGCCGCTCCGCAGGACGTTCGGGCTTGCCGCCTACACCTATGCCGTGCTTCACGTGCTCACGTACGGTGTGGACCAGACCTACCTGTCGGGACTCGGCGTCTCACCCTCGGCCATCATCGAGGACGTGCGGGAGCGCCCCTATGTGACCATGGGGTTTCTTGCCTTCGTGCTGCTCACGCCGCTGGCCGTGACGTCGACCAGTGGATGGGTGAAGCGGTTGGGTGCCACGCGCTGGAAGAAGCTGCATCGCCTCGTCTACCTGGCGGCACCGCTGGCGGTGATTCACTTCCTGTGGCTGGTGAAGGCGGATCTGCTGCTGCCCGGCCTGTTCGGGGTAACCGTGGCGGTGCTGTTGGGGTACCGCGCCGTCGTCCGCAGGCGCCGCGCACCCGCCGCCGCACTGCGAGAGCGGACCGCCCCCAATTGACAGCGCTACGTGCATGCCGGAGAGGGAGTGCCATGCGCTCCCCCATTATCTTCTGGGGGCCGCGGCGCATCGCCGTGGCCAGCGAATGGAGTTGCATTCACAGCCATATAGGATCCCTCATGACCATCAGTCGCGTGCTACTTGTGGGCGCCATTGCCGGACTGGGCATGGCGTGTCGCTCTGGTGATGCCGATGTCGAGAACGCCGTCGCCACGATCACCGCCGAGGATCTCACTCGGCACGTTCAGGTGCTGGCGTCCGATTCTTTCGAAGGACGCAGCCCGTCCTCGCCCGGTGAGGACCGCACGATTGCTTACCTCCGGGACGGGTTCGCGGCCCTCGGCCTCGCGCCGGGGAACGGCGATTCCTTCTTCCAAGACGTGCCACTGGTGTCCATCACCACCGACCCGAAGGCGGCGACTCTGGCCGTGTCTGGCGGCGCCAGAACGATGCGGCTGCGGTACGGTCCCGACTTCATGACATGGACCAAGCGCGTCGTCGAGCGCGTGGACGTGCGGGCGTCCGACATGGTGTTCGTGGGCTACGGGATCGTCGCGCCCGAGTATGGCTGGAACGACTACGAGGGAATCGACGTCGCCGGCAAGACGGTGCTCATGCTCGTGAACGATCCGGGATTCGCGACACAGGACAGCACGCTGTTCACCGGCAACGCGATGACCTACTACGGGCGCTGGACCTACAAGTTCGAGGAGGCCGCCCGGCAGGGTGCGGCGGCGGCGCTGATCGTCCACGAAACCGAGCCCGCCTCGTATCCGTGGGAGGTCGTCACGGGCAGCTGGTCGGGTGAGCAGTTCGACCTGGTGCGGGCCGACAACAACATGTCGCGCGTGGCCGTCGAGGGATGGGTCACGGCCGAAATCGCGCGCGCGCTTGCGACGCAGAGTGGCCAGGACTTCGACGCGATGAAGACGGCGGCGGCGACTCGTGGCTTCCGCGCGGTCCCGTTGTCCCTTCAGGCCTCCCTGTCGCTGCGGAACTCCGTCCGCCGGTCGACGTCCAGGAACGTGATCGCACTGCTTCCCGGCACGACGCGTCGGGACGAATACGTCGTCTACATGGCGCACTGGGATCACCTGGGGATGGACTCGACGCTGGACGGCGATCAGATCTACAACGGCGCCCAAGACAACGCGACCGGCACCGCCGGACTATTGGCGCTCGCGAGGGCGTTCACCACGTTGCCGCAACCCCTCGCGCGATCGATCGCGTTTCTGGCGGTGACGGCGGAGGAGCAGGGATTGCTCGGGTCCGCACACTACGCTGCGAACCCCGTCTTCCCACTCGACCACACCGTGGCGGCGATCAACATGGACGTGCTCAACGTGTACGGCCCGATGCGCGACGTGACGGTGGTGGGGCTGGGCCAGTCGGAGCTGGACGACTACCTGCGCGCCGAGGCCACGCGTCAGGGGCGGCGCATCCGGCCGGATCCCAGCCCCGAGGCCGGATACTACTACCGATCGGATCATTTCAGCTTCGCCAAAGCCGGGGTTCCGGCCTTGTATCCGGACGTCGGGGTGGATCACGTCGAGCATGGCGAGGCGTGGACGCGCGAGCAGATGGATGCGTACGAGGCGGAGCGCTACCACAAACCGGCCGACGAGTACGATGCGAGCTGGGATCTGCGGGGAGCGGTGGACGATCTCCGGCTGCTGTTTCGGGTCGGCTACCGGTTGGCCGACGAAGACACGTTTCCCAATTGGAGCGAGCGGAGCGAGTTCCGGGCCAAGCGTGACGCCATGATGGGATCCCGCTGAGGGCATCGACCGCCCGCTCCCGACACCGTCGTCGGAGGGCGGGCGGCTCCCGTCACTCGTCGTCGGGATCCACCACGCCGATGTAGGGGAGGGCGCGGAGATCTTCCGCGTGATCCAGCCCGTACCCCACGACCCACACGTTGGGGATGTCGAACCCCAGGTAGTCCACCCGCACATCCACCTCGTGCCGCTCCTTCTTGCGCACCAGCGCACACGTCTTGAGCGACGCCGGATCCCTGGTGGCGAGGAGCTCCAGCAGATAATGGAGCGTGAGCCCCGTATCGACGATGTCTTCCACCACGAGCACGTGTTTGCCCTCGATGCTCCGCCTCAGGTCCATCAGGACCCGCACCGCGCCCGTCGAGGTCGTTCTCATCCCGTACGATGAGACGGCCATGAACTCGATGGACCGAGGCATGGTGAGGTGGCGAGACAGGTCGGCGAGGAAGATGAACGCGCCCTTCAGCACCCCGACGAGGGTGATCGGTTTCCCCGCGTAGTCGGCGGAGATCTCGGCCGCCAGCTCACGCACGCGCTGCTGGATGTCGGCTTCGGAAATCAGGATCCGTGGGTTGGTCATCGTGCCCCGTACAGGATGATGGAGGTCGTGGTTCGCCCCGAGCCGGGCGGCATGGTCACACCGATGGTCGTTGCCGGGCCGTCGTGCTGCAGCAATTCCGCGCCCTCGAGCCGCCCCAGGGGCACCCCGTGGAGGCGAAGGTGGTAGGTCGTGCCGCGCTGGCCGTCCAGCGTGAGGCGCCAGCGATCGCCGGTGGGGGAGCCGTCTCGACGGAAATCCAGCACGCGGACCCCTGTGCTCTGCTGTCCCGGTTCCAGGTCGACGGTCGGCGGCTCCACGGCGAGCCCGCCGGTCCACGAGAGCTCGAACGTGGTCACCGGCTGGGTGAGCCGTCGCGTGCGGGTGAGTCTCGTTTCGCGCGCATCGGGTTCCAGCTCCGTGTGGTCGGTGTCGGAAGGGGAAATCGCGGCGGCGCGGTGATCGAGGGCCCCGGCCGGTATGGACTGCACCAAACGGAGGTCCACCTCGGGACCGTCACGCGTCACCGTCACCGTCTGTCGGAACGGCGTCTGCTCGATCACCACATGAAGCGTCGTTCCGCCGACCCGGAGGTTGCGCACGACCACGCGATCCCACTGGGGCGGTAGCTGCGGCGCGAGTGTCGCGCGACGCTGAGACGCCTCGGGCTCCCATCCGAGGAGTCCGTGCATGGTTGGTCCCAGCAACATCGAGGTCGCGAAGAACTGGTGCGGGACGGCCGTATCAAGCGGCCGGTAGAATCGGCCGGACAGGAGCTCGGGGTGACGGCCTCGCGCCCAGTCGAAGGCGACCTGCTTGAGCGCATCGATGAGAGGATAGCCCGACCAGGGTCTGCGGTAGGCGTACTGGCCCCAGACCACGAACCCCGTCACAAACGGCCACACCGCTCCGTTGTTGTAGTGCATGGGGTCGTACAGCGGGCTGCCCGTGGACAGGATACGCGCTCCCCAATCGGCGCTCACCGAGTCGGTCGCGAGCTTCGTCAGGGTTTGGTCGGCCCGCTCGTCGTCGAGCAGCTGGAAGGCGGCAGCCGTCGCGGGCCACACCGTGAGGTTGTCGTTGGTGCCGCCGGATACCAGGATGCCGAACGCGTGATGGCCCTCGCGCTCGCGCCAATACCGGCCGTTCAGGGTCGCGCGGGCCGTCGCATGCAGCCGACGAGCCTCGCGGGCACCCGCCGCGTCCCCGCGAAAGTCGGCCAGCGCGGCCATCGCCTCCAGGGCCTCGATCCACACGGCGGCCAGATAGATGTCCTGGTGGATGCCCTCACCCAGCGCGCCCACCTCGATGGCGCCAAGGTTGCCGGGACCATTCTCGATGAGGCCGTCATCGTCAGTGTCTCGCGTGAGGCACCAGCGGTAGGCCTTCTCGATTGCCGGCCACAACTCACGGAGCAGTGCATCGTCGCCACTCGCTCGCCAGTACCGCCACACGGCGACGATCCAGTATGGGGTGGTGTCGGCGTGGTAGTACGCGTAGGGGAAGTCGGTGAACCAGGGGATGTGGGCGGCCGCCTGGGAGATCTCGTGTGGGATCTTACCGTCTTCGCGCTGGTAGCGCGCCAGAAATCGCAGCCCCTCGGCCACCGCGTCCCACTGGCCCGTCGCGTCCATGGCGAACGAGTTGATCGCGGCATCACCGCCAAAGAACCACCCGAAGCCGGGGCGCGTGCTCGTGCCGGACGGTCCCCACCCGGCCACCAGGCCGCACCCGAGATCCGGGTTGCACACCAGCGCTTCGTCCAGATTCCACTTGGCCCACGCGAGGGCGAGATCCAGCTCGTCGTCCGGCGTGTCCAGCTGCGTCGTCTGTGAAAAGAGCCGATCGACGTAGGCCCGCTTCTCCCGGTACAAACCTTCGGCGTCGCGCACCAGCCGGTGGTACACGGCGAGCACCGTGTCGCGCTCGGTGTCACCCGCGGCGATCGCGATGGGCACGTACTCCGCGCGAGCGCGAGCGGTATCGATAGGGATCACGAACGCGTTGGGGGCGTCGGGAAGTGCGTGGGCCGGATGCTCCGACGCCCGTGTCGCCCACGGCGAGCCGATCACGCCGTTCCGTCTCCTCAGGCTCTCGGACTGGATGAACGCGCGATGCTCGGCGCTCCAGAACACGTACTGCCCACCGAGGCTCGCCGGCCACGCGTACTGAAATACCATCTGGAAACTCACCGTGATTTCGAGCGGCCGGAGGGTCTCGACGTCGAGCAGCACGAGCAGCCCAGGGAGATCGAGCGGTGCCAGAATGTGCTGCCGCACGGTGAACGTCGCGTGTGTGTACGTGATCGTCGTCACCTCGGGCCGGGCCTCGACAGTACGGGCGATGTCGGCCCCCCGGATCGGCTCCATATAGTCGGGAATCGTGAACGCGAGCCGGAATCCGTCGGCGAGCTTCAGGGGGTGCACCCACAGCTCCGCCTCGCCCGTTTCCGAGCCGAGCCAGGCGGCGGCGCGCCCCACGACCCCAACGTACTGGTGGGGCCGCACGTCGTGGCGCAACGTCACCGGCGAGTGTTGGATCGGGAACTTGGGGACCCCCGGGAACGCGCGCTGCCCCGCCAACGTCCCGGGCACGAGGCCTCCGAGGCAGACGGCCACGAGCACCCGGCGGACCAGAACGCTCACCTGGCGGCGAGACGCGACGGGGTGGCTGTCCGGAGGCGGGATCACGGAAGGCCGGCGACTACGACCGGTAGTTGCCGAATGTGAGCTCGATCCCGTAATCCTGAGACCGAAGAAACGCCATGACCTCCTGGAGCGTGTCGCGCGACGGGCTCGTCACCCGCAGCTCGTCACCCTGGATCGCCACCTGGGTCTTCTTGAAGCCCTGGCCCTTGATGTCCTTCACGATCTGACGACCCACGTCATCCGGAATGCCCTGCGTGAGCGTCACCAGGCGGCGGACGCGGCCGCCGGCCGCCGCCTCGCTCGCACCGACCTTGACGTTTTTGAGAGGGACTTTGCGCTTGGCCATCTTGGCGTCCAGCAGCTGGCACAGGGCGTTCATCCGAAACTCGTCGTCGGCCTCGAGCCGGATGGCGGCGGCCTTCCGATCCAACTCAATGGTGCATGTCGCGCCGCGGAAATCGTAACGCTGCGCCACCTCCTTCAGCGCCTGATTGACGGCGTTGTCCACCTCTTGAAGATCGGCGCCGGTCGAGATGTCGAAGGATGCGTTGGGGCTCATGGGGGCAAATGTATTCGCCGAGAGGCCACCTGGCGAAAAGTGAGGTAGGTGAACGGGCATACTCGGTTAGCGTCGGCGCAGCGTTCGGTCGCACGGAACGAGTGTCAAACGGTGTCCTTCACCACAGTGGGCCGACACGGGAGCGGCCGGTCTGCCGCCCCTGCGTCGGCCTCGTCGTGCGCACTAACGTGGCCAGACCGGGAGCCGGTACTTGAGATCGATCGGTGCTCCGGTAGCCTCGATGCGCTGCTCGAGGGCGGGGAGCTCGACCTCGATCACCTGCTTCAGATCGTCGTAGATCGCGTTGAATTCCTCGAGGGCGATCTCGTAGCTACGTCGATGGGTGGCCGTCGGTCCGTACGTCGTGGACCAGTGTCCCCCGATCACGACCTGCAGACGGCTGATCAGTCCCGGCATCTCGGGCTCGTTGCGGTCGGGCCGGGTCCGGTCTCCGGTCAGCTTCTCCCGCAGGTCCATGAGCCGGAGTTCGAGCGCTCGGGCCTCGGCCCGCAGGGCGGGATCCGCGCCCGGCCACGATTCCACGGCTTCCTTGAGACCGGTCAACCGGTCCGCGGCCTCCGAAGCCGCCGTGTTCGTGCCCATGACCGCACGCTGCAGGGCGCCTGTCTCGCGCTGGAAGGCCAGGACGGCCGCTCGATCCTGGGCGGGCAGCGAGCCCAGGCCAAGGGGCTCCACCTCGAATGGTGTCGGTGGTACCAGCTCGGTCACGGTGCCATCCACCCATTGCTCCAGGCTCACCGTGTACCGGCCTGGGACGGCCATCGGGCCGCGGCCGCCCCGGCCACCGCGCTGCGCGGTGAACCCCGGGTAGCGCAGATCCCAGGACGCGCGGTGCACGCCGGCAGCCGTCGAGCCCTCGATGCGACGGACCACGTTCCCGTCGGGATCACGAATCGTGAGGGTCACCACCGGCTTCTCCTCGCGGTCTTCCGCGCGCAGATCCTCCCAACTCGGGTAGAAGACGTCCTTCGCCTCCTTGGCCAGCTTCGCCTCCTGCGCCTGCCGCTGGGCTTTCCGCGTCTTGAGGGCCTCCTTGCGGTAGTAGGTGAACGTGGCGCCGTAGGGTGGATTCGGAGCGGTGAAGAAGTCGGCACCCTGCGAGGCCTTCTCGCCGCCACCCAGGGGACTGGCTTGGTCGTACCAGTGGGCCTTCTTGACGGGGAAGATCTTCGCCGTCTGTTGCACCATGGCGTCGCTCATCTCGCGGAGCGGCGTGTAGTCGTCCAGGATGTAGAACCCGCGACCGAACGATGCGGCGACCAGGTCGTTCTCGCGGCGCTGGATCTCCAGGTCGCGGAACGCGATCGTGGGCATGCCGCCCTTCAGCTGGATCCACTTGGCGCCGCCGTCGACGGTGAAGAAGACGCCGAACTCGGTCCCCACGAACAGCAGGTTGGGGTTCACGTGGTCCTGCACGATCGTGTAGGTGGAGCCCCGCTCGGGGAGATCGCCCGCGATCGAGGTCCAGGAACGCCCCCGATCGCTGCTCTTGTAGACGTAGGGTTTGAAGTCACCACGCTTGTGATTGTTGAACGTCGCGAACACGGTGTTGGCATCGTGGAGCGACGCCTCCAGGTCGTTCACGTAGGTCATCTCCGGCACGCCCGGCACCGTTTCGATCTTGCGCCAGGTCTGGCCGCCGTCCTCGGTGACCTGGATCAGGCCGTCGTCGGTGCCCGCGTAGAGCAGCCCCTCGACGAGGGGCGACTCGGTCAGCGCCACGATGGTGCCGTAGAACGACGTCGACGCGTTCTTGGCCACCGCGTCGACGCCCCACACGCGCCCCATCACGGGCAGGCGGTTCCGGTCCATGTTGCGGGTGAGATCCGGGCTCACGGCCCGCCAGGTATCACCGCGATCATCGCTGCGGAACAGGATCTGCGCCGCATAGTAGAGGCGGGTGTGGGAATGCGGGCTGATCAGGAGCGCGGAGTCCCAGTTCCAGCGGAGCGGCGGTCCCTCCCGCGCCTCCTGGGGCCGGATGTCGATTTGTTCGCCCGTCCGTCGGTCGAAGCGCACCAACCCGCCGTACTGCCATTGAGAGTAAACGATGTTCTCGTCCTCCGGATCCACAGCCGGGTCGAACCCGTCCCCGCCGACCGTAATGAACCAGTCGCTGTTCCGAATGCCGTGGACGTTGTTGGTGCGCGACGGGCCGCCCTGCGTGTTGTTGTCCTGCGTGCCGCCGTACACGTAGTAGAACGGCTCGTCGTTCGACGTCGCGACCTTGTAGAACTGGGTGATCGGGAGGTTG
>JABAOD010015069.1_pt4 | contig 18234 bp, 16 predicted proteins | sample 7062151 | NCBI WGS metagenome assembly JABAOD01 (sample SAMN14538626, study PRJNA623070) | marine sediment metagenome | biome: marine biome [ENVO:00000428]; feature: marine pelagic biome [ENVO:01000023]; material: deep marine sediment [ENVO:00002113] | place: India: Gulf of Khambhat ... | reverse complement strand
GGCCGTGTCGTTCAGCACCTGTCCCAGCGTGCGCGCCCGCTGCTCCGCACGTGCGTTCGTCGTGTTGATCAGGTCGTCCTCGTGGAAACTCACGACTCGGTCCACGAAGCCCGAGATGGCACGACGCACGTAGCGATTGATCAACCACGCCACGAGGAGGATGATCACGATCGCGATGGGGGTTCTCGCCACGTCGGCGAGCGAGGCCACGGTGTCGTTCTTCGTCAGGTTGTAGAAGAACTCACAGAGGGTGCTCGGATCGCTCCCACATGCATCTTCCACTGCGGCGGCAAGGATCGACACGGATCACTCCAGAGATGTCGCGTACGGCGCCTGACCATAGCCCCGCCGCAGCGAGTTTCGATGCGTCCAGGACGGGTAGGAGCACCGTATACGTAGTGACAGACGCCACGACCTTCGGTGTTTGCACACCAGACCGTCGCATGAGAACAGAGAGAAGCCCATCATGAACCCCACCATCCACCCCAGCCTCGTGCTCCGGCTGCACGATCATCGCGTTGCGGCCAGCCTGGCTCGTCGCATCGCGAGCTGAAGCGACCCCACACATTCACCTCCGAGACCTGACGGTTGATGCCCGCCGTCAGGTCTCTCGCGTCACGGCAACGGCTTCGGCGACGGTGAACCGTCCCTCGTAGAGAGCACGGCCGACGATGGCACCCTCGACACCGTGACGAGCCAGGGCTCGGAGGTCGTCGAGCGTGCCCACGCCACCGGAGCCGATCAATGCCAGCTCGGGGGCCGCGGCGGCGACCTCGTCCAGCACACCGACGTCGGGGCCGGTGAGCATGCCGTCACGAGCGATGCCGGTCACCAGCGCTCTCCGCACGCCGACGCTCTGCAGCTCTGCGGCGACCTCTGCGAGTGGTCTCCCCTCGTCGGTCCAGCCGGCCCCACGAGCTCTGCCGTCACTCACATCGAGTGCCGCGACGAACGCATCCGCGCCGACGGCACCGAGGATCTCGGTGCGAGCGGCCGGAGCCCACACCGCCGCCGTACCGACGACCACCCTGGTGGCCCCCGCCGCGACGGCCGCTTCGGCACGGCTCGCATCCCGGATGCCGCCTCCGACCTGATACGGGATCCCTGCGGTGCCGAGACGACGCCACAGCTCGAGGTCGTGCGTTCCGTCGCGAGCCCCTGCGAGATCGACGACATGGACGAGATCGGCCCCGTCTGCCACGAACGAGACCGCCATCGCCACAGGATCGTCTCCATACACCGTCACGTCGTCGTAATCGCCTCTGGTCAGCCTGACCACTGCGCCGTCGAGGACGTCGACCGCCGGGAGGATCTGCATCGGACTTGTGTGCCTCCTTCGAGGGTGTACACTGCGTTTCAGTGTTTTAGCACATTAAAACACTGAAACGCTACGCCGACGAATACAAGTGGACCATGACGGCACGAACCGACGACGACTGGCGCAACGACGCCACCGCCGCCCTCTTCGACACCGTTCTCGCCCTCGAGGACCGTGAGGAGGTGGCTGCCTTCTTCAGGGATCTCTGCACGCGACACGAGCTCGAGGAGATGACGGCGCGCTGGGAGGTGGCACGGCTGCTCTCCACAGGCATGTCCTATCGCGAGATCAACGCCGTCACCGGTGTCTCGACGGCGACGATCACCAGGATCAACCAGTGGCTCCAGCACGGCACGGGCGGCTACCGCCTCGGTCTGGAGCGCATGGGGATCATCGAGGAGGAGACGTGAGCGAAACGATACGGATGGCCGTCCCGAACAAAGGACGGCTGGAGGCCCCGACCGCAGCCCTCCTCTCCCAGGCAGGTCTGCGATACGAGAAGACGACCAGGGCTCTTTCGATTCCGGTCCGCAACATCGACCTCGAGCTGCTCTTCGTGAGGACCGAGGACGTGTGCGAGCTCGTCGAGGACGGCGTCGCCCATCTCGGTGTCACGGGTCTGGATCTCCTCGCCGAGCGCAATGGTGGGACCGAGATCGTCACCGAGCTCGGCTACGGACGATGTGCCCTCACCGCGGCGGTGCCCAACGCCAGCCCGGTCGAGGACATCGCCGGCTTCGAAGGTCTCCGCGTCGCCACCTCCCACCCCAGGGCGACTGCGTCGTTCTTCGCAGGCAAGGGAGTGTCGATCACCACTGTTCCGCTCCGGGGATCGGTCGAGGTCGCTCCCAAGCTCGACGTCGCCGACGCCGTCGTCGACCTCGTCTCATCCGGGTCGACGATGCGCGTCAACGGGTTGCGGCCGGTGGCCACGGTGCTCGACTCACAGGCCGTGATGGTCGCCGGTGTCGGCGTGCTCGACTCGGGCAACCCGATCCCGGGTCGCCTGGCGACCATGTTCCGCGCCGTCGTCGCCGCCCGTCGCAAGCGGTACGTGCTCATGAACGCGCCTCGCGCGGCGGTNNGAGATCATTCCGGGCCTCGACGCACCCACCGTGGTCCCCCTCGCTCACGACGGCATGGTCGCCATCCATTCGGTGGTCGACGCCGACACGATGTGGGACGTGCTGCCCCGGCTCGAAGAGGCAGGAGCGTCGGGCATCCTCGTTCTCCCCATCGAGCAGCTCATCCCATGACGGCTCCTCCCCGCGCCGTGGCGATGCGTCGCATCGTGCTGTCGGAGATCTCGGCCGCCGAGCGAGACGAGCTCCTGCGGCGGGCCCCGGTTCCCGATCCGACGATCCTCGCCGGCGCTGCAGCGATCGTCGCCGAGGTTCGAGACGGTGGCGATCGGGCACTGCTCGAGGCCGGCCGACGGCTGGGCGGGGTGGCATCCGACGGCCGGCTCCGCCACGACCGTGCCGACCTCGAGGCCGCCGCCGCAGCCCTGGATCCCCAGATCCGTGGCTCCCTCGAGCACGCGGCAGGCAACATCGCAACCGTTCATCGCGATCAGGTCCCCCGGGAGACCGTCGTCCAGCCGCAGCCGGGTGTAGAAGTCGCCCGCCGCTGGGCACCGCACCGGCGAGTGGGCGCCTATGTCCCCGGCGGTCTGGCGCCCTACCCGTCGTCTGTGCTGATGACCGTGCTCCCGGCGAAGATCGCCGGCGTCCCCGAGGTGGTCGTTGCGAGCCCGGCCGGACCGGACGGATCCGTGAACCCGGTCCTCCTCGCCGCCGCCGGGCTGGCGGGAGCCGACGAGCTCTACGTCATGGGTGGTGCCCAGGCCGTCGCCGCCCTCGCTCACGGCACCGAATCGGTGGCGTCGGTCGACATGATCGTGGGCCCTGGAAATGCGTGGGTGACCGCCGCCAAGCTCGTCGTCTTCGGCGTGTGCGGCATCGACCTGCCTGCCGGGCCGAGCGAATCCCTCGAACTCGTCGATGAAACCGCCGAGCCCCGGATCGTCGCTGCGGATCTCATCTCTCAGGCCGAGCACGGCCCGGACTCGCAGGCCGTGCTCGTCACCACGTCCAGTGAGATGGCCGACGCCGTCGTGCGCGAGGTCGGCGACCTGCTCGCCCGGCTCGATCGCAGCGACATCATCCGGACCAGCCTGGAGAACCACGGGTGGGTGGTCGTGGCCGCAGATCTCGACGATGCGGTCGCATTCGCCAACGCCTACGCACCGGAGCATCTCGCCATCCACACCACCGACGCCGGTACGGTCGCCGATCGGGTGACCCGGGCGGGCTCCGTGTTCCTCGGCCGCTGGTCGCCGCATTCCGCAGGCGACTACGCCACGGGCGCCAACCACGTGCTGCCGACGGGCGGGCTGGCGCGGTCCTACGGCCCGCTCTCGATCGAGCATTTCGGCTCGTGGCGACAGGTGCAGACGCTCACCGAGAACGGGCTGCGGGAGCTGCAGCCCACGGTGGCCGGCATGGCAGAGGCCGAGGGGCTCACGGCGCACCGGCTCGCCGTCGACATCAGATTCGAGGAGGGCCGATGACTGCCATTCCCACGTATCGCTGGCAGCCGACGTCGGCCGAGATCGCCGCAGCCATCGGACTCCCGGTCGACGCCGTCGTGCGTTTCGACCACAACACGTCCCCCATCTCGCCGGAATGGGCTCGCGAGATCGCTGCCCGCCAGGCCGCGACACTCAACGAGTACCCGGGAGCCAGCTACCGAACGATTCGAGAGGCGGCGGCGCGCTACACCGGTCTCGCACCGGAGCAGATCATGCCGGGAGCCGGGGCGGACGAGCTGATCCTGCTCATCGGCAGGGCGCTGCTCGGGCCGGGGGCGACGACCATCGCGGCGACGCCCACCTATCCCCTCTACGAGATCTCCGCCGCCCAGGTGGGCGCTCGCTTCGTCGCGATCCCCGCCGAGCCGCCGTCGTTCGCATTTCCCGTGGACGACGTCATCGCGGCAGCCCGTGATGCCGACGTCGTGTGGCTCTGCGTTCCGTGGAACCCGATCGGAACCTCGCTCGACATCGCTGCCGTCGAGGCCATCGTGGCGGCGACCGATGGGCTCGTGGTGGTCGATGCGGCCTATGCGGAGTTCGACGAGAACCGCCCGGTGTGGAGCGCCGTGGTGGAGGCGCGTCACAACCTCGTCGTGCTCCGGACGCTGTCCAAGGGATTCGGACTGGCCGGCATCCGGGTCGGCTACGCCATGGCCCACCCGAGCCTGGTTGCTGCGCTCGATGCGGTGCGCCCCCCGGGATCGATCGCCTCCATCTCGGTCGACCTGGCGGTGGCCGCACTCCAGGCGGCAGACGCCATGCGTGACAACGTCGCCTGGATCGTCGACCGGCGCAAGGAGTTGGGCGACGGCCTCCGCCGCCTGGGCCTGACCCCGATGCCCTCCACGACCAACTTCCTCCTGGCCCCTGTCGGCCCATCGGCCGCTGCCATCGCCGCCGACGCACGAGACGACGGGCTCGTCGTCCGGACCTTCGCCGACGGACCACTCGCCAACCATCTCCGTTTCACGGTGCGCACACCCGACGAGCACGATCGTCTCTTCTCGACGCTGCAAAGGAGCCTCGCATGAGCCGGACAGCCAAGGTCACCCGATCGACCAACGAGACCGACGTTGTCGTCACGCTCGATCTCGATGGGTCGGGATCCGCTGCGATCGACACCGGAGTCGGCTTCTTCGATCACCTCCTGACCGCACTGGCTCATCACGGCATGTTCGATCTCGAGATTGCGACGAACGGCGACCTGGAGATCGACGAGCACCACACCGTCGAAGACACCGCGCTCGTGCTCGGCTCCGCATTCGCCGAGGCCCTCGGCGATCGCGCCGGCATCGTCCGGTACGGAAACGCGACCGTGCCGATGGACGAGGCACTGGCGACTGCTGCCGTCGACGTCGGTGGCCGGCCCTATGCGGTGATCGACATCGAGCTGCGCACGGAGCGGATCGGGCAGCTCGGCACCCAGATGATCCCGCATGCGCTCGAGTCGCTCGCTCGCACCGCAGGCTTCACCGTCCACATCACGGCTCGAGGTCGCAACGACCACCACGTGGCCGAAGCAGCGATCAAAGCTCTGGCACGAGCGCTGCGAGCCGCCGTGGCCGACGATCCGAGACGCACCGGCGTTCCCTCGACCAAGGGCACCACGTGAGCCGGATCGCGGTCATCGACCACGGGGCCGGGAACCTCGTCTCGATCGCCCAGGGTCTGCGACGTTCCGGGGCGGTCGTCGACATCGTCCACGAGCCGGGAGAGCTGCGCGATCCGGCCGGCATCGTGCTCCCCGGCGTGGGGGCGACCGGCGCTGCGATGCGACGGCTCGCCGCATCCGGCTTCGTCGATTCGCTGCAACGGTGGGACGGGCCGCTGCTCGGCATCTGTGTCGGGCTGCAGCTCTTCTTCGACCGATCCGAGGAGGACGACGACGGCACGTGTCTCGGCCTGATTCCCGGCGTGGTCCGCCGTCTCTCCGGTGCTCCCCTGCTCCCCCACATCGGTTGGAACGACGTGGCGACGTCTGCCGACCCGATCTTCGACGGAGTCCCTGCGGGCAGCCCGTTCTACTTCGTGCACTCGTTCGCACCGGTGCCCGAAGATCCTGCGGTGGTGATCGGCACGACCGACTACGGAGGCGAGATCGTCGCAGCCGTCCGGTCGGGGAATCGCGTGGGGGTGCAGTTCCATCCCGAGCGGTCCGCCGAGCTCGGTCTCCGCGTCCTCGGAAACTTCGTGGCCATCTGTGAGGAGTCGGCTCGTGCTGCGTAAGCGGGTCATCCCGTGTCTCGACGTTCACGAGGGACGCGTCGTCAAGGGCGTGCGGTTCGTGGATCTCGTCGACGAGGGCGATCCGGTCGAGCTGGCCGAGCGGTATGTCGCCGAAGGCGCCGACGAGATCTGCTTCCTCGACATCACCGCATCGCACGAGGACCGCGACACGATGCTCGACGTGGTGCGGCGCACTGCGGAGAACGTGTTCGTGCCGCTGACGGTGGGCGGCGGGATCCGCAGCGCCGACGACATGCGAGCCGCCCTGCGCGCAGGAGCGGACAAGGTGTCCGTGAACTCGGCCGCAGTGGCACGACCGGCGCTCATCGACGAATGCGCCCGTGAGTTCGGCCGGCAGTGTGTCGTGCTCGCCATCGATGCCAAGCGGAGGGCAGACGGCTCGGGGTGGGACGTGTACACACACGGGGGACGTCACAACACGAACATCGACGCCGTCGAGTGGGCCGCCGAAGGAGCCAGACGTGGTGCCGGCGAGATCCTGCTCACCTCCATGGACCGCGACGGCACATATGCGGGCTACGACATCGAATTGCTGCGCGCAGTGCGCGCCGCCACCACGATCCCCGTCATCGCCTCCGGTGGAGCAGGGACCATCGACCATTGCATCGAGGCGCTCGGCGACGACCGCGCCGACGCCGTGCTCGCGGCCTCGATCTTCCACCGGCGCGAGATCGAGATCGCCGATCTGAAACGAGGGCTCGCCGCAGCAGGCGTGCCGGTCAGGGAACCGTTGGCATGATCGATCCGTCCAGCGTGAAGTTCGACGATCGGGGGCTGGTGACGGCCGTCGTCCAGGATGACAGCACCGGAGCCGTGCTCATGGTCGCCTCCATGAATCCAGAGGCTCTCGAGGCGACCCGGCGAACCGGGCGGGTCACGTTCTGGAGCCGGAGCCGCGAAGAGCTGTGGGAAAAGGGCGCCACCAGCGGAAACGTCCTCCACCTCGTCGACATCACCGAGGACTGTGACGGGGACGCCCTCCTCATCCAAGCCACCCCGGCGGGTCCGACGTGTCACACCGGCACCGTGTCGTGCTTCGGCGACCGTGCGTTACAGGGCTTCGCTGCGCTCGAGCAGCTCTGGGATGTGATCTCGACCCGGGTCACGGAACGACCCGAGGGCTCGTACACGGTGCGGCTGGTGGAGGAGGGTCCGGAGGGCCCGGGACGCAAGATCGTGGAGGAGTCGACCGAGGTGCTCCTTGCGATGAAGGACCACGCGGCCGGGACCGCGAACGACGCCCGCGTCGCCGAGGAGGCCGCCGACCTGATCTACCACCTCATGGTGGGGCTGGCCGAGCGCGCCGTCGATCCCGCGATGGTCGTTGCCGAGCTGAAGAGGCGGGCCCGGCCGGCCGACGCGACCGGCTAGCCCCTCGTCTCTGCGCTTCGATCGACGACCCACACATCGCCGACGTTCGTACCCGTCGGTCCGGTGACCACGGTCGCCCCGATCGCATCGAGCACCGTGTGCGAGTCGTGACGGCGGAGGGCGCCCTCCGCATCGCCACCGACTCGCCGCACCGCATCCACCGTTCGCCCATCGACGATCGCTCCCGCAGCCGTCGAATTGCCGTCTCTGCCGTCGGTCCCGATCGTGGCGAACCTGATGGACGTGCCGACGATCGACAGCGCGGCCAGCAGTGCGGCGTGCTGGTTCCTCCCTCCTCTGCCGTCACCGGTGACCCTCACCGTCGTCTCTCCGGCCAGGATCCCGACGGTTCCCGGCGGAGTCGACGCCAGCGCCCATCTCACGGCCTCCGTCACGTCGCCCCGCAGCGTCTCGGTGAGGACTGCCGCATGCGCTCCCGCCGCATCCGCCCGGCGCATCACCGCCCTGGCAGCCACACCACCGTCCGCCGCGACGACGAACCCGCCCCGCTTGACCTGCGCCGGCGTGCCGGCGACTGCGGGCAGGACGACGCCGTACCGATCGGCGACCTGCACCGCAGCCTCGGGACCGGCGGGATCGGGGACGGTCGGGCCCGACGCGATCGCGATCGGAGCCGAACCGACGACATCGGAGATCGCAATCGTGACATGGGGGCCTCGGAGCGCCGCCGCCAGACCCCCACCCTTGAGCGCCGAGAGGTGACGTCGGATCGTGTTGATCTCCTCGATGTCGGCGCCGCAACGGAGCAGCCGTTCGGTGATGCCGGCGATGTCGCCCAGGGTCACACCCTCCCGGGGGACCTCCGCCAACGACGATCCTCCCCCGGACACGAGGACCACCGTCGGTACGTCGTGCGGCAGGAGCGCCGCTGCAGCGAGAAGGCGATGTCCGGCGATGACGGAACGCACGTCGGGGACGGGATGGCTGCCATGGATCGTGACGATGCCGCGGAGACGGCTCGCTCCCGCATGCGTGATCTCGAGCCCGTGGAGCGTGACGTCCGGAAGTGCCGCACGCAGACCTCGCACCATTCCCGGCGCAGCTTTGCCGAGTGCCAACACCGCAACGTGCTCGGCGATCGGGAACGGGTGATCACCGACCTGGAGACGGTCCGGCGTCCCGGTCACGACGGCGGCGACGGCCCGAGCCGGGTCAGCGGCGTGGACGGCCGCCATGAGGAGCGACCTGAGATCGGGGAGCGACTCCACCACCTAGGCGCACGTCGAGTCGAGCGACTCGATCCCGAGTGCCTGGATCACGGCTTGCGGGTTCTGGCTGGTGGCGAGACGGGTGTGCTCGCGGATCAGGTCGACGTCCGGGATGTTGCCTCGCTCGTTCGAGCCCGAGATGTAATCGGGCGGGATGAAGCGCAACGTGACGATCTCGTCGGTGCGCACCTTCCTCGCAAGCTCGACGAAGTCCACGAGACGGGACCGCGGGATGTCGGTGCGCAGCGAGTCCTGGAGCACGTCGGCGAGATCCGGATACGCCCTGATGAACTCGAGAGGACTGCTCTGCTCGATGACCGCCTCCAGCACACACCGTTGTCGCTGCATTCGGGCGTAGTCGTTGGCGTTGCGGCGGATCCGCGCATACGCCAGCGCCATGTGCCCGTCGAACTCGTTGGGACCGACCGGGATGTCGATGTACTCACGGTCGACGCCGTTCTCGTGCGGATACGACTCGTCGACGATGTTGAACTGCACGTCGACGACCACCCCGCCGAGCGCGTCGACCACGCCGACGAACCCCTCGAGCGTGACGAGCGCGTAGTAGTGGATGTCGAGATCCAGCAGATGCCCGATTCCGGCCTTGACGGCGTTGACCTCGGGCTCCTGCGGACCCGGGAAGGCCGCCGGGCTCTCGATCCCGGCGATGTAGAGGTCGTTGAGGAGCCGGGGGAAGCAGTCGCACTCCCACGCTCCGTAGCCCTCCGGAAGCGGCACGTTGACCATGTTGCGCGGGATGCTGAACATCGCCGTGTCCCCGGTCACCGGGTCGATCGACACCACGATCATGGTGTCGGTGCGGATCTCGCGACGACCCGACCCCGAGTCGCCGCCGAGCAAGAGGATGTTCAACCGGTCCAGCCCGTCCCAGATCGGGGGACCTTCCGCCACCGGGAAGGTGGTCGTGGTCGAGCCTGCGGAACCGGGATCCTGGACCGGCGGTGTCGTCGTCGTGGCTCCCGAGGCGATGTCCTCGTCGGCGAAGACGTCGAGAACGTCGTACTGGATCAGCGCGTAGCGGCCGAGCACGACATGTGGCAGCAACACGAGGGCCACGACCGCCACCGCTCCCCCCACGAACGCCGCCACCCCGGCGCGTTCCGTGGAACCCGCGAGCCGGGCCGCATCGTCTGCGGCCCAGACCCGGTACGCCAGAACCACGATGTTGGCGATGAGGAGCGACCCCACCCCCGCCACGGTGAGTCCAAGCTCCAGGAGCAGCCGCTCGTCGGTCGCGACGAGCAGCGCGATCACGACGAGGAACAGATCGACGCCGACGAGCACGAAACCGCGCTGCCTGGCCCCGGCATAGAGCTGACCGGTCCCCGGCGCGATCGCCGAAAGGACTGCAGCGAGAAACGCCGAACGCACCGGCGGTTCGGGAGGCTGATCCACCATGGCGGAGGATGGTACCCCGGCCCGCCCGGATCGGTGCCGGCCGCATCGATCCCCGGCGTCGACACGGTGGGTGACCCATAGACTGCTCTCGTGCGCCGTGTCCGCTTCCTCGCCGTATCCGTCTTCGCCCTCGCGGCCTTGCTCGCCTCTTGCGGTCGAGCGTCCGTCGACGTCGACCTGGTCCCCGAGCTGCCCACGGCCGATCTCGAGACCATCGAGGAGCAGCTCGCCGGCTCGAGCCGGCCCGTGGTGCTCAACGTCTGGGCGTCGTGGTGCATCCCTTGCCGGTCCGAAGCGCCGCTGCTCGACGCCGCCGCGGTGGCCTTTCGCGACCAGGTGCGTTTCGTCGGGCTCAACGTCCGAGACAGCCAGCTCGATGCACGCGAGTTCATCGCCGAGTTCCTCGCCGATTCCCCGATCGAGCACTTCCACGATCGCAATGGTGCGATTCCGCCGGCCATCGGCGGCAACATCGGCGTCCCCCTCACGTTCTTCTTCACAGCTGGTGGCGAGCTCCAGCACCTCCACACCGGCGTGATCGACGAGCGCGGACTCGCCTTCTTCATCGACGAGCTGCTCGCCGGGGCCGGCTGATGGAATTCACCCTGCTCGGGGCGGCGCTCGCTGCCGCCGTCGCACTCAACCTCGGCATCAGATGGGACGCCGTCAGGGCAAACGCCGCCGACTGCGTGCGTGAGCACTGGGATCGAGCGATCGCCGCTGCGGTGAGCGGCGTCTTCGCCGGGAGGATCGTCGCCATGATCCTCGACGGCGTCAGCCCCTTCAGCCGCGATCTCATCATCGTGAGAGCCGGAGTCGACACGGTCGGCGCCACCATCGCCGCCATCGCCGTCGTGGCGTGGCTGGGCCGTCACGACCTCGCCGTTGCCCTGGACGGCCTCTCCGCCGCCGCTCTCTTCGGACTGGCCGGCTGGCATGCCGGATGCCTGGTCCGCGACGCCTGTCTGGGGACGGTCACGGATCTGCCGTGGGGCATCGTGGCGTCGTCCTCGTCCGTCGCCCGGCACCCCGTCGAGCTCTACGCAGCAGCTCTCTTGCTCGCGGCCGCCTTCCTGCTCTCGTGGCTGCGGTCCAGGGCTGCGCTCGCACCGTTCGGGGCCGCGGCGTTGGCGCTGGCCGCAGCGGGTGCGATTCGGTTACTCACCCAGCCGATGCGACTGTCACTCGGTGGTGGGCCCATGGCGTGGTACGTCCTGGCGGTGATCGTCGGTGCCGGTGGGGCCGCCATCGCCCGCACCCGGTTCAGCTCCGGCGCTTCCGGCGCAACAGCTGACTGAGCGTCTCCTCCTCGGGGAGCATCTCCCGGCGGCCGGCCTCGTCGGCGTCCGGCACAGGAGCCGCGGTCTCCTCGTCGCCTCCGAGCTGCACGGGATCGTCGGTGGCGATGGCCTCGACCCGCCGCGGTGCCCGGGTCAGGGTCTTGCGCCACTCGGCGACATCGCCCCTCGCCACGATGATCCTCCGCAGGGCGACGTCGGCCATGAACAGGGCAAGCGCGAGCGCTGCGAGCAGCGGCCAGAGCTCCGATGTGGCAGATCCTCGATTGGGAGTGAGATCGAATGCCTGGATCGGGAGCGGGTCGACCCGGCCGTCCGTGACCTCGGCCACGTCTGCGGCGAGATCGTCGTTGGGGTCGCTCAGCGCGAACTCGCGGGCGTAGCCGGAGACCACTCCGTTGCTGCCACCTGCCACCAGGCCGGTCGGTGTCTCCACCCGCACCGCGACCCATTGGGCGCCGGCCTCCTCGATCGGCACCCGAGCCTCGAACCGTGTCTCCGTGGATCGCTGCATCGGGACCTGGACGACATCACCATCCGACGACCGGATCTGGGCGACGCCGACGGCGTCGAGGGGCGCCTCCGCGTCGAACGTGATCTCGAGGAACCCGCCGTCGATGCGCACGGAGGGTGGGGCTTCGCGCCCGGGTGGCAACACGTCGGCGACGACGGCGCCCCAGAACTCTACGAAGCCGTCCCACTCGACCCAATCGGCGGACCACCGAACGGTTGCATCGGAGGTCCAGGTGCTGGCCCTGCCGAGGCCTCGCTGCCACGTGGCGAGCAGCGGGTCGCCCGGTCCGATCTCGAGCGGCAGGCTGGCGGTCGCCTTCGGACGCGTGAGCACATAGCCGCGCAGCGGCGGCGTGGCCGTCAGACCCGCGGTCACCTGTGAGGCGGCCCCGAGGGCGGGGACGAAGGCGCCCTCGGCGATGAGCGGCCGAGCGACACGCAGGGTCTCCTCCACGAAGATCTCGGGGATACTCTGCAGATCGCGGCCCGGGTAGTACTGACCTCCGCCCAGGGCAGCAGTGCGACGCAGGGCGTCTCCGGTGCCCTCACCCGTGCCCAGGACCGACAGGGTGATCCCGGCTTGGGCCACCTCGCGCGCGGCCTCGAACAGATCTGGATCGTCCCCCCAGCCGTCGGTGAACAGCACGATGTGCTTGATCTCCTCGGGAGCGTTCTTCAGTTCCTCGAGCGCGGCCCGCAACGCAGGCGAGATCTCGGTGTCCCCCTGTGGCGTGAGCGTCGCGAGCGCAGCCTCGATGGTGGCCTGATCGGGTTTCACCCCGAGGGGCAGGGCCCAGCGCGTACCCGACGTGAAGGCGAGGACGCCGACTCGGTCCTGATCCTGGAGCGCATCGATGGCCAGCGCCGCACCGGCCCGTGAGATGTCGGTCTTGTTGATCCCACCCTGCTCGGACGGATCGTGATCTCCGCCACTCCCACAGTGACAATCGGCCATCGAACCCGACGTGTCGATGACCAGCACCTCGGCCACCGGCTGACGGCGCAGGAGATCGTCGGGATCCGAGGTCACCGGCAACAGCGCTTCGAGGGGACCGTCCTGGTAGCCACCGAGCCCGAATGCCTGGTCTCCCCCGACCACGACGAGACCTCTGCCGAAGTCCTCGACGAAGGAGGCGAGGTCGTTGGTCTGCTCATCGGGTGGCGAGGCGACGTTGACCAACACGACACCGTCGAATCCGATCAGCTCGTCGGCAGTCGGGATGTTGGTGAAGCGTGACACCTCCACACCTGCTGCGGTGAGCGCTCGAGCCAGGTCGTCTGCCTCTCCCAACCGTCCTTCCACCACTGCGACCTGTGCGGGACCGAGAACCCGCACGATGGCCTGACCGGTGTCGTTCTGCGGCACGCGATCTCCTACGGCGTCGACGCTCGCGGTCACGACCATGGCCCCCGCCTCGGTGGCGGGAACCGTGAAGCCGACCGTGTTCACGCCGGGCTCGAGTGTCGCGGTCACTCGCTGGACGACGCCATCGACGTCGAGGGAGATCGTCGCCTCCCCGGAGAGCGTCGAGGTCACCTCGACCTCGATGTCGACCTCGTCGCCGATCCGGGCGGTCGTGGGAGCATCGACCGCCGTCACCAGCGCGTCCGCGGTGCGCCCGGTGTCGAGGACGACGACGTCGACCGAGACCCCGGCGTCGGCCAACTCTGCGGCCGCCGCCCTGGCGTTCCCGAGCGTCTCCACTGCGTCGGTGAGCACGATGATCCGTCGCGAGCCTTCCGTGGGAAGGATGGCCGCTCCACCGCGGAGCGCGGCGGCGAGATCCGTGGCGGACTCGTCGACGACGGTCCTCGCACCGGTGTACACCACGTTCTCGCTGAGTGCCGTGTCGAGGCGAAGCTCCGCACCGAACACGCCGACGGCGAGCCGGTCACGAGGTCCGGCACCGGCTGCAGCGTCTCGCACGTAGGCGTCCTGGGCCTGGCGCACGTCTGTCGTCACGGATGCAGATCGGTCCAGGAGGAACAACACGGCGCGGTCGCTCGACGTACGAACGAGGCCCGGCCCTGCGAGGGACAGCGCGATGAGTACCACGCCGGCGACACGCATGCCCACGGCGATCCGATGTTGCCGCAGCGGCACGGCGCGGCGGCCATGCCGGGCGACGTAGAGGACCACCGGTAGGGCAACCACGAGGACGAGCAGGAACAGCGGTCTGGCCAGCGTCATGCGGTGATCCTCTCCAGGGACGAGCGACGCCATGGCCGCGGCCGCCCGTAGGCGACCCACCACTCCAGCAAGACGATGAGCAGCACTGCGGCGAGAATCGCAGGCGCCCACTCCCGCAACAGACCGCTCTCTTCGGGATCGACGTCATCGGACACGATGGTCGAGAGCTGTCTCGCCGTCCCGGCCGATTCGGTCGCGGCGAACTGGCGCACCGTTCGCAGGTCGGAGACGGTCGTTTCAGAGTCGTCGGTCACGACGACCCGGTACACGCCCGGCAGCTCGGTGGCCGTGTACTCCAGCGTTCCGGCGACGAGCCGGTCGACCCTGCCATCGGGTCGCGTCACCTCGGCTGTCGTCCCCACCGGTACGGCAACGGGGATTGGGGTGCCCGCGACCGCCGTCGATCCACTGGTGAGGCCACCGCCTCCCAGATACGACATGATGCGAGAGCCGAGGATCGGGAAGGTGACGAGGACAGGGAGGTTGCTCTCGACGAGATCGAACGTGAAATACACGACGCGGTGACCCTCGACCTCGCCGAGCAGCACGAGATCGGTCGAACCGGCACTCACGATGGGAAACCACCCCGGAGCGTCGATGATCTGCGCCTCACCGATCACGATCTCGCTCATGTCGATGCCGTCGAGGATCGGATCCGACGGCTGCTGAAACGTGATCACCGGGTTCTCGAGACGACCGACGATCTCGATGCCGGGAGGCGGGGTGTCCGGTGCGATGAGCCACGTGGGACGGTCGATCGTCGCCGCCTGTGCTCCATCGACGATGGCCAGGTCGGGAGCCTCGCCCACGGCAGGGCCGAATCCGGGCAGCGCTCGCACCAGCGCATCGAGAAACGGTGACCCCTCGCCCACCACCGTCACCGACAGCTCCCTGGCGCCGGAGAGCACGAGCGATGCCACGTCGTCGAGCGGGTTGGCGTCTTCGTTGTCGCGAAGCGCCACCGTGACGACGTCGCCGGGTCCCGCATCCACCTCGATGATCTCGCGAGTTCGTGCGCCGGGGTCGACCGCGAGCGGGGTGGAGCCGGTCGCCAGCCCCTCGACCATCACGTCGAGGTCGACCTGAGCCGGGCGCCCGGCGAAGTTCGCGATCTCCACGAAGAGCCGCACCGCACCTTCGCCCGGAACACCCGTCCCGAAGGCGGTGATGGCGATGTTGTCGTTCACCTGGTCATACAGCACGTGGAGTGCATCGACCACCGGTTCGCCGACGGCACCCTCCAATCCGCCGTCGGACATCAGCAGCACCGACGTCGGGCGGTCGGGTGTGGCGAGGCCACGGGCGAGCTGCAGCGCCCCGGCGAGGTCTTCGACCCCGCCACCCACTTCGAGCCCGTCGAGCGCGGCGAGAACGTCGGACGGCTCTCTCGAGAACGCGGCCAAGACCCGGGGCCTCGGTCCCGCCTCGACGACCGAGACGAGCTGCGCCTCGGATGCATCGCCGGCGAGCCGTCGCGCCTCGGCCAGGGCCGCTTCGAAGCGACCCGCGGTGGCCATGGAGCCGGACGTGTCGATGACGATCACCGTGTGCGGGCCCAGCAAGGTCGCCTCACGGAAGAAGGGCCTGGCGAGCAACAGGGCGAACGCGGCCAGCGCCAGCAGCTGGAGCAGCAGCGCGGCAGTGATCTTGAGCCGCTGCCAGGGCAGCGACGAGCTCACGAACTGTTCCTCGCCCTCCCAGAGCATCGTCGACGGGACTTCCTGCACCTGGCGCCGGCTTCGCAACATGTAGAGCACGACGAGCGGAATCGAGAGCGCCAGCACACCCAGGGCAGCCGGAGCGAGGAAACTCACGATGCGACCCCGGCCTCGATGAGCTGCCGCAGTGCTGCATCGACGGCATCCTGGGCAGCGACGGTGAGGACATACTCCATCCCGGCCCGACGAGAACGGAGCGCCGCCTCCTCGATGAAGCCGCGCAGCCGCTCCTCGTAACGGTCGGCGGCAGCGGTGTCGAGTGAGACCGGAACCTCGCGGCGGGTCTCGACATCACGCAGCGACAGATCACCGCTGAGATCGGGGGCGATCTCGTCCGGAGCGAGCACGTGCAACACGGCTCCCCCACCGATGCTCCCGATGATGTCGATCGATTGATCCCATCCTGGAGCCAGCAGATCGGACACGAGCACGATCGGGCCGCGATGGGCTCCGGCGGCAGCGAGGAGGTGAGCCGCACCGGGGAGATCCGTGCCCCCTTCCGTCTCGAGATCCTCGATCCAACGCTCGATCGCAGGCCATGAGCCCGGGTGGCGGGCCCACCGGCTGCGGAGCGAAACACGACCTTCGGCAGGCACGGTGACGATGCGGACCCGCTCACCAGATGCGAGACCGAGATAGGCCATGGCTGCAGTGAGACGCTGCGCCGTCAGGAACTTCTCGCCGTGGGACATGGACCGCGACGTGTCGATGACGATCTGCAAGGGCAACTCGTCCTCTGCCTCGAACAGACGCACCAGGACCACGCCCATGCGCGCCCAGAGGTTGTAGTCGATGCGCCGGAAATCATCTCCGGGGAAGTACTCGCGGTAGTCGGCGAAGTCCAGGGACTCACCGAGCTGCACGGAGCGGTGACCGCCCGCCCACATGCCCTTCACGCGTCGCCTGTGCTGGAGAGCGAGACGCTCGAGCCGGGCCCGGAGTTCGGGCTCGAGCAGCATCAGGCCACCGGCACCGGTGCCGGGTGTGCCTCGAGCAGTTCGGCGATGAGCGCATCGGCCTCGACGTCATCCGCCGCCGCCTCGTAGCCGAGGACCAGGCGATGACGGAGCGCGAGCGGCGCAACCGCTCTGATGTCCTCGGTCGAGGCGTTGAGGCGGCCATCGACCAGAGCCATCGCCTTCGAGCCCAGCACCATCGCCTGTGCAGCACGCGGCGAAGCACCGAACCGCACGTAGCGGCGAATCCCTGCCGGAGCGTCTTCGTGCTTCGGGTGGGTGGCCGACACGAGCGTCGATGCGTACCGCAGGAGGTGGGTGGCTGCAGGCACTTCACGGACCATGGCGAGCATCTCGACGAGCTCGGCAGCACTCGAGAGCTGCGCGACCTCGGGCACCTCGGCGGTCGTGGTGCGGTCGAGGATCTCCACGAGTTCGTCGGTGGAGGGAAACGGAACGAGCACTTTGAACAGGAAGCGGTCGAGCTGCGCCTCGGGCAGCGGGTAGGTGCCCTCCATCTCGAGCGGGTTCTGCGTCGCCATCACGAAGAACGGCCGCGGCAGGGTGTGGGTGTCGCCGCCGAGGGTGACCCGGCGCTCCTGCATCGCCTCGAGCAGGGCGGACTGCGTCTTCGGCGTGGCGCGGTTGATCTCGTCGGCGAGCACGACGTTGGCGAAGATCGGGCCGCGGTGAAACTTGAACTCTCCATCCCGAAGCACGTTGGTGCCGAGGATGTCGGCCGGCATGAGATCTGGCGTGAACTGGACACGACCGAACTGGACATCCATGGCCTCGCCGAGCGTTCGGAGCAGCAACGTCTTGCCCAGACCCGGGACACCCTCGAGCAGGACGTGGCCCTCGCACAGCAATCCGAGCATGACCGCTCTCACGAGCTCGACCTGACCGACGATGACGTTGCCGATCTCGGCCTCGATCGAGCGAACCCGCTCGGCGAATGCTTCTGGTGTCATGAGCCCAACTCCGTGAAGTAGATGCGAACGATGTCCTGGAGGTTCGTGGGAACGGTCATGCGGTCCAGCGCGGTCAACGCCTGCGCCTGGTATTCCGCAAAGCGGTTGACATACGGGACCAGCGGGAGATTCTCGACACCCTGGCCGCTCGTCGAGCCGCCGAGCTGACCCGTGGGGTCGTCGGGGTCGAAGTCGACCCGGTTCTCGTCTCCCCGGATCCAGTCGACCGGGTCGAGGATCTGGGAGCGGGCCGGGTCGCGAACGATGTCGTTGTCGCCCTGGCCCTGTCCATCAGGACCGCTGCCGCTCCCGGTGCCGCCGGTGACGGGATCCGGGTTGTTGGCCCCGCTGCCGGAACCTCCCCCACCACCGCCTTGACCCTGGCCCTGGCCTTGACCCTGGCCCTG
>JABAOD010018820.1_pt2 | contig 18290 bp, 20 predicted proteins | sample 7062151 | NCBI WGS metagenome assembly JABAOD01 (sample SAMN14538626, study PRJNA623070) | marine sediment metagenome | biome: marine biome [ENVO:00000428]; feature: marine pelagic biome [ENVO:01000023]; material: deep marine sediment [ENVO:00002113] | place: India: Gulf of Khambhat ... | reverse complement strand
GATCGCAAACATCATGTCCTGCTTGCGCAGGGTGCTGGCGTTCTCGATTTCCAGCTCCTCGGCGTAGGCGAGAAGCTCTGCGGGGGATTTCTGCTTCAGTTCCTGGAGGTTCATGTCGTGCTCTGGGTGGGGATTGCCGGTAGCTGACGGCGCGTGCGTCGGCCCTGTTCAGCCACGTCGGGGCGTGATTCGGCGATCAGTAAATCCGGAAGGCAGGGTTGGGACGGTTGAAGCATACGCCCCGAACCGGCGGCGCCCATGCCGTACACAAAAGCAAAAATGCTGTCAATGACCAACCGGTTGTATCGAGTCAGCCTACTTCGAAAAGCGTTAACAATTCCTTAGGTTGAAAGGGCGGTTTTTGGATGAACAGTGTTCTTGTTTTCGACGCGTCGGATCCCGTGGCGGCGATCCAGCCGTGCATCTGTTCGTGGCGCCATGGCGCCATCATGATATGGGATCCGCAGGCGCTGGCAACAAGGGCGCACGGGTCAATAATTCCGGGGCGGACCGCAGACACCGCGCCATGCCAGCACACAATTGCTCCTCAGCCGCCGTCCCGTCCCGTTCGCGCGGGACAGGGGCAGCGCGCCCATTCGGCCGGGCACAGGCGCCCACCAGTACTGCACTCGATAGCGGGCCCGGGCCCTGCAGCAGCGCGCACCATCGTGGCCAATCCGTTGATGAAGGCGTCATCCTCGTTGACTGTCCGCACCCGCTCATAGGCCGGTGCACCGTTGCGGTTGGCGAGATCACGATATTCGACGTCGAGTTCAACCAGGGTTTCGACATGCTCGGAGACGAAAACCAGCGGAACAACGACCAGCGGCCGGCCCTCCGTTGCGGCCGCCTCTACCTCTGTCTCCGTGTACGGGCCGATCCAGACCAGTCTGCCGACGCGGCTTTGATAGGTGATACGCCAGTCTGGTTCCTGGCCGAGGCGAAGCCTGACCGCAGCAGCAATGGCACCGGCTGAGCGTTCGACCTGCCACTGGTAGGGATCGCCCGCGGCAATATTGCGTTCAGGGAGGCCATGCGCCGAAAACAGGATTCGCGGTGCGCCCGCCTCGGCAGCCCGTTTCCAGGCCTCTGCCGTTAGATCCGCCATGACGTCCACGAATCCGGGCAGGTCCGGATAACAGCACACGGTTCGGGTCGGCACGTCGAGGCCGGCCGCACGCGCCGCACCGATCCAGTCCGCTATGGAAGAGCCGCTCGTGGTCGCCGAATACTGGGGATAGAGCGGCAACAGGACCACGTAGTCCGGCGCGAACGCCTTGACGTCGTGCGCCGTCTCGTCCGCGAACGGATGCCAGTAGCGCATCGCGATGAAGCAGGACACCTGCCCGTTATCGGCCAATGCCGCTTCCAGCGCTTTGGCCTGACGCTTCGTATTCGGCAAAAGCGGCGACGACCCGCCCATCAGTGCGTAATTTGCCCGGGCCAGCGGGGCCCTGCGGCGCGAAATGTATTGCGCCAGCAACCACCGGACCGGGGTCGGCGCCGGGATGATCGCCTTGTCGTTAAACAGGTTGAACAGGAACGGACGCACCGCTGCGGGACTGTCTGGCCCGCCTAGGTTGAACAAAACGACAGCGATCTTCTTTCCGCGTTCGTTCATGGTCTGCCTCAGTTGCCACTTCCGCGAATGATCTCAAGCAGTTGCGTAACGTGCTCTGGCGGCGTTTCCTTGATAATGCCGTGCCCGAGATTGAAGATGAACGGCCCGCTGCCGAGCATGGCCACGATCTCGCGGGCCCGCTGGTCCAGCGCCGTGCCGCCGGCGAGCAACACCAGCGGATCGAGATTGCCCTGCAGCGTCGCCTTCGGCTGCAGATGCTGAGCCGCCCACGACAGTGGCACTGTGGTATCGAGACTGACCGCGTCGACACCCGTCTGCTCGATATACGCTTCGTAAAGGACTCCCGCGCCGCGCGGAAACCCGATCACGGGAACATCGGGGTAGAGCTGTTTGACCACCGCCACGACATGTGCGTTGGGCTCTATAACCCAGCGCCGGAAGGCGTCGTCCGGAAGCACGCCAGCCCAGCTGTCGAACAGCTGCACCACCTCCGCGCCGGCTTCGATCTGCCGACACAGATATTCGGCGGTGGCCGTGGTTACGATGTCGATTAATCTGCCGAATCCGTCCGGATCGACGAGGCTCCACGCCCGTGTCGCCGCAAAGTCGCGACTGCTTCCCCCTTCCACCATATAGGTCGCGACCGTCCAGGGTGCACCGGCAAACCCGATCAGGGTCACCCGCTCCGGCAGGGCGCGAGAGAGTTGCCGCACGGTTTCGTAGACCGGCGCCAGCCGCTCGTGTATCGCCTCGTTATCCAAGCGCGCCAGCCCAGCTCCGTTGCGGATCGGATCGAGCTTGGGCCCCTCCCCCTCCTCGAAGCGCACCGGCTGGCCGAGTGCATCCGGCACGACCAGGATATCGGAGAACAGAATGGCGGCGTCGAATCCGTACCGACGGATCGGCTGCAGGGTGACCTCGACGGCCAACTCTGGCGTATAACATAGCTCGAGAAAGCCGCCGACTCGGGCACGGACTTCGCGGTATTCCGGAAGGTAGCGTCCGGCCTGCCGCATCAACCATACGGGTGGTGGTGTGACAGCCTCGCCCCTCAGGGCAGAAAGCAAGGGTTTTTGACGGGATGTGGGCACCGTGACAGCACGCTCACTTTTATGGAAGGATCGGGTGTGCGCTCTTTCAATACTATCCTTTAATATAGAATGAAAAGTGTTGTGATGGTTGTTATCGCCAGAGTCATGGGGATTATAGAAATCCACGGATATTCCACACGGCCATCCGGCCGGGCTGGAGTCCTGTGGGGGAAACCGGGATAATTGACGCCGCGTGTTGGCTTGCGTTGCCAGGCGTCGCGATGTGATAACGGGGATAAGCGAGGCTGCGTTGGAGTTGGTCGTGGTATTCCGAGATGATGAACACAGCCATCGACAGGTGGAGAAGTATGGCGCAATTGCCGAGTATGGGTGAACCGATTCGAAGACGGTGTCGTTACGGCAATGTTTTCCACATTTGATACAGACCCGCTACAGCGAGCCATGGGACAGTCCGCCAATATGAAATTCCATCTCCATCTGGTGTCCGATGCGACGGGCGAAACCGTGCACAGCGTGGCACGCGCCTGTCTCGTCCAGTTCGAAGGGGTCGAGCCGGTCGAACACAACTGGTCGCTGATCCGCACGCACAGTCAGATAGAAAGGCTGTTGGCTCAGCTTGAGAAGAACCCCGGCGTGGTGATGTTTACCATTGTCAATGCCGAACTTCGCAATGAGTTGCTGGACGGGTGCCGGCGCCTTCAGGTGCCATGTATCGCTGTGCTCGATCCGGTCATTGCATCATTGGGCAACTTTCTTGGTGTCAAGTCGCGCGGCCTGCCCGGGCGTCAGCACATCATGGATGCCGAATACTTTAGCCGCATTGATGCGATGACCTTCGCACTGCATCACGACGATGGCCAGTCGGCCCAGTCGCTCAACGAGGCCGAGATCATCCTCGTCGGCGTATCGCGGACATCGAAGACCCCGACTTGCATCTATCTGGCGAACCGCGGAATCAAGGCCGCCAACATACCCTTCGTGCCGGGCGTCCCGGTGCCGGAAGAGCTCACCCACCTCCGCAACCGTCCGGGCGAACCCTTCGTGATCGGGCTTACCAAGGATCCGGCCCGGCTCGTCCAAGTGCGGCGCAACCGCCTGCAGATGTTGGCGCAGGATCCGGATACCGACTACGTTGACCCAAGCGCCGTGCGGGACGAGGTCATGGCGGCCCGCAAGCTGTTCAACCGCCACAACTGGCCGGTGATCGACGTGACACGGCGGTCCATCGAAGAATCGGCGGCAGCAATCCTGCAGCTTTATGAACGTCGGGGAACCGAGGCCGGTGAAGAGTGATGCGGCGAAGCCGGACGTCGTTCTCGCCTCCGGCAGTCGGTTCCGTGCCGCGATGCTGACGGCAGCGGGCGTGCCCATCGTTGTGGATGCGCCACGCGTCGATGAGAGCGCGATAAAGTCCGCGATGCAAGCACAGCACGCAGACGCTGCGGAGACCGCGGAGGCACTTGCTACCTTCAAAGCACAGCAGATCAGCGGCCGCAAGCCCGCAGCGCTGGTCATCGGCGCCGACCAGATGCTGGACTGTGGCGGCACCTGGTTCGACAAGCCGGCGGACCAAGCACAGGCGCGCGAAACGCTTCGCCAGCTGCGGGGACGAACCCACGAACTTGTCACAGCGGTCTGCGTGGTACGCGACGGGCTGGTCCTGTGGCATCACGTCGCCCATGCCCGGCTTACCATGCGGGATTTCAGCGATGAATTTCTCAATTCTTACCTCAGCAAGGTTGGCGGGACCGCCTGCGACTCGGTCGGTGCGTATCAGCTCGAAGGGCTTGGCGCGCAGCTGTTCAGCAGCGTCGAGGGAGATCATTTCACAATTGTCGGGTTGCCGCTGCTACCCTTGCTCGATTTCCTGCGCGGTCACGGGGTGATCGGACAATGATTTTGACGGGCAGGGCCCGACTTGCCGGGTTGATGGGATGGCCGGTATCGCACTCGCGGTCGCCGCGGCTCCACGGCTATTGGCTCGACCGCCATCACATCGACGGTGTGTACGTGCCGCTCCCTGTTGCGCCGGGCCGCATCGAGACCGCCCTGCGTGCCCTGCCGGTGCTCGGGTTTCGCGGCTGCAACCTTACGGTCCCGCACAAGGAGAGCGCTCTTGCTGTCTGCGACGAACTCGACCCGCTGGCCCGCCGCATCGGCGCGGTGAACACGATCGTGGTCGGCGAGGACGGGCGGCTCATCGGCAGCAACACCGATACCTACGGGATCACCGAAAGCCTGCGGCGCAACAGTCCATGGCGATCGGGCCACCAGCCGGTGGTGGTGCTTGGCGCGGGCGGCGCCGCGCGGGCGGCGTCGTTCGCGCTGCTCGACGCCGGGGCGGCATCGATCCGCATCGCCAACCGGACCCGGCTGCGGGCCGAAATCCTGTCTGAGGAACTCGGTGCCGCGGCCGAAGCGGTCGATTGGGACCGCCGGCACGAGGCTCTGGACGATGCCTCGCTGCTGATCAATGCGACGTCGCTCGGCATGGCGGGGCAGCCCCCCCTCGAGATCGATCTGTCAGCGCTGCCGGTCTCGGCGGTCGTATGCGACGCTGTCTATGTGCCGCTGGAGACGCCGCTTTTGGCGGGGGCACGGGCCCGCGGGAATCCGGTGGTCGACGGACTCGGCATGCTGCTTTATCAGGCGCAGCCGGGTTTCGAGGCATGGTTCGGAATCCGGCCGCAGGTCGACGACGACCTTCGCCGGTTCATTCTCGCCGACCTGAAGGGCTGAGCCGCAGCCATGGTCGTCATCGGTCTGACCGGCTCGATCGCAATGGGAAAAACCACGGCAGCCGCCATGTTGCGCCGCATGGGCCTGCCCGTGCATGACGCCGACGCGGCGGTCCACCGGCTGTTCAGCAAAGGTGGCGCGGCCGTCGCCGCGGTTGCGAAGGCGTTTCCCGACAGCGTCCGTGACGGCACCGTCAACCGCGATGCACTCGGCCGACGGGTGTTCCGCGAAAGCGCCGCGCTGCAGCGCCTCGAAGCCATCGTTCACCCGCTCGTGCGGCAGGATTCGGACGAATTCCTGCACTGCTGCGGGCGGCGCCGCGTGCCGATGGCCGTTCTCGACATCCCGCTTCTCTTCGAAGCTGGCCGCGATCGCGACTGCGACGCAACAGTCCTGGTCAGCGCACCGGCCTTCCTGCAGGCGCAACGCGTCCTGCGGCGGACAGGCATGACGCCGCAGCGACTCGCCAATATCCTGGCCCGCCAGATGCCGGACCGCGAGAAACGCCGGCGCGCGGACTTCATCGTGCATACCGGCCTGTCACGCCGCGAGACCTTGCGCCAGCTCCTTCGCATCGTCAGACTGCTGCGAGGCGGCGTGCACCGGCGCGATCGTGGCGCCGGACCTGCAAAGAGGCGGAATCCCTATGCGTGAAATCGTTCTCGACACCGAAACGACGGGCTTCAACCCGTCCGAAGGACACAGAATCGTCGAAATCGGCTGCATCGAACTGCACAACTATGTGCCGACGGGAGCCGTGTGGCACAGCTACATCAATCCCGAACGCGATATGCCGGACGGTGCGTTCCAAGTGCACGGCCTGAGCGAGGCCTTCCTGGCCGAGCACCCCGTCTTTGCCGAGGTCGCAAGCGACTTCCTGGAATTCCTCGGCGAATCGAAGCTCGTCATACACAATGCCGCGTTCGATCTGGGGTTCGTCAACGCAGAACTAGAGATGCTTGGCCTGCCGCCTATTCCGCCAAGCCGGACCGTCGACACCGTACAGATGGCGCGCGCGAAATTTCCGGGCGCCCAAGCCAGCCTGGATGCCCTGTGCCGGCGCTTCGGCATCGACAACTCGGCGCGCACCAAGCACGGCGCGCTGCTCGACGCGGAACTCCTGGCGGACGTATATCTTGAGCTGATTGGCGGTCGTCAGCACGGCCTGGCCCTCGTATCGGGCGAGACAGCGGGGCCAGCGCACCGCTCCACGGCAGAGCAGCCGGCCCGGGCACCGCGGCCACACGCCGCCACCAAGGCCGAACGCGCCGCCCACGCCGCGTTTTTGAAAGAGCTCACCGACCCTGTGTGGAACGTCTAGGCGCCGTCTCCGTTGCCATCGCCCGTTTGCTTTTCCTGCTGTTTCGCAACCCGGTTTCGGTACAGTGCAACAAAGTCGATCGGGCTGATCATCAGCGGTGGCAACCCGCCGTCGCGGGTGAGCCCGGCAACGATATTGCGGGCAAAGGGAAACAGCAGCCGCGGCCCCTCGATCAGCAGGGCAGGCTGCAGCTGGTCCCGCTGCAGGCCGGATGCCTCGATCAACCCGGCGTAGACCAGCTCGACGATGAACAGGGACTTGCCCGCCACGGTGCCGCGCGCATCGACGCGAAGGGCGACCTCGTATTTCGGCTCGCCCACGGCGTTGACCGCGACATCGACGTTGACGGCCACATCGGGCACCGTACCTTCCGCGAATACCTGTGGCGCACCCGGCACCTCGAATGACAAGTCCTTGATATACTGGTGGACAATATTGAAGCGTGGCGCCGTATCGCCGGCGCCGGCCGCAGTCTCGTTGGTCATGGATCGCTCCGTGAAGTGCCTGGACCGGGCGTCGCTAGCACGGTTGGCCGCGGGACACAACCTTGAACGCCGGATCAGTCCGGCCGACGCTTGTCCGGAGCCGTGTCGTCGGCCGGCTCCGAAATCTCCGTATATTCGACGTCGATGACATCGTCCGACGCCATCCCCGGGCGGCGGCGCGGATCGACGATCTCCTCGCCGTTGACCCACACGCGCGTGCTGCGACTTCGCAGCAGGGCGGACAGGGCCCACCGGCCCAAAACCTGGCGCACGGGGGGTATGAGCAGCAAGAAACCCACGCTGTCGGTGATGAACCCCGGCGTCAGCAGCAATGCCCCGCCAACCAGCAGGCAGACACCGGTCAGCACCTCGGCAATCGGAATCTCTCCCTGATCGAGCTGGCTGCGCGCGCGATCGATCACGGCAAGCCCCTGTGCGCGCAGCAGCGTGGCGCCCACCACCGCGGTAACAACGACGGCGGTCAGCGTCGGCCACAGGCCGATCACATCACCCGCCTTGATGAAAACGGCGATTTCGAGGATCGGCACGCCGACGAAAATCAGTATCAGGAAAAGTGGCACGCTTGTTCTTTTCTTAACCAGAACCTATCTAGGGTATAAGCAGTTATAGCCCGCCTGCGCCCAGGCCTGTCGCAAGAGGGCTAAACCTGCCGGTCGAAAGATGTGGTAGCCTAGGCATGTAGGGTCGGCGGCATCCGCGTACAACCCGTGCCAGTCCGGGGCGGCCACCATTCGGCCACAGATTCTTGAGAGAGTATTCGTTTATGGGCGGCGGCTTCCAGTTCTTCGACATCATACTCTTCGCCATTCTGGCGTTGTTCCTGATCTACCGGCTCGGTTCGGTACTCGGGCGGCGGCATGACGACCAGAACCACCGAACCGACCCGTTCGGCCTGTCGTCGGAGAAGAGCGAGTCCAAGGGCGACAACGTGATCGCTATGCGCGGGCGCAACGAGCCGACGGCCGAAAACAGCGACCCGATCGATGCGCTGGAAGCCGGGTTGGCACAGATCAAGGCGGTCGACCGGTCGTTCCGTGAGCGGGAATTCATCAAGGGCGCACGCAGCGCCTTCGAGATGATCGTCGAAGCCTTCGCCAAGGGCGACGGCAAGGTATTGAAATCCTTGCTCGATGGGCCGGTGTACGAGAATTTCGCCGCGGCGATCCGGGAACGCGAGAAGGCCGGCCACACCCTCGAGACCACGCTGGTCGGAATCGAAGAGGCCGAAATCATTAGTGCCGAAATGCAGGGCCGCAACGCCGTGGTTACCGTCAAATTCGTAACCGGCCAGGTCAACGCCACGCGGGATGCGAGCGGCGAGGTCGTGGAAGGCGATCCCAACAACGTCGTGCAGGTCACTGATATCTGGACGTTCGGTCGTGACACGCGATCGTCGGATCCCAACTGGGTGCTGATCGCAACGGGCGGCTCGAACTGACGGCAGCATGACCCGCTGCGACCGGTCATTCGAACCCGACAGCCCTGCAGTCGGGCGTTCTTTTTGGCGCGACACCGGCCGACTGCTCGCCCTACTCGGCGCCCTGGGGGCCATTTCCTGCGAGCCCGAGCCCGAGGAGCCGCCGTCCGTTGCCCCGCCCGATCGGGCCATCCTGACCCCCGCGAGCTATACGGACCTGGACGGCTGGAATGACGATCGCCAGGCCGAGGCAGCGCAGGCATTCCTGCGGTCCTGCGAGCGATTTCAGGCGGGTCCCGTCGACCGACCGCTCGGCCCGAACATGCCGGGCGGCGCGGTCGCGGACGTCCTGCCCGCGTGCACGGCCGCGGCGGCGTTGCCGGCCGGTAATGACGCAGCGGCGCGTCGGTTTTTCGAAGCCTGGTTCCGCCCCTATCTCGTGGCCAACAACGATACCGCCGAGGGACTGTTCACCGGTTACTACGAGATCGAACTGCGCGGCTCGCGCGCGCAGGATGCCGCCTACGATGTGCCGGTGTACCGCAGACCGGGCGACCAGGTCGCGGTCGATCTCGGCGAATTCGACCCGGAACTGGCTGGCCGGTCGCTCATCGGGCGCGTTGAAGGCGGGCGGCTCAAGCCGTATTATCCGCGGCGCGCGATCCAGGACGGTGCGCTGCGGGGGCGCGGGCTGGAACTGCTGTGGCTCGACGACCCGCTTGATGCCTTCATGCTGCATGTCCAGGGGTCCGGGCGCGTGTGGCTGCCCGACGGCCGGACGATCCGCATCGGCTACGCCGGCAACAACGGCCATGCCTACCAATCGATCGGCCGCGAACTGATCCGTCGCGGCGAGCTCGACGCCCATGAGGCGTCGTGGCAGGGCATCCGCAGCTGGATGGAACGCAATCCCGACAAGGCTGCCGACCTGCTCGCGGTCAACCGGCGCTACATCTTCTTCGAAGAGATCAACGGCGACGGGCCGATCGGGGCCCAGGGCGTGGTGTTGACCGCCGGGCGCAGCCTTGCCGTCGATCCGCGGTACGTGCCGCTCGGTCTGCCGCTGTGGCTCGACACCCGGCAGCCCGGGCCCACCGAGAAGCCGCTGCGGCGCCTGGTCGTTGCCCAGGACACCGGCGCGGCGATCAAGGGCCCGGTGCGCGGTGACTTCTTCTGGGGCACCGGCAATGCGGCCCTCGAATTTGCGGGGCGCATGAAGCACCGTGGTCGCTACTACCTGCTGCTGCCGCGTCGACTCGCCAACCGCCTCGCCGCCAGCTGACATCGCCGCTGTTGCCTTTCCCCCCGCCAGCCGCCATCTTGGGCGCGAGACCGACCGGGATGGACCTGCATGACCGATTCGCCCCCGAACGTGGCCCTGTTCGTCACCTGCCTCGTGGACCTGTTCCGCCCGGCGGTCGGTTTCGCCGCGGTCAAGCTGCTGGAGGACGCCGGCTGCACGGTGACGGTGCCGCGCAGCCAGACGTGCTGCGGCCAGCCGGCCTACAATTCAGGGGATCGCGCGGATGCCGCGGACATCGTGCGGCAAACGCTGCCGGTTCTCGAGCCATTCGACTACGTCGTCGTGCCCTCGGGGTCGTGCGGTGCAATGATCCGGCATCACTGGCCGGCCCTCCTGCAGAACGACCCTGACCAGTCGAGGCGTGCCACCGCCATTGCCGAAAAGACATGGGAGCTGACCCAATTCCTGACCGACGTGCGCGGCGTCCGATCCGTCGATGCCAGCTATGACGGCGTGGCCGCCTACCATGATTCGTGTTCCGGACTGCGCGAGCTCGGCGTGCGCGATCAGCCACGCAAGCTGCTGCGCAGCGTGGCCGGCCTCGAGGTCAGGGAGCTCGGTGCGCCCGAAGAGTGCTGCGGGTTCGGCGGCCTGTTCGCCGTCAAGTACCCGGAAATCTCCGGCCGTATGGTCTCCGACAAGGCAGACGATATCGCGGCGACCGGCGCCGACACGTTGCTCGCAGGCGACCTCGGATGCCTGATGAACATGGCCGGCAAGCTGAAGCGCAAAGGTGCCGCGATCCGGGTGCGCCATGTCGCGGAAGTGCTGGCCGGCGCCGCCGGCGACGCGCCGCCGATCGGCGAGGGCGATTCGTGAGTGCCGACGCCCCCACCAGCCACCGCTTCCCCGACAACGTCAGGGCGGCGCTGGCGGACGCAACGCTGCAGCGGGGCCTCGCCTCCGCCAAGGTTGGGTTCCGGGTGCGCCGCCGCGAGGCGGCGGCGCGCCTGCCCGAGTTCGAAACGCTGCGTGACGAGGCGCGCGACATCAAGAACCACGTCCTGGCCCACCTGGATCTCTATCTCGAGGCCTTCGAACAACGGGTGAGCGAGCGCGGCGGGCATGTCCACTGGGCGCGCGACGCGGCCGAGGCGCGCCAGGCCGTGCTCGCCATCTGCCGCGCCGCCGGAGCGGCCACTGTGACCAAGGGGAAGTCGATGATCTCCGAGGAAATCGGCCTCAACGCCTTCCTCGAGGTCAACGGCATCGAGCCGGTCGAGACCGATCTCGGCGAATACATCATCCAGCTGCGGCACGAAGCGCCGAGCCATATCATCGCGCCCGCCTTCCACGTGCCCAAGTCCGAGGTCGCCGAGACCTTCCACAAGCACCATACGGCGCTCGACCCGGCCCGGCCGCTGGACCAGCCGCGCCAGCTTCTCGAGGAGGCGCGGGCCGTGCTGCGCGACCGCTTCCTTGCCGCCGACGTCGGCATCACCGGCGCCAATTTCCTGATCGCCGAGACCGGCGCCACCGTGATCGTCACCAATGAGGGCAACGCCGACCTCACGCAGACCCTGCCGCGCGTCCACATCGTGCTGGCGAGCCTCGAGAAGGTCGTACCAACCCTGGAGGACGCGTCGACCATCCTGCGCGTGCTGGCGCGCTCGGCGACCGGACAGGAGTTCACTTCGTACACCACCTTCGCGACCGGCCCGCGGCGCGGCGAGGACCACGACGGGCCGCACGAGTTCCACGTCGTGCTGCTCGACAACGGGCGCAGCGCGCTGGTCGGCACCGAGCTGCAGGAGGTGCTGCGCTGCATCCGCTGCGGCGCCTGCATGAACCACTGCCCGGTCTTCGGGGTGATCGGCGGCCACGCCTATGGCTGGGTCTATCCGGGACCGATCGGGGCCGTGCTCAGCCCCTCGCTGATCGGCATCGCGGAGGCGCACCACCTGCCGAGCGCCTCGACCTTCTGCGGGCGCTGCGAATCGGTCTGCCCGATGCGCATCCCCCTGCCGGGATTGATGCGGCACCTGCGCGAGCGCGAGTTCCGGCAGGGAATTCCACCGGCAGCGCAGCGCTGGGGCCTGAAAATCTGGGCATTCCTTGCCAAGCGGCCGCGCCTGTACCGGCTGGCGACCGCCCTGCCGGTGGGTGTGCTGGGGTTGCTCGGGCGCCGCCGGGGGGCCTTCCGCCGCCTTCCGCTGGCCGGCGGGTGGACCGCGCAGCGCGACCTGCCGGCACCCCGGGGGCGAACCTTCCAGGCGCTGTGGGACGGTGCCGGCGGCCGCCGGGAGCCGCCGCGATGACCGGGGGCTCGCGCGAGACGGTGCTTGCAGCGCTGCGCCAGGCCACCGGCCGCAGCGCCAATGCCGCCGAAGCGGCCGCCGCGGTGCGCCGGCGGATGGCGAGCCATTCCCGCAACACGATTCCGGCCCGCGGGCAACGCGATGCCAACGGACTCGTCGAGCTGTTCGTCGAGCAGGCCACCGCGGTCGACGCGACCGTCGCGCGCGTGGACGGTGCCGGCGCGGTGCCCGAAGCGGTTGCCGCCTATCTGCGCGGCGAAAACCTGCCGACACGGCTGTGCATGGCGCCGGACCCGGCCCTCGACGCCTATCCGTGGGACGAAACGCCGGTGCTGGAGATCGCACGCGGCCGCGGCGAGGGATCCGACGTGGTAGCGGTGACCGGCGCCTTCGCCGCGATCGCCGAAACCGGGACGCTGATGCTGCTGTCTGGCCCGGAATCGCCGACCACGCTGAACTTTTTGCCGGATGCCCATATCGTGGTGGTGCGCGCCGCCGACATGGTCGGCTGTTACGAGGACGGCTGGGACCGGCTGCGGGCGACGGGCCGCATGCCGCGAAGCGTCAACTTCATCACCGGTCCGTCGCGCAGCGCCGATATCGAGCAGACGCTGCAGCTCGGCGCACACGGCCCGCGCTGGCTGCACGTCGTGCTGGTCGAGGGCGATACGGTTGGGGAGCCGGGCGATGGCTGACAAGCGCCGCCGCCCGAGCCGCGATGAGTCGGCGCTGTGGCAGGCCGTCACCAGGGACGTCAAGCGCCTCCCGGCCAACCCGGAGAGCCGCCGGGCGGCGCCGGAGACGCCATCTGAGTCTGGGAACAAACCTCGAAAAGACAAACCGATAGTGAGGAAACGACAGGTCGGCACGGGATCCCGTGCTGGCGCCATGGCGCCAGATCCGCCGAAACTCAGCCACGGCCGCGCCGCCGGCGTCGACCGACGCACCGTCGATCGTCTGCGCCGCGGCCAGATCGCCGTCGAGGCCGAGATCGACCTGCACGGCCACACCCAGGAGGCGGCGCATCGCGCGCTCCAGTCCTTCATCATCGGCCAGGCGGACGCGGGCCGCCGATGCGTGCGCGTCGTCACAGGCAAGGGCACGCTCCGCGAAGGCGGCGGCGTCCTCAGGACGGCGGTGCCGCGCTGGCTCAACGAAGACCCCCTCCGCCAGCGGGTTCTTGCCTTCAGCCACGCCCGGCGCGACGACGGCGGCGAGGGTGCGCTCTACGTGCTGCTGCGCCGCAGGCGTCCGGCCCCGGGGCCGGCGGCATGACCCCGTTCGGCCGCCGCATCCGCGAACTGCGCGCCGCCCGCGGCGTCACCCTGCAGCAGATGGCGGCGGCGCTCGACGTCTCGCCGGCCTATCTCTCGGCCCTCGAGCACGGCCGCCGCGGCCGGCCGAGCCGCACCCGGGTGCACCAGATCTGCCAGTACTTCAACATCGTCTGGGACGAGGCGGACGAGCTGCAGCGCCTTGCCCGCCTGTCGCACCCGCGCGTCACCGTCGATACCTCGGGTCTCGTGCCGGAGGCGACCGAGCTCGCCAACGAGCTCGCCCAGCGCATCCGCAAACTTCCGCGCGCCAAGGTCAGGGCGCTGCTGGAGACGCTGAAGGACTGACCGGCGGGTCTAGCGCTTTACATCGCTCCAGCCCGCTCCCCCACCCGGCCACCCACAGCGTACGATACCGTTGGGTGGCCGGGTGGGGGAGCGGGCCGGTGCCGATTCCACGTAAGTGGATGATGTACTACCCCGCAGCCGCCCCGGATTGCCGCAGCACCGGCACGGCCGCGGCGGCCACCGCGAGGGCGAGGCCGGCGGCCAGCAGGAACGGGTAGTGCAGGCCGGCGTTGCCGACCACGCCGGCCATGGCGGCGCCCAGCGCTCCGACGCCGTCGAGCAGCATGAAGGCGAGGCCCAGGGTCGTCGCCTCGTGCGTCCGGCCGAACTCCACAGTGGCGGCGAGCACCGCCGAGCGGATGCCGTAGAACGCGGCAACCGCGGCGATGAGCCAGACGATGACCGCGAGGCCGGAGCCGCCCCAGGCGGCCCCGGCGCAGGCCAGCGCCCCGGCGGCGGCGCCGGCGACGACCACCGGCCGCCGCCCGATGCGGTCCGACAGGCGGCCGAGCAGCGGCTGCGCCAGCGCCCCGGACAGCACCATGGCCGAGAACGCGACCCCGGTTTCGGCCGGCGACAGCCCGTGCACCCGCTGCAGGAACAGCGGCGCCATCGCGAGGACCGCCAGCAGCGCCATGTTGTAGACGCTGACCACGGCGATCAGGGCAAGGCCACGCCGCCCGCGCCAGCTGTCCCAGAGCGACCGCAGGTCGGCGCCGGTGATGGCCGGTCGCGGCGAGGCCGGGACGTGCCGCGCGACGCGCAGGAACACGAGCCCCATGAGGATCGCCGGCAGGACGGAGACCTGCAGCGCCGCCCGCCAGTCGACCCAGGCGAGAAGAAACCCGGCGGCGAGCGGCGCCAGCACCTCGGCGAAGGTGCCGGTCATGGCATGGATGCCGAGCGCATGGGCGCGCCGCTCCGGCATCGCCTGCGCCAGCACCCCGGTGGCCATCGGGTGCCAGGCGGCGTCGCCCAGCCCGGCGATAGCGAGCAGCAGCGCCACCGACCAGAATCCGGGCGCCAGCGCGGCGACGACATAGCCGATGGCAACCCACCAGAAGGTCGCCAGAAGCAGGCGCCCGCGATCGGCGACGCGGTCGGCGAGGATCCCGGCCGGCACGTAGCCGAGGGCGCCGCCGAGGCTGATCAACGTGATCAGCAGCCCGACCTCGGCCGGCGTCAGCCCCATCGACGCCGCCATCGCCGGGGCGATGATCCAGATCGCGCTCGGCGCCCAGTCGTTGGCCATATGGCCGAGCGAGAACGCCAGCAGCAGCCGACGGCCTCGTGCACCGCTCGCGTCTGCGGCCGCGTTTCCGGTCGCCACCGCGGATACGGTCGCGCCGGTCCCGTCGGCCTCGGTCTCTGCCCCGTCTCCCGCCATGTCCGCGCTGATCACGTCCCCCTGTTTACCGCCCGGACGATGATACGGATTGCACGATCTGTCTTCGAGCGAAAACGCCCGCGACCGGCCCTGCCCCGGGCTTGCATGCGGAACGAGCCCATGCGTAAGCGTTTTCCGCGGGTTTCAGCGGCATATCGATGCATCTCGCCGCGGGGCCCGGCGCTGCGCTTCGGACGTGCCGCTGTCCGGCGAGGTTGTGCTAACCTGCGCCCGGCCAGCGATCCTTCGGACGAAACAAGGCGAGCATGCGGCGGCACCGATTCATTGCGACGACCTCCGGCCCGGCGGCCGGGTCCGCGCGCTGAGGCGTCCGAGGACTGATGGACGACCCCGCGCCCGACATCGTCCCGCTCTACGGCGCGCAGTCGAAGCGGCGTTGCCTCGAGTTCGCCCTGGTGCTCGACGCCGTCGGGATTCCCTGCGAGGTGCTGCCGCGGGACGGGAGGTTCGTCCTCGCGGTCCATGCGCGCGACGCGGCGGCGGCGCGCGAGCAGCTGCGGCTGTACGGGACGGAGCGCGGGCCTCCGCCGCCGCGCGCCGAGACGCCGTTGCGCGTCCATGACGGGCTGGTCGCGGCCTGCCTCTACGGCGTCGCCATCCTGGTTCTCGACACGCTGCAGCGCAACCACGCCCTCGGCCTCGACTGGCTGCACGCGGGCATGAGCCAGGCGGGCCTCATCCGCGCCGGCGAGTGGTGGCGCATCGTCACCGCCCTCGCGCTCCACGCCGACACGCTCCACCTCGCCGGAAACCTCGTGTTCGGCCTCCTCTTCGGGTTCCTGCTCGGCGCGACGCTGGGCTGGGGGCCGGCGCTGTCCGGCATGCTGTTCGCGGGCGCGTTCGGCAACGCGCTGAACGCCCTCGTGCGGGCCGCGGAGCACGCCTCGGTCGGCGCGTCGACGGCGGTGTTCGCGGCGATCGGCATCCTCGCCGCCCACGCCTGGCAGCGGCGGCGCAGCCGCATCAACCGCTGGGTGCCGCTCGGCGGCGGCGTCGCCCTGCTCGCCTTCCTCGGCATGAGCGGCGAGCGCACCGACTTCCTCGCCCACATCATGGGCTTCGGAGCGGGCGGCCTGTTCGGCCTCCTGTTCGCGCTGCTGGAGGAGCGCGCCTTGCCCGCGCCGTGGCACAGGCACGCCCTGGGGGCCGCCGCGATCGTCGTCTTCGCACTCGCCTGGACCGTCGCGCTCTCGGCCCGGGGGTAACGCCCGACTTCTGCACCACCTTTCCTAGCGTGGGCCGGCCATGCGGCGACATGAGGTCAGTCCGCGAACCTGATCGAGGTCAGGATGCGCTTGCCGGTGTCGATCCACTCCGCCTCCAGCTCGCGCGTGACGTTGAACGAGAACATGACGAGGCGGTTCTCGACCGGCGCGCCGGCAACCAGGTTGCGGATTTCCGTGTCGAGCGCCGGGGTGCGCATGTCGATGAGGAAGACCAGTCTGCCATCCACCTCGGCCAGCCCGCTGTGTATGGATTGCGAGGGATAGAAGCGCTCGAACCCGCGCACCAGGGAGATCCGGGCCGAATCGACGGTGGCCTCTGTCATTCTGTGCTTGGTCGGCTTGACGGTGACGTTGACCGTCCCGTCATCGTTGGTAAAGACGATCGGCGACCGCCGCTCGGACGGGTATTTGAGCCGTGCCATCTCATCGCTCATCAGTTCGAAGCCCCTCGGCACAAGGATCACCGCCGTGCCGTTCAGCACCGACCGCGGCGTCAGCTCCGGCTCCGCGGCATTCGCCATCCCCGGGCCCGCCGCCACGAATATCGCACAAAACAAAGCAAACGAACGACTCCACATGACTGCCTCCCACAGATAAACCTCCTATGCGAGCAATCATACAAATATATACACGAAAAGCGATAGTTTTTTGCGAGACCGCGCGGCATCCGCAACCGTGCCCTTTTGCAATGGCTCGCGGCGGCGGCAGGGCGCGCAATCTGGCGTCCCCGAAAACCCGCGCAAAAACAGGTCTTCCGAAACGGGATTCCGCGATCCGGCGAAGGCCGTCCGCCGCTATAGGATGAACTTGCTGAGGTCGGATTCCTTGGCCAGGTCCTCGACCTGGTCGCGCACGTAATCGGCGTCGATCCGGATCGTCTCGCCGCCGCGGTCGGTGGCGGTGAAGGAGATCTCCTCGAGCAGCCGCTCCATCACCGTGTGCAGGCGCCGCGCGCCGATGTTCTCGACCCGGCTGTTGATCTCGGCCGAGAGGCTGGCGATCTCCTCGATCGCGTCCTCGGTGAAGTCGAGGGTTACGTCCTCGGCGCCGAGCAGGGCCACGTACTGGCGGATCAGGCTGTTCTCCGGCTCTTTCAGAATCCGCACGAAGTCGTCCCGGGTAAGCGCCCGTAATTCCACGCGAATCGGCAAGCGGCCCTGCAGCTCCGGCAGCAGGTCCGCGGGCTTGGCGAGGTGGAACGCGCCGGAGGCGATGAACAGGATGTGGTCGGTCTTGACCGGGCCGTGCTTGGTCGCGACCGTGGTGCCCTCGATCAGCGGCAGCAGGTCGCGCTGCACGCCCTCGCGGGAGACGTCGGCGCCGGTGCGCTCCGAGCGCGCGGTGATCTTGTCGATCTCGTCGAGGAACACGATGCCGTTCTGCTCGACCGTCTCCAGCGCCGTCTTCACCACCGTCTCGTCGTCCAAGAGCTTGTCGCTCTCCTCGGCGATCAGCACCTCGTAGGATTCGGCGACGGTCATGCGCCGCGGCTTGGTGCGGCCGCCCATCATCTTGCCCATGATCTCGTTCAGGTTGATCATGCCCATCTGGGCGCCGGGCATGCCGGGGATCTCGAAGGTCGGCATGCCGGCCATGCCGGTGTCCTGGACCTGGATCTCGACCTCCTTGTCGTCGAGCTCGCCCTGGCGCAGCTTGATGCGGAACGACTGGCGGGTGGCGTCGCTCGCGCTTTCGCCGACGAGCGCGTCGAGCACGCGCTCCTCCGCGGCCAGCTCGGCCTTGGCCAGCACCTGCTTGCGCTGCTGCTCGCGGGTCATGTGGATCGAGACCTCGGCGAGGTCGCGGACGATCTGCTCGACGTCGCGCCCGACATAGCCGACCTCGGTGAACTTGGT
>JABAOD010010699.1_pt1 | contig 18297 bp, 21 predicted proteins | sample 7062151 | NCBI WGS metagenome assembly JABAOD01 (sample SAMN14538626, study PRJNA623070) | marine sediment metagenome | biome: marine biome [ENVO:00000428]; feature: marine pelagic biome [ENVO:01000023]; material: deep marine sediment [ENVO:00002113] | place: India: Gulf of Khambhat ... | reverse complement strand
CGACCAATCGTCCGGAGATTCTGGATCCGGCGCTATTGCGGGCGGGTCGTTTTGATCGCCAGGTGCTCGTCGACCGTCCTGACAAAGTCGGCCGGTCGGCAGTTCTCCGTGTCCATGTCAAAAAGGTGCGGCTCGCACACGAACTGGATATCGACGCAATCGCCGCGCTCACGCCGGGATNNCGAGGCGGCATTGCTCGCGACGCGGCAGGATGCGAACGAGGTGACGCTGGACCATTTCACGCAGGCCATCGAGCGTATTGTCGCCGGACTCGAAAAGAAAAACCGCCTGCTCAATCCCAGGGAGCGCGAAGTGGTCGCCTACCACGAAATGGGACATGCGCTGATTGCAATGTCGCTGCCTGGCGTCGACCCCGTGCACAAGATTTCCATCATTCCGCGCGGCATCGGTGCCCTGGGCTACACGATCCAGCGACCCACCGAAGATCGCTTCCTGATGACGCAGGAAGAACTCGCCAACAAGATGGCCGTGCTGCTCGGCGGCCGCGCGGCCGAACACCTGGTGTTCTCGCACCTGTCGACCGGTGCGGCAGACGACCTGGCCAGGGCCACCGAAATCGCACGCGGCATGGTCACACGCTACGGCATGGACGAGACCCTGGGACACGTCGTCTATCAGCAGGAAACCAGTGCCTACCTTGGCAGCCCGGTCCCGCTGCCAGGCACGCAGCGCGAGGTCAGTGATGAGACCGCGGAGAAGATCGACCGGGCTGTGAGGAGCCTGGTGCAGGCCGCCTTCGACCAGGCTAGGGACACGCTGTCGAATTCGCGCGATACCCTCGAGCAGGGCGCGCAACTGCTACTGCAGCAGGAAACACTCACGGAGCGAGAACTCGCGGCGCTTCAGGCATCGCTGCCCATCGCCGCCGCCCTCGGGGAGCGCGCCGATGAGTGACAAGGCATTACAGATTGTCGGTGCCGGCCCGTCGGGGCTGAGTGCAGCGCTGGCCGCGCGCGCGCGTGGTATGGCCGTGACGGTGTATGAAAAGCGCCCCGACGTCGGCGCGCGATTTCACGGCGACTTCCAGGGACTGGAAAACTGGACATCCGCGACCGACGTGCTGGCCGAGCTTGGGCAATATGGAATCGGCATCAATTTCCGGCACACGCCCGTGTATGAGATCGTTTGCCTGTGCACCGACGGACCGGCACACACGCTGCGTGCCGAGCAGCCAATCTTCTATCTGGTGCGTCGCGGACGCGAGACAGGAACTCTCGACCAGGCGTTGAAGGACCAGGCAGTCAACGCGGGTGTGACAATTCGATACGGTGAACGAAAACGCCATGTAAGCAATGGCGGAGTGATCGCCGAGGGCCCGCATCGAGCAGACGTCATCGCGGCCGGCTACGTGTTCGAAACGGACATGGCAAACGGTTGTTATGTCGTTGTTGCGGACTCGCTAGCGCCGGCCGGTTACAGCTACCTGCTCATCGACGGAGGTCGCGGTACCGTGGCGACATGCCTGTTTCGCGGATTTCACGACGAACGACACTTTCTGGATGCGACTGTTGATTTCTTTGCAAGCGAGGTTGGTCTGCGCTGGACGACGGCGCGGCGATTCGGCGGCAGCGGGAACTTCGAGCGCGTGGAGCGCACTGTCATCGGCAATCGCTGCTATGTGGGCGAAGCGGCGGGCTTTCAGGATGCGCTGTTCGGGTTCGGCTTGCGGTATGCGCTGATCTCGGGAGTGCTTGCCGGCCAGAGCGAAGCGGGGAGAGGCCGATACGACCGCCAGTGGCAAGACTCATTGGGTGGTTTGAACGCCAGCAGTCTCTGCAATCGATGGATTTATGAGCGCCTCGGCGATCACGGGCGGAAATGGGCGTTTCGGCGCGCCATTGCCGGGCGTGACCCGCGTCGACTGTTGCACAAACTCTATGCGCCAGCGCCATGGAAAACCGCAGTCGCCGGATGGTTGCCGCACCGGCCCGCACCGGCCCACGAACACTTGCGCGAAGAGTGCGATTGCACCTGGTGTCGCTGTGCCCGTGATTCACGCAGAGCGAGCGGAGAGCACGCGTGATTTCGCGCACACGCCACGCAGAACGGACGGTCGACCGCTTGTCGCTGCGCGTCGGGCTGGGAGCGACGCTGGTGATGCTGTTGTGGGCGCTGTGCTTTCCGCTGATCAGCCTGGGGCTGGCAGACGCCCCGCCAATGACGTTTGCAGGCTTACGTGCAGCGTTGTCAGGAATCGTACTCATCGCTGCGGCCGAATGGCTCGGCAGGCCCACGATCCGGGACCGCACTCTTTGGAAGGGAATTGTACTTGTCGGGCTGAGCGCAACGAGCCTGGGTTTCTTCGGCATGTTCTATGGTGGTGGTCTCGTAGCGCCGGGGTTGGCTACGGTGATCGCCAATACTCAGCCACTGATCGCCGCTGTGCTCGCGTGGGCATACCTGAGCGAGGATCTGTCGGTCGTGCAACGCAGCGGATTACTCGCCGGGTTCGCTGGCATTGCCCTGATCGGCATTTCGGGCCTCGCCGGTACGGAGTCGCAGCTGATCGGGATCGTCCTGATTCAATTGGCGGCCGTAGGAATCGCCGTTGGTAACGTGGCACTGAAACGACTGGCCGGGCGTGTGGACATACTGCGTGCAATGGGCTGGCAGCTGGTGATTGGTTCACTGCCGTTGGCCCTGCTAGGCGTGGCGATCGAGGACTTCACCGCCATTGACTGGTCGTTGCGGTTCGTCACAAATCTCATAATTTTGAGTGTTCTCGGCACAGCCGTTGCTTTCGTACTGTGGTTTGCGTTGCTACAACACGCGAGCCTGAGCCGACTCAACGTGTTTACGTTTCTGACGCCCATCTTCGGATTGATCATTGGTGTCGGTTTTTTTGCGGAACGGCTGCATGCGCTGGAAGTTGCGGGAATCGGTCTCGGCCTGCTGGGCATTTATGGTGTGACCCGACCTGCCGGCGTCCCGGTATCTCTGCCGGGGCCGGGGAAGTGAGGCCGCGATGACGGATTTCATCGATATGCTCGTGGTGCTGGTACTCGGCGGAGCGTTGGGATGGCTCAGCCGGAGGTTCAAATTCCCCAACGCCGTTGCCCAGGTCGTGCTTGGCATCGTTCTGGGCGCCATGATGCTCGATTGGGTATCGCACAGCCCGCTGCTGCACGGCCTCGGCGAGATCGGCGTAATACTTCTGTTGGGTATCGCCGGACTCGAGACTCGATTCAAACGCCTGGCGGCAGCCGGTGCAGCGGGAATCGCTGTAGCTGCGCTCGGAATTGGACTGAGCGTGGCAGGCGGCTACGTCATTGGTCATATGTACGGCTCCCCGAGCGACGAAGTGATCTACCTGAGTCTGGCACTCGGGGCCACCAGCATTGGGATAACCGTACAGGTGCTGGAACAATTTGGCCGCATCGGTTCACGCGCTGCCGACATCATAATCGCAGCAGCCGTCATTGACGACGTGATCGTCCTCTACCTTCTCGGCGCCACCCACGGATTGCTGAGCGATGGCTTTCGCGGATCGGAAGTTCTACGATTCGCATTTTTGGCCATCGTCGCGCTTGGTGGCCTGTTCATTATCGCCCGCGCCACTACCCGTTGGGCATCGCATCGCAATTTCATAAGTCGCCGCCTGGCACGCGGTGCGTGGGTGCTGACGGCAGTCATGGTAGGCGCAATGGTGACACAGGCGCTCGGGCTGTCATCGGTCGTCGGTGCGTTCTTTGCCGGTCTCGGCACCGGCGAAGGGATGAATGACGATCACCGAGAGCTCAGCGCAACATCGTTGCGCCCATTGGTGTTGGTATTCATGCCGTTCTTCTTCGTCATGATCGGCGTGCAGGCGCAGTGGGGTGGCGTCGATGAAGCGACGATGCTGTGGCTCATCGTTGCGTTGATTGCGGTCGCGGTCAGCGCAAAAGCATTTGCTGGGCTGGTAGGGGCGATCAGCATTCGTGATTGGCGAGAACGCTTGCTCATCGGGCTCGGCATGGTGGCGCGCGGCGAGGTGGCACTGGTTGTTGGCACCGTCGGATTCAACCAGGGCCACATGACGCGCACCGTATTCGATGCATTGATCATCGCAATAATTTCGGTCGCACTGATCGGGCCTGCATTGATGGCCCTGCTTGCCAGGCATCCGGTAACGGAGGGGGCCGCACAATGAGGCAATGCAGTGGCCCGATCAATCACTGGAAAGGTTACTGGCGCACTTACATCGTTCGCGCATCGAACCTCACATCAGGGAGTCAATAACATGCAAATAAACATNNGCAATGGTCTTGATAATGAGCATTGTTTTCGTGATGCCGTCAGTTGCGCAAACGACGGATGATGACCGTCAAGCCCTCATCGGAATCATCGAAGCGATCGAGGTCGGGTGGGAAAACGCTGACGGCGCGCCTTTTCGGCGCCATTTTCTCGATTTCGAGGGCGCTCGCTACATTGAGAGCGGCGGTCAAAACGAAGGCCTCAGTGACCTCATCGAGCACCATGTCGAGCCCGAAGGGGATGCTCTGTCCGATCTCGACCTCAATTTCTCCAACATCGAGACGCACGTCGAGGAGAATTTTGCCTGGGCGATTACCGACGTCGAATTGACAGCCGTCGTCAACAAGGATCAGCGCTCCATTCACCGCCGTGGTCATGAGACGTTCCTGTTCCGGCGGATCGGCACGGACTGGAAGGTCGTTCACACACACAGCTCGACTCGGCCGGTAACGGGGGATTGACCGATGTTATCGAGACTTGATTGTGCAGCGGCGATCGAGATTCCGAAGGAGGAAGCCACATGACCTGGCAACCCGGGCTGATCACCGCAATTGATGGCGACGAGATGTCCGTCAAGGTCCCCACAGGCGCCGACTGCGCCGCCTGTCACGGCAAGACAGGCTGTCATTTTGGCGGTCCGGCATCCGCGTACAAGACGCTTCGTGTACCAAGAGTNNCAAGAGTCGAAGGCTGCGGCGTTGGTGATCGGCTGTTGGTGGAGGAACCGGGTTCAGCACTCGCCGTTACTTTCGTCGTAATGATCGTATTGCCGCTCGGACTGGTGTTGGCCGGATATGGGTTGTCAAAGTGCTGCATGCGCTTCGATTACGCGACGCTGCTGCTGTCGATTCTCGGAGTGGCGATCTGGGTCGCGGGTCTCTATGCAGCGAATCGCTGGATGACCGCATCACCCCGGTTTCAGCCCAATGTGCGTCGGTCCGATACCGCACGTGACCACGAGATTCGAGGCAAGTCCGGGTCGGAGGGGTCCTAGGTGCTGCGCTTGATCTACCGACAACTCACTATCGATCTATTGCGGACGGTGTATCCGTTTTTCAGCCTGCTGCAGAGTGCAATCCTCACTGCGGCTACGGTGAGCTTCCGCTCGGATTTTGTGGCTGGCCAAGCATGGCAGCTGAGGACTGCTAGACTCACGGTATCAAAGGCGAGATTCAGCGAATGGCAACATTTTGAAAGGAGAGCGATAAGAACAATGCGGCGCTCCGCAGACGCGGCAGGGAGGAATACGAAATGAAACAGTCATGGGTTTTGTCGTTAATTGGTCTCCTCGCGGTGAGCGGCATTTCGTATGGTATCTATTGGGCAACCCGGCCTGAGGACATACCGTCGGGTTTTCTTTACGGCAACGGCCACATCGAGGGCACGGAAGTCCGGATTGCGTCCGAGGTCGCGGGTAGGGTCACGGAGCAGGCATTGGCGGAGGGCAAGTCGGTGACACGGGGTCAAACCCTGGTCGTCATCGATGCCGAAACGAGCCGGGACCAGTTGCGTGCCCGTGAGGGCGAACTCTCGGCGCTGCGCGATTCGCGCGCGGCGATCGATTCGCAGATCGCGATGTGGACTCACCATGTGGAGACGGCTAACCGACAATTCGAGCGGGCGCGGAATCTCCGCGCGTCGAACGTCGCGAGTGACCAGGACCTCGATCAGGCCGAGGACGGGCTCCGTGAAGCTCAAGGCCAGCTCGACAGGCTGCGCGCGCAGCGCGATGCGCTGGACGGGCAGATCGCGAGCGCCGAGGCCGGCGTGCGTCTCGCGAGCACCCAGCTCGACAAGACCGAGGTCACGGCACCCGAGGACGGTACCGTGCTCGTGCGGGCGGTTGAAACCGGTGAGGTCGTGCAGGCAGGTCAGCCGCTTGGGCTGGTTGTCAATCTCGACCGGCTGGAACTCAAGGTATACATTCCCGAGGCGGAACTCGGCAAGGTTCAGCTCGGCAATGCAGCGCGACTGCGTGTAAACGCCTTCCCCGATCGCTACTTCGACGCACGCGTCGCACGCGTCGACGACTATGCGCAATTCACGCCGCGTGACATTCACGTGCCCGAAGAACGCACGCGCATGGTCTATGGCGTGACGCTGGCGCTCGAGAATCCCGAGAGACGACTTAAGCCAGGCATGCCGGCCGATGCGTGGATCCGGTGGGACGAGTCCAAGGACTGGCCCGCCAGTTTGCCGGTGCCGGTGAGCTAGGAGACGTGCCGCCGTGCCGCTCGAACCGATCGTCGAGCTTCACGACCTGGGCCGTCGTTATCGCCGACGGTGGGCAATACGCGGCGTAGAACTCGCCATCGGTCGTGGTGAAATGGTCGGCGTCGTCGGACCCGACGGGGCGGGCAAGACGACCTTACTGCAAATGTGCGCCGGCATTCTCGATCCGTCGGAAGGCACCTGTAATGTGCTGGGGTTCGATACCGTCCGCGAGTCGAAAGCGGTGGCCGCGCGCATCGGCTACATGTCGCAAGGTTTCACCCTCTATGACCGCTTGAGCGTCGAGGAGAACCTGAGTTTCTCGGCGCAGATTCGTGCAGTGACTGGTGATAGTTATTCGACTCGTCGCGCTCGACTGCTCGAAATGGCGGGGCTCGGAGCCTTCACTGACCGCCCGGCGGGAAATCTTTCCGGCGGGATGCGCAAGAAACTCTCGCTGTGCACAAATTTGGTACACGAACCGGATTTGCTGCTGCTGGACGAGCCCGGCCTGGGCGTGGATCCGCTATCCCGTCAGCAACTCTGGGCGATGCTCGAAACGTTCCGCCGCCAGGGCATCGCAATCCTGGTGGCCACGTCGTACATGGACGAGGCCGAGCGCTGTGACCGGGTGCTGTTGCTGCGTGAGGGCGCAGCACTCGCAGCGGACCGGCCCGAGGCCGTTCGAGATACAGCCGTTGGCCGGGTCTTCGAGCTTGTCGCCGGTGATCCGGCACAGGCGGCGCAGGAACTCGCGAAGCACACGGACCTATATGGCATTCAGGTCCTTCCGGATCGCGTGCGGTTCCAGCGAACGGCGCCGGGCGATCCTCCTGGCTCCGGTGGTCGAACAGGCGCGGTTCGCATTGCGAATGCACATGAGGTAGCGCCGACACTTGAAGACGTGTTTGTGCTTCACGCCGGACCCGGCACCCGCGACGCCATTGAGCCGACCGCGCGGTTGTCACAATCCGGTGNNATCACGGTCGAGTTTGGCGACTTTCGGGCGGTGGACGACGTCTCGATCGAAGCGGCACCGGGCACGTTGCTCGCACTGCTGGGACCGAACGGAGCGGGCAAGACGACGCTGATTCGAGCGTTCTGCGGCCTGATCCGGATTACCCACGGTGAGGCGTGGATCGGCGGCGACCGCGTCACGCCAGACGCAGCAGATTTACGCCAGCGGATTGGTTACATGTCACAACGTTTTTCGCTTTATCGCGATCTGACACTGGCCGAGAATCTGGCCTTTTTTGCGAGTGCCTACGGACTGGAACGGACTGCTGCCACCGAAGCCATTCGGTGGGCGAAGGCGATGACCGACCTGGGTAGCGAAGGGAACGATACACCGGTCGCAGCAATGTCGGGCGCGACACAGCAACGACTGGCGCTTGCCTGCAGCATCCTGCATCGTCCGTCCGTTCTGTTCCTCGATGAACCGACCTCGGGCGTCGATCCGGTTTCGAGATACCGCTTCTGGCAGCTCATCAGAATCCTGGCCGGTGCCGGCATGGTCGTGGTCGTCACGACCCACTATCTCGACGAAGCTGCTTATTGCGACCGCATCGGGCTGATGCACCACGGACGCCTTATTGCACTTGGCACGCTCGAGGAGCTCCGCGAGCAGACGGGAACGGACTCTCGTGCGACGGTGGAGACTGTCTTCGTGACTGCGATTCGTGAAGCAGGGCTTGAAGCGGCATGAACCTTCGGCGGATTCATGCACTCATTGGCAAGGAGCTTCGGGAACTCCTGCGAGATCCGATCACCCTCGGGCTTTGCGCGATCATGCCACTCGTGATGTTGTTTCTCTTTGGGTACGCCGTAAATCTCGATGTCGAAGACGTGGCTTTCGGCGTATACGACGACGACCGTACTTCCGCGAGCCGCGAGCTCATCGACCGGTTCGCGGCGACGCCCTATTTCGAACTACGGCGTGAATTCGACTCCGTCGAAGCTGCGGAAGCCGCTTTGCAGCGCGGCGAGGTCCGGATTGTACTGATTTTGCCCCCCCACTTCTATCAGACGCTTGTGAAGGGATTCGAGGCGCCGGTGCAAGTACTCGTCGATGGCACGCAATCGGCCACGGCGGCCCTCGCCGGGGCCTACGCCGACGCGATTGTGCGTGGATATCCGCATCCCAACCCCGCGCTCATCGAGCCAGAGATTCGAGTCTGGTACAACCCGTCACTGCGCAGCGTCAACTACATCGTGCCGGGCCTGTTCGCCGTGATCCTCATGGCGTTCCCGCCCTTGCTGACGGCTCTGGCGATCGTCAGGGAAAAGGAGACGGGCACGATCCAACAGATATTTGCGTCGCCGGTGACGTCTGCCGAATTTATCGTCGGCAAGCTGATCCCTTACGGCCTGGTCGCATTTCTCGAAATGCTCACCGTCGTCGCATTCGCCTACTTCTGGTTCGAGGTACCGTTCCGCGGCAGCCTGGCCTTGCTGCTTGGGGTCTCGTTCATTTATGTGTTGACCACAGTTGGCATCGGGCTACTCGTCTCGACAGTAACGCGATCCCAGTTGGCAGCGATGCTGCTTGCGCTCATTGTGACGTTGATGCCTTCGTTCCTTTTCTCCGGCTTTCTGTTCCCGGTGTTTACGATGCCGTTCGCGCTTCAGCTCTACAGCAAGTTGTTTCCGGCGAGTTACTTCATGGAAGTTTCGCGGGGCATCGTCCTTAAAGGAGTCCTGCTCGAAAGTATCTGGTTGCCGATAGCATTGCTCGTCGGTTATACGCTGGTCGTGTTCGCGATCTCATCCTGGCGCCTCAAGCAGAAAGTCGCATGAAGATGACACGGCTATCGGGATTGCTGCGCAAGGAGATTGTACAATTCTTCCGAGACCGGTGGGTACTCGGCCTGATCTTGTGGCTATACACAATCGAGGTTGTGCTCTGTACCTATGCATTGAGCTTCGAGGTCGAGCACATGCCGGCCACGATCGTCGATCAGGATCGAACCGTGTCGAGCCGCCACCTCGCCAGACTCTTCGATCTCAGCGATGCGTTCGACCTGATCGAGGAGGCAGGCACGCCGGCGCAAGCCGCAGAATGGCTCGAGTCTGGAACGGTTGGACTCGTCGTCGTCATTCCGAGCGGATTCGAGAAGGCTTACCAGTCCGCGATCTACCCTTCTGTCCAGCTACTGATCGATGGAACGAATTCCAATACGGCGGCCAACGTTCGCAACTACGCGCTCGAGCTGCTGCGCCGATTCGAGTCGGAACGTCGAACGGTCGCAGGCACGGACGCGACCGTTACCGCGAAACCTGTGAAACGCGTCTGGTACAACCCGGACCAGACTACGACGGCGTTCATGGCGCTCTCGATGATCGCGCTGGCCGGCATGATGGTCGGGGTCATTCACCCGGCGGCATCGATCGTGCGGGAAAAGGAACAGGGAACGATCGAACAATTACTGGTAACCCCGATCCGCACCGGCGAGCTGTTCCTTGCCAAAACCGTCCCGACACTGATCATGGGCTTGCTTTCCCTGTTCCCGAGCCTGCTGATCGTCGCCTGGTTCCACGTACCGCTGCGTGGCAGCTTTATCCTGTTTTTGGGATTGACTGCAATTTTCCTGTTGAGCGCGATCGGACTGGGCGTTCTGATCGCCGCGGTAAGCCGGACTCTGCAACAGGCACTGTTGCTCGCGTTTTTCGGCCTGTTCCCGGTCATGTTTCTCTCCGGAAGCCTTACCCCTGTCGACGCAATGCCCGACGCTTTGCAGACCATATCGCTGGGAAGCCCGTTGCGGTACTACATGGACATCATTCTCGGCGTATTCCTGAAAGGCGCGGGCTGGCAAGAACTGTGGCAACAATCCCTCGCCCTTGTGACGATTGGCATTGTGCTCTTCGGCCTGTCATTGGCAGCTTTTCGGCGCCGGATTGGCTGAGTTGCAGGGAGATGCAACATGCTGAACGGTAACGGCAGCATGTCGTTTTTGTGGGTTGCTCACGTCGACGCTCTGGCCGATCGAGAGGAGTAGCAGGTTCAGTAGCGCGAGCTTGAGCATTGATTATTGAATTGAAATATAAGGAGTCGAGTATGAATGGATTGCTCTGGTATTTGATTTTGGGCGGTGTGTTCTACGTGATGATGCGCTATGGCTGTGGCGCCCACATGGTGCATGGTCACGGCGGACACTCAGCCCATGGTGGCGGCGAAGGTGGTCCCGTCGATCCCGTTTGTGGCATGTCGGTGGCAGTCGACCAGGGTTACGGCAAGATGCACGAAGGCACCCTGTACCGGTTTTGTAGTCGAGCCTGTCTGGACAAATTCGAAGTCGATCCGGAAAAGTACTTGATCCCCGGTGGCGGCGATGCGGGAGGTGTGTCATGAGAACAGGCATTTCTCTGATAGCGGTAGGTCATGCCTCGAGTCTGTTTCTCGCAATCAGCTTTGCCTTGTGTGTGGGCTTTGATCTACTGTTTCCTGCGCACGCGATGTACCGGGTCTGGCAAAACCTGCTGCCGGGATTCGAATGGCTGAGCTGGCAAAGCTTCCTGCTCGGCCTGATCGAGAGCTACGGCTATGGCTGGTATTTCGCCCTTGTCTGGGTGCCAATTTACAATGTCATCGCCACGCGCAAGAATGATTGAAATGGCTACCAAGCCGTACAGCTTACGAGGTAACTGTGAGCTGGCTGGATAAATGGCTGGGTAGAACCGGCGACGGCGGGTTGCATACCGAGATCCGTGGGCAGGGCGTCGAGACGCTGGTCTTCATATCGGGGCTTGGCGGTACCACCCGTTACTGGGCGTCGCGACTGCAGTCCATCGAGGATCGGTATCGCATCGTACTGGTCGACCTGCTCGGTTTCGGCGAGTCGCCCAAGCCGTGGACCCGGTACAGCGTCGGAGAACATGTCGTCGCGCTGCACAAGGTGCTGCAACCCTTGGGTCCGATTTCGCTGGTCGGTCACTCGCTCGGTGCTTTGCTGACGGTGGCATATGCATCGAAATTTCCCGCGCAAGTACACAGTATCACGGTCATCGGCATGCCCAACTTCGGCTCGACGGAACGCGCATACCGGTACTTTCGGCATGGTCCTGTGCGAGGGGGCATCGTCTATACGAATGTGTTTCTGACCATGGTGGCCTGTGTAATTACGCGCCGCCTGCTGGGCAGGATCTTGCCGTTCGTCGTGCGCAGTGTCCCACGCGAAGTGGCCGAGGACCTGGTCAAGCATACTTGGCGCTCATCGACGTCATCGCTGTGGGAGGTCGTCTATCGCTATGATGCCGCCCGCGATTTGCAGAATTTGCCGCCGCACATACGGGTGTTGCTGATTCACGGTGGCCAGGACCTGATGGCGCCGCTGGACCTGATTGAGGAACTAACGAACTCAAATCCGCGGTGGCGCCTCTGCGTCATGCCCGGCGTGGATCATCATCCGTTTCTTCGCGACCCGAAAGGATGCCTTGCAATGATCGACCGCCTGGTTAAGGACTCGAGCAATGCCGACAGGCAGCCCGATTCGCCAAGACTGGTCGAGGCTTTTCGGCGGGATGAACCGTCATGAAACTGCAGACTGCGATCGCCCGGGCCGTCACAGCGGCAATGCCCAGCTTGCTTGCGGCCTGCGGCCCCGAGGGGCCTGTCGAGTCGCAGGTACCGGGCCGGTGGGCGGTGTGATGCCGGGCTTTGCCGACATTCTGCAGCAGCACGAGATTCGAGCCACCGTGGGCTATTTTCAGAGTTTCCGGTCCGATGAGATCTACGCTCAATGGCAAGAGATCGATCGTCGAAAGGACTTCAGTGGTGAATAAATTTGAGAAGAAACCGCAAAGACCGGTCGGGCGTTGGTCAAAGTGGCAGATCTGGATCGTCGCCAGCGTTGTCGTAGCTGCGGTGACCAGTATCGTGTGGTGGGGCTCGCCGACTTCGGTCGACCCGGCGGACGCAGACGTTGTCGTGTACAAATCGAGCGCCTGCAGTTGTTGCGGCAGATGGGTGGAGCACCTGCAGGATAATGGCCTTGTTGTCAGCGTTCAGAACGTACGCAACACGCAACTTGCGCAGTCGCAACTGGGCGTGCCGGAGGAACTCCGCGCGTGCCACACCGCTGTGGTGGGCCGTTACTGGGTGGAAGGCCACGTGCCTGCCGACGTCATCCGGCGCGTGATAGGGGAAAAGCCGGACGATATTCGTGGCATCGCCGTTCCCGGGATGCCGATGGGTTCACCCGGCATGGAGGGGGCCAAACCCGTCGAATATGAGGTTTTGGCCTACGAGACGGCCGGCACGACACGTGTCTACGCAACTCGGCAAGGCCGGGCAGTACCGGGAACGAGCGAGTCCGAAGATTGACTTGAATGCTGGGTACAGCTTGTAGCATTCACACTCGACGGGGTGGTGGAAAACAACACCCGCAGAGGTGAAGGCCGTAGCAATGCACATAACCATCAAGAAAGGGCTTGAGCTGCCGCTGGCCGGACGACCTGAACAGGCGGTCTCGGGATCGTCTCCTGTCCAATCGGTCGCATTGCTTGCCGATGACTACCATCGGTTGAAGCCTGATCTTCGCGTTGCCGAAGGCGATCGTGTGACTCGGGGCCAAACCCTGTTTGAAGACAGCAATAATCCGGGGGTACCGTATACCGCGCCGGCCTCCGGCACAGTGACAGGGATCCATCGTGGCGCCAGACGGCGCCTGCAATCGATCGTGATAGGCGTGGAAGGTGACGAACAGTGTTCCTTCACGAGCTGGTCCCGCAGCGCACTCAACGATCTCGAGGAACCGACGATTCGGGAGCAGTTGCTGGCATCGGGTCTGTGGACCGCACTCCGAACACGTCCATTCAGCCGAGTTCCGGCCCCTGAGTCGATACCGAATGCGATATTCGTCACCGCCATCGACACGAATCCGCTGGCGGCAGATCCGGATGTGACGGTTCGTGCCTGCCTGGATGCCTTTACCGACGGCTTGCGCGTGATCAACAAGCTGACGGAAGGCCGCGTGTATGTCTGCGTCGGCTCGGGAATCGCCGACAGTCTGCCGCAAATTGACGGCGTGGATGTGGTCAGATTCCAAGGCCCTCATCCGGCGGGTCTGGTCGGTACGCATGTGCATTTTCTCAATCCGGTCCATTCGACAGGCAGCGTATGGCACCTGAACTGTCAGGACGTCATTGCGATTGGCAAACTGTTTACGACCGGACGGCTCGACGTCAACCGAATCATCGCGCTCGCCGGTCCACACATGCGCAATCCCCGGCTGATCCGCGCACCTATTGGCGCGAGCATCGACGACCTGGTAAATGGTGAGCTACGCGAGGGTAGCTGTCGAGTCGTGTCCGGTTCGGTATTGTCAGGGCGTCGCGCTGCGGGCCCGAATGCATTTCTCGGGCGTTATCACTTGCAGGTATGCGCGCTGGCAGAAACGACACAGCGGGACTTTCTCGGTTGGCTCGCGCCCGGGCGGCGCAAGTTTTCCGCGACCCGGATGTTCGCCTCGAGTCTGTTTCCGAAACGGCCGATTGAGATGACGACCTCGCTGCAGGGCAGCCCGCGAGCCATGGTGCCAATCGGCAGTTACGAAAGGGTCATGCCGCTAGATATTCTGATCACACCGCTTCTCAAAGCGCTGCTCATCAACGATACGGAAACGGCCCGCGAGCTCGGTTGCCTGGAACTCGATGAGGAGGACCTGGCGCTGTGCGCATTCGTCTGTTGCAGTAAGTACCAGTTCGGAGAGGCGCTCAGGGATACTCTCACCGTCATCGAGACGAGTGGCTGATGGCCGGGTTCCGGAAATTTCTCGACCGGCTCGAACCGCACTTCTCGAAGGGCGGCCGCTACCAGCAGTTTGGCGCCGTGTTCGAGATGGTGGACACGCTGCTCTACTCATCGAAAGATCTCACGCGCGGCGCGCCGCACGTGCGCGATGCGGCCGATCTCAAGCGAGTCATGTTCTTCGTCGTGCTCGCCGCCACACCTTGTGTCCTGATGGCATTGTGGAACACCGGGTACCAGGCCAATCTGGCGATGCGAGACCTGGGGCTCGATTCGGTACCTGGCTGGCGCGGCGGCGTTCTGGCGCTGCTGGGCGTGGGCCACGATCCCGACAGCATTGTCGGTAGCGCGCTGCACGGCTTGCTCTACTTCCTGCCAATCTACGGTGTAACACTGCTGGTCGGCGGGGCGTGGGAAGTCCTGTTTGCCCTGGTGCGCAACCACGAAGTCAACGAAGGGTTTCTGGTCACCTCATTGCTGTACGCATTGATTCTGCCACCGGACTTGCCGTTGTGGCAGGTAGCGCTCGGCATATCCTTTGGCGTGGTCATTGGCAAGGAGGTTTTTGGTGGTACCGGCAAAAATATTCTCAATCCCGCGCTGACGGGGAGGGCGTTTCTGTATTTTGCCTATCCGGCCGAAATTTCCGGCAACGCGGTCTGGGTCGCCGTGGACGGCTACAGCGGGGCGACGGCTCTGGCGGTTGGTGCCGACCAGGGTATGGCAGGAATCACCGACTCGGGCCTCAGCTGGCTGGACGCATTCTACGGACTGATGCCCGGGTCGCTCGGTGAAACATCGACACTGGCCTGTCTGATCGGGGGCGCATTCCTGATGTACACCGGTATCGCCTCGTGGCGCATCATTGTCGGCATGTTCCTGGGAATGGTGGTGACCGCCAAGCTGTTCAATTTGATCGGCAGTGTCTCCAATCCCTTGTTTGCCATGCCCTGGTACTGGCATCTGGTGTTGGGCGGCTTTGCTTTCGGCATGGTGTTCATGGCGACCGACCCGGTGTCGTCGGCGCAGACCGATAAAGGACGCTGGATTTTTGGCGTCCTGATCGGCGTTGTCACCGTGCTGATTCGCGTCATCAATCCGGCGTTTCCCGAGGCCGTCATGATGGCGATCCTGTTGGCAAACCTGGTTGCACCGGTCATCGACCAGTCTGTGGTCTGGGTTCACATTCAACGGAGGCGAAGTGCCAAAATCTGAATCAGGCCAGTCTCGACCCAAACCCGGGTTCTGGTTGACGCGACTGCTGAGGGCGCCGAAGAACAGCTTGGCTAAAACCCTGTTGGTACCGTTCGTTGTCGGCCTGTCCTGTGCGATTCTGGTATCCGCCGCGGCGATATCGTTACGACCGCAATATCAACTGAATCAGGAGCGCAACCGGCAACGCAATATCCTCGCGGCTGCCGACTTGCTTGTGCCGGATCAGAGTGTCGAGGAACTCTTCAGGCAAATCGAGCCGCGGGTGGTCGATCTCAGCACCGGTGATTATGCGGCGGAGATCGAGGCGAATTCGCTCTTGCAGGCGCAAGCATCGGGTGAAACGCCTGCGACGGTACCAATACCGAGCGACCTGGACATTGCGGTGATCAAGGAGCGGCCCCGATACGCGGTCGTCTACCAGGTTTATGACGATGATCGACTGACGATGATCATCCTGCCGGTCTATGGCTACGGATTATGGTCGACGCTGTACGGTTACGTCGCTCTCGAGGCCGATGCCAATACCGTCGTCGGTTTGCGTTTCTACCAGCACGGTGAAACGCCGGGGCTGGGCGGGGAAATTGACAATCCGCGATGGTTGCGCCTGTGGCCGGGCAAGGCCATTTACGATGACTCGGGCACGCCTCAGATCGAGGTGGTCAAGGGCGCCGCAACAGCCGGCAGCGACGGTGAGGGAGCTTACCAGGTCGATGGAATCAGTGGTGCGACGCTGACGGGCCGCGGCGTGACCAACCTGTTGCGCTATTGGTTTGGTGAGCACGGATTCGGCCCCTTTGTGCGAAAACTGCGTGAGAACGCTCAGGAGGAACGATGAAACCTGAAGCAAAAGCGGCGTTGCTGGATCCGCTTGTCGACGAAAATCCGGTCACCTTCCAGATTCTGGGGCTGTGCTCGGCATTGGCGGTCACGACCTCGATGATGCCGGCGTTGCTCATGAGTGTCGCTGTCACCGCAGTATTGGCCTGCGGCGGGGCCGTTATCAGTGCGATTCGACATCAGATTCCGGATAACGTACGGATCGTCGTGCAGATGACGATCATCGCATCGCTTGTCATCGTCGCGGATCAGGTTCTCAAGGCGTATGCGTTCGAGACCAGTCAACAGTTGTCGGTCTTTGTCAGCCTGATCGTTACCAACTGCATAGTGCTCGGACGCGTCGAAACCTTTGCAATGAAAAACGGAGTAGTGGAGAGCTTCCTGGACGGACTTGGCAATGGGCTTGGCTACAGCCTCGCCTTACTCAGCATCGCCGCGGCGCGCGAATTGCTGGGTTCCGGCAGCCTGTTCGGGGTGACCATACTGCGAACCGTCAGCGAAGGCGGTTGGTACTATCCGAACGGCCTGATGATCCTGTCGCCGGGCGTCTACNNCTACTTCATTATCGGGCTTTACATCTGGGCAATACGGTCGTGGCGCATCGACCAGGTTGAACAACCGGAATTTCGAATCCGCCACGTTCACAGATCGGAGGCAAGAGCATGAGCGAGTATGTCAGCCTGTTCCTGCAGTCGGTCTTCACCGAGAATCTGGTGCTGGCCTTGTTCCTCGGTATCTGTCCATTTCTTGCACTCTCGCGGCGCTTCGATACCGCGCTGGGCCTCGGGGCGGCCGTGACCGCTGTTATGACCATCACGGTACCGGTCAACGCCATCGTCAGCCGCTTCCTGCTGCGCCCCGGGGCACTGGACTGGGCCGGCTTGTCGGGCCTGGATCTGAGTTTTCTGTCGCTGGTGAGCTTCATCGGCGTAATCGCCGCCATCGTGCAGATCCTCGAGATGGCGCTCGATCGCTTTTTCCCGGCCTTGCATCAGGCGCTCGGTGTGTTCCTGCCTTTGATTACCGTCAACTGCGCGATTCTCGGGGCGTCCCTGTTCATGGCCGAGCGACGTTACGACTTCGGCGAAAGCGTGGTCTATGGTTTTGGCAGCGGCCTCGGCTGGGCGCTGGCCATCATCATCCTCGCCGGGCTACGCCACAAGCTTCGCTACAGTGATGTGCCGGATGGGCTGCAAGGCGCGGGCATCACGTTCATCTCGGCGGGACTCATGGCGATGGGTTTCATGTTGTTTGCCGGTATTCAACCTTGATTCCTCGGGACGCCCATACCGATGTTTGAATTCACCACCGCAGTGACCGTTTTTACCGGCGTCGTCATGCTGCTCGCCGGGTTCATTGTGGCGGCGCGTTCGGTCCTGGTGGTCAGCGGCAATGTCACGGTCGCTATTAATGAAGATGCCCGGGAACTGGACGTGGCCGTGGGTCAGAAGCTGCTAACGGCGCTGACGAACCACGGCGTGTTCCTGCCATCAGCCTGTGGCGGGCGCGGCACCTGCGGGCAATGCCGGGTCAAGGTTGACCAGGGCGGTGGCACCCTGTTGCCGACCGAAAGGGCCCTGATTACACCAAGACAAGCCGCCGAGCATGAGCGCCTGGCTTGTCAGTTATCGGTTAAGGAGCCACTTCGAATTCGTGTGCCGNNTGCCGGCGCAGATCCTCGGTATCGAGCGGCTGAACTGCATCGTCCGAACGAACCGAAACGTTGCTACGTTCATCAAAGAGCTGGTCTTGGAGCTGCCGCCTGACCGATCCTTCGACTTTCGTTCCGGCAGTTACATCCAGGTGGAATGTCCACCTTACCAGGCAAGCTTTCGTGATTTCGAGGTTGACCAGCCATTTCGCCTGGAGTGGGACCGATTGAAGATCTGGGAATACGAGGCGCGCGGGCGGCGAGCGGCGGTGCGAGCCTACTCGCTCGCGAACTATCCCGGCGAAGGCGACGCGCTGATGCTCAATGTTCGGATCGCGACTCCGCCGCCACATGCCACACGATCGGTGCCGCCCGGCGT
>JABAOD010004008.1_pt1 | contig 18304 bp, 19 predicted proteins | sample 7062151 | NCBI WGS metagenome assembly JABAOD01 (sample SAMN14538626, study PRJNA623070) | marine sediment metagenome | biome: marine biome [ENVO:00000428]; feature: marine pelagic biome [ENVO:01000023]; material: deep marine sediment [ENVO:00002113] | place: India: Gulf of Khambhat ... | reverse complement strand
GGCCTCATCTTCGCACCGCGTTTCCCTCGCTGGCTCGATCGCCCTGGCTTTTGGGATGAGGTTGACGTTCACCACTATTCGCTGACCCGCCTGTTTACTGTCGCGTTCTTGAGAGATGTTTCCGATACGCCGGCCGGAACGCCTTCGTCTCTGCGGCCCCTGTCGCTGCGGCAGATCGATCGTCTCTGGACCCCGGCCGAGCTGGTGTCGCGCTACGAGCTAGAGGGCGGCATCAGAGGCAACGAACACCGCTCCGTGCTCAGCGGCGGTGACTTCCTGTCCGAATGGATCTTGCACAACACGAGCGATGACGAGCGAGCGCTCGTCGCGGTGGCCTGGACGGTTCAGAACTGCGAAGAGCTGGATATCGATGCGGTGCGGGCCGGTCCCGGGCTCGTCCGCTTTGACCGCACGCTAGTCGATCGGCGGGGCGAGCAGCTGAAGGTAAGTGTCGGCCTGGAGGCGGGCGGCGGCGTGGGCCTGGCCGGCTGCGCTTACCGGTCCGAGCCCTCGAGCCTGGATCCGCGCTTTGAGCTGACGCCGTTCGCAGAGAAATGGCGCCGGGGATTCGCCACTGAAGTGCGGCTTGGGGAAGCCGGACGCGCGGGCGTGCTTTACCTCGCGGCCGTCACGCGATTGACAGTACCGGGCGAAGGCGCGGCGCGGTTGGCTCTGCGCGCGCGGGTGGAAGCGGAAATCGGCGGCGCGTCATCGAGCAAGCCGACACGCAACCCGGCAGCCGGGCGTTCGTCGGTGGATGTGACGGGCGTGCCCTCCCCATCGGGCGAGCCGGGCGGTGCGAGCCGTGACGCATGGCGGACTTACTTCGCAGCGACGCCGCAGCTCACGTGCTCCGATCCGTACTTCGAGCGCTACTGGATCTACCGCTGGTACGGGCTGCGGCTTTGTGGGCACGAAGGCGGCGTCGGGGGCCACCGCTTTCCGGGCTGCTGCGAGGGGACCGGCTACTTTCACGCGCCCATCGCCTACAGCGCTCAGTGCCACGCCCGCGAGCAGCGCTGGCTGTTGGATCCCGACCGGGCCCGCGGCGTCATCCTCAATTTTCTCTCGCACCCCAAACCGAACGGGCAGCTGCATGGCCGCATCTATGTGAACCACCTGAAGGGCACCGACTTCTACTTCGCCGACTGGGGTGGCGCCGTGCTCGCCGTGGACGAGGTGCACCCCGACGCCGGGTTCCTGCGCGATGTGTACCCGGCGCTCGTCCGTTACGGCGAGTGGTTGGGGCGCGAGCGTGACGCGGAGGGAAGTGGGTTGATCGACGTGATCGACCAATACGAGACGGGCCAGGAGTATATGAGCCGCTACCTGGCCGTGAGCCCCGAGGCGGACAGCGAGCGCTGGGAAAACCGCATCCGGCTGAAAGGGGTGGACGCGACGGTCTATTCCTACCGGTTGCAGCAGGCGTTGGCGCGGATCGCGGAGAGGCTGGATCGGCCGCGAGACGCGGCCCGTTGGGCGGCCGCCGCGGAGCGTACCGCCACCGCCGTGCGTGAGCTGATGTGGGATGCGGAGGCCGGGATGTTCTCGGATGTCGATCCGCGCGATTCCCGGCGCACGGGAATCAAGGCGGCGGTGTGCTTCTATCCGTACTTCACCGACATCGTGACGCGCGAACACGTTTCCGGACTGCGGCGACACCTGCTGAATCCGTCCGAGTTCTGGACCCCGTACCCCGTCCCCTCGACCAGCGCCGACGACCCGTACTACAGCCCCGATGCCGAGTGGAAGGGGAAGCGGCACAACTGTCCGTGGAACGGCCGGGTCTGGCCGATGGCGAACTCGCATGTCGCGGAAGCGATCGCCCATACCGCCATCGAGCACGATGCGGAGTTGCGAAGCGCGACCGCGGAGTTCATCCGCCGATACATCCGGATGATGTTCCACGAGGGTGATCCGGCACGCCCGAACTGCTACGAGCATTACAATCCGGAAAACGGCGAGCCGTCGCTCTATCGCGGGTTCGACGACTACCAGCACTCGTGGGTGAACGACCTGATCGTCAAATACGTGACGGGCTTTCGGCCGGGCGCAGGCGACGTCTTCGTGATCGACCCGTTTCCGTTCGGCCTCGAGTCGTTACGGCTCGAAGGTCTGCCGTACCGCGGGCGACGGGTGGATGTCGAGATCGAGGGTGATGCCGTGCGGGTCAAGGTCGACGGGAAGGCGAGGAGTGAGACGCGCATCGGCGAACCTCAACGACTGCCGCTGTGATGAGACGCCGCACCCCTCGCCACGGCCGCCGACACCGACCCTGTGCGATTTCGAGTCGTGAGCTCGGCTGATCTGATCAAGTTTCTGGGGACGGCGGGCGCCCGTTACGTGGTGGCCCGCCAGCTGCGTTACTCCGCCGGCACCCTCATCCGCCTGGGCGGCCAGAGCATACTGCTCGACCCGGGGCCGGGAACTCTGGTCCGGTTGGCCAAGTCGAAACCCGCGGTCGATATCACGACGCTGGACGCGATCGTCCTGTCACACGGCCACATCGACCACAGCACCGACGTAAACGTTCTGATCGACGGGATGACGGAGGGTGGGTTCAACCGGCGTGGCCGGCTGTTCGCACCCCGCGATTGTCTGGAGGGAGAGAACGCGGTGGTCTTGGACTATCTGCGGGGGTTCTTGGACGAGATCGTGACCCTAGGGCCCGGCTGCCAATACCGGCAGGGTGAGGTCGGGTTCTCGACCTCGGCACCTCACGACCATGGCACCGAGACTTACGGTTTTATCTTCGATTATCGTGGCAGCAAGATCTCGTTCATGGTGGACACGCGATTCTTTCCGGAGCTGTTGGCCAGCTATGCGGGCTCGGATATTCTCGTGATCAACCTGGTGCGCTATAAGCCGCACGCGAACCCCGACGTCCGCCATCTATGTGTGGACGACGCCCGCGAGATCCTTCGGTCCATCCGCCCGCGCAAGGCGGTGCTGACCCACTTCGGTATGACGATGATCCGGGCAAAGCCCTGGGTCGTGGCGCAGCGGCTTTCGGACGAGCTGGGGCTGGACGTGAGCGCAGCCAGCGACGGCATGACGCTCGAGCTCGTCTGACTTCAGGCTGGTCCGCGCTTATTCCCTTGCCGTCGGGCTCTAGTGCGGAGGTCGCTGGCCCCGGCTCGCCGCCGCCGGTGGCACGACGGTTGTTGCGACATGAGCATGACGCAACACATGGAGCGAAGTGCTGCCCAGTAGCAGGCGATTGAAGAAGCCGAAGCCGTGGCTGCCGAGCACGATGAGGTCGGCCCCCCACTCCTCCGCATCAGCGAGTATCTCGGATCCGGCAGCGCCGCGACGCTCGGTGACTTCCAGCTCGACGTCGCCGTCGAGCCCTTCCACCATCCTCTGGAACGTATCGCTGGCTATACCTAACAGGTCGCCTTCGCCGTAGGGTGCCGTCTCTTGCACGATGGATGGAAGCGGCTCGTGCACGTGCAGAACCCTGATGTACGCGTCTTCCTGACGTGCGAGGGCCATGGCCACACGCAGCGTGGCGCAAGCGTGAGCTGAAAGGTCGACCGCGGCCAGTATGTGACGGAACGACGCGCGCCGCCGACCCGGCGCCGCGAGCACCGGGCAGCCGGCGAGGCGGATCACACGCTCGGCCGTCGAGCCGACGAGGAAACGAACGACTTCGGGTCGGGGGTGGGCGCCGACGACGATCAAGTCGGCGGCGATTTCTTCCGCCACCCGCGCGATCGTCGCTGCGGCGACGCCGCTTGCCACATGTATCGAAGCCTCGGGCATGTCCGATCCACGCGTCTGCTCACCGGCGCGGCGCTGTGCATCGGCCAGCAGCCTGTCCTTGTAATTCGCCGCCCCGTCTTTCAGCGTCTCCGATACGGTGGGAGGAAGCAGCGTCTCCACCACGCTCAGCACGTCCAGGCTCGCCCCCGCCCGCAGCGCCAGGGCGGCGCCGCTGACCACCGCGCAGGCGCCATGGTCGCTGCCGTCGGTGGTCGCCAGGATCCTTCTCAAGCCGTACATGACTACCTGCCTCTTCAGGCGACCCTCAGGGGCTGTGCCAGCCCCAGAAGTGTCCGTAGAAATTCCGGATTTCGCTGGGCATCCTCTTGGGAAAGGGTTGCGCCCGGCTCCTTCATCATCGTGACAATCACTTCCCAGCGCTCCTGGGGGCTGAGGATCGCCAGCTCTTTCAGCCGGTCGATGGTGTGGCAGTGGGCGCACTTCATGAATGTAAGTGCGGCTCCCGCCTTCGGCACCTCTCCCGGATCGATGGCCGCGCCGGAGAGTTGGCTCATCCGTGTTACCAATTCGTGGACGTCGATCTCGAAGCCGTGGGCCTCGGCGAACGTCTCGCGGGGAGTGTCGAGTCGAAGAGCAGCGCGAATTGCTGGGCAGCTCGGCCCCGCAGCGCCTCGCGGTTGTCAGACTCTGTCTCCGCCAGCCCGGTCTTGGCTCCGGCGGCGCACGCTGCGAGCGCCGCCGTCGCGCCGGCTCCTTTGCTGAGAAAGCCTCGCCGCGTGAGCGAGTCCATTGATCTCCCCTCTCATGAGGCTGTGCTGACCTCGAGCCGGTCCACAACCTCGGTGACGCCCGGCGCCGACTGCGCCGCCTTGACGATCTCCCGCTCGAGCGTCGGCGAGGAGACCTGACCGCTCAGGACGACGACGCCGTCTTCCGCTCTGACCCTGATGGCTTTCTGGTCGAGCTGAGCGCGGTTTAGAATCGCGGCCTCGATCTTCGACTGGACCTGCTCCGCCCAGCTGGTCACGCGGATGTCGAGAAGGTTGATGACCCCCTTAACGCCGCTGAGCTGGGCGACTTCACGTTCGGCCGATTCTTTCTGGGCCAGCGAATCGAGGTCGCCTGCCAGGGTCACCCAACCGTGCTCTACTTTGACCTTCACCGTTCTGTCCCGGAAATGCAGGTGCCACTTCAGGTGGTTTGTCACGGCGTGGGCGATTTCGGCGTCGGCGAGTGTGCGTGGCAGGCCGGGTTGCTGCACCTTCAACTCATCCGCCACCGCCTCGACGCCGCTCACCCGGGCGGCCGAGAGTTCGGCGGCGAACTTGTGGTCATAGCTCTGGACTCTGCCGGTGAGCGTGACCACACCGTCCTTTACCGCGATTCCGATCTCCTCTTCACGGAGACTCGGCTCCGCTTCGAGCTCGGCCAACACCTTTCGGTGGAGTGCCCCGTCCGAGGGTCTCATGGCTTATCGCCTCCTGCTATGCATCCCGGGTGCGGTTGGCTCGCTGTGTCAGCACCCTCACTCTCCATGCTAGGCCCCAGATCGGTCTACGAAAATTGGGAATTGTGCTTACTGGCCTATGGGTAATTACCTACAGGCGCCCGCGACGACGCGTTTTGCCCCGTTGTGCCGCCCTTCCGCCCGGCCCTGGCGCTGGGCGCAATCGCCTCGCCATCTGCGGCATCTTCTGGTTATCGAACCGCTGCGCGAGTCGTTGGCCCGGTCGCGGCGCTGGAACGTGTTTTGCCTATCTAGCCAGTGCACTCTAACGGCACCGCAGGCGCGTCCCGCAGGTGGACGGGTATGAGAAAAGCCGAGCGCGAGGCCCAGGATACCGAGGCGCAGCTCGACCGGCTGTGCGAGCTCGTTCCGGTCGGCATCATCCGGACCGACAGAGAGCGCCATTGCGTCTACGTGAACTCGCGCTGGTGTCAGATGACCGGGGTGCCACCCTCGGAGGCCGCCGGTGAAGGATGGGTGCGAGCGATTCACCCGAGCGATCGGGAGAGGGTGCTCCGGCGGTGGCTTCAGTCGGCTGCGGAGGTGCGCGAGTTCGGGGACGAGTTCCGCCTGCTGACCGCAGACGGCGACGTGAGGGTCGTGGCGAGCCGCTGCATTCCACTGCTGGACGAGAGTGGAAGGCTCAAAGGGCAGCTTTGCGCAAGCACGGATATCACCCAGCGGCAGGAGACCGAGCAGGCATTGCGCAAGCTGACGCAGGAGCTGAGGGAGCGCGTCAAGGAGCTCAATTGCCTGTTCGGCATTTCTCATATCGTCGAGCAGGCGAGCGGCTCTCTGAGCGACATCCTCCACGAGACGGTCCACCTACTTCCGCGGTCCTGGCAGCACTCGGACGTCGCTTGCGCCCGGATCGTCGTCGATGATCTGGAGCGGCGAACCGAGAACTACGCCGACAGTGTTTGGAAACAGACGGCCGACATCCTCGTACACGGCGAGCGGGTCGGTACGGTGGAGGTGTGCTATCTCCGGGAGATGCCGGAGCGAGATGAAGGCCCGTTCCTGGCCGAGGAGCGCAGTCTGATCGACGCCGTGGCGGCGCGACTCGGCCGTACGACCGAGCGGCTTCGTGCCGAGCAAATGCTGCACGAGCGCGAACAGGAGTTACGGGAACGGCTGACCCACCTGACACGTGTGAGCGTGATGGGTGAGATGGCGTCGAGCATCGCGCATGAGGTGAATCAGCCGCTCACCGCGATCAGCGCCTACGCCCAGGCCTGCAAACGGATGATCGAGTCCAACTCGATCACGGCCACGGAGGTCGTCGACACTCTGGCGCGCATCAGCGCCGAGGCGCTGAGGGCCGGGGATATCCTGCACCGCCTCAAGGACCTGATCCAAAAGCACGAGAGCAAACGGATCGAGTGGGATGTTGGCGATCTGGTGCAAGATGTGGAGCGTCTCGCCTCGGTTGATGCGCGCCTCCACGATGTGCGTCTCCGACTGGAGCTGGCCGACAACCTGCCTCGCGTCGAGGTTGACGGTGTGCAGATTCAGCAAGTCGTGCTGAACCTGATTCGTAACGCGATCGACGCGATGGCTGAGACCGAGCCGGAGCGACGGGAGGTGGTGGTCCGCACGGCGGCGCGTGACGGCGACGAGGTCGAGGTCGCAGTCACCGACCATGGCTGTGGCCTGCCGGCGGAATCCCGGGGAAGGTTGTTCGAGCCTTTCTTCACCACAAAAGAAGGTGGGATCGGCATGGGCCTGTCCATCAGTCGCTCGATCGTATCCGCGCACGGTGGGCGAATGTGGTTTGAAAGTAACCCGGATGGCGGCACTACCTTCCACTTCACGATCCCGGCGGCGCTCGACCCGACAGATGGCGGATAAGAAGCCTGTTGTATTCGTGGTCGACGACGACGCGGCGGTGCTCGAGTCGCTGGCTCTGCTGCTGCGCTCGGTCGGGCTGTCACCTCAGACCTGCGGCTCCGCCGCCGAATTCCTCGAGACCTTCGATCCCGACGCGCCGGGTTGTCTCGTGCTCGACGTTCGGATGCCGGGCATGAGCGGCCTCGAGCTCCAGGCGCGTCTCCAGGCCAGGGGCTCGAAACTGCCGATCATCTTCATCACCGCCCACGGCGATGTGCCGATGGCCGTGAAAGCGGTCAAAGCCGGCGCGCTCGATTTCCTCCAAAAACCTTTTCGCGACCAGGAACTGATCGAGAAGATCCAGCGCGCCCTCGAAGTCAACGCGCGCCTGCGTACCGAGGCGGCCGACCGCGATGAGATCCTGGCCCGACTGAGTTCTTTGACGCCGCGCGAAAGGGAAGTGATGGAGGGCGTCGTCGCCGGAAAGGCGAACAAAGTCATCGCTCACGAGCTCGGTCTGAGTCAGCGGACCGTCGAGATACACCGCGCTCGGGTCATGGCAAAGATGCAGGCGAGTTCGCTCGCCGAACTTGTTCAGATCGCCATGCGCGCGGAGGCGAAATCGTAGCAACCTGCCTGATCCCCCACGACATAGCTAAGTATCCTGGGGCGCGTGCCGGTTGCACCGCGCTTGCGTACCGGTCGGTCACCGCCCCGGGTCTGATCTCCGTCGCCTTGCTGGATGAATACGATCCAGGGTGTTGAGGGCCCTCGCCGCCAGGATAGTCCAGCGGTTGCCGCAAAGAATCGAGCGGTCGACCGGAAGGAGGCACGGTTCTGCGGCGAGTGCCGGCGTTGCTGGGAAGCCTTAAGCTGGCCGGAGCGGGCGCTGCACGAGCTGGTGAGGCAGCCGTGGCTGCGAACCCGGCTAGGCGGCCGGTTGGTTCGTCTGCTCGTCGAGTTGAGATTGGCAGCCGTGACAGAACTGGGCGTCTTTCAGGTCGACGTCTTCCACGTAAGTCGAGGCCTTCATCACACATCGGTAGTCGGGGCAGTGCACCAGCCCGAAGGCGTGACCCAGCTCGTGCACGACCTCCTTGACCGTCCGTGTCTGCAGCAGATGAGGATCGGCGGGAAGGCCGTAGAACTCGTTGTGAAGACGGTGGGTGGAGACGACGGCGCCCGGGCCGTTCAACTGCGACTGGCCGAATACGAACGTCAGCACCGGTATGAACAGATCGAGCGAGGTGATGCCGACGATCTTCGATTTTGTGTCGGGCAACTCCCTCAGGAGTCGTGCGATGATCAGCGTGGCGTGGTACTGGCGACGTTCGGGGGCGTAGTAGACATCCAGGTCCAGCTGAACGTTGATCCGTTTCAGTGGCCAGGGGAGCACCGCTGAGATCCCGCGGGAAAGCTCCGAGGTCCAGGATGGCGCGTAGCCGTTGATGAAGCCGAGGTAGATCGTCGGACCCACGCCTACCGCCCAATTCCATATCGCTTCATCTTGTTGTACAGCGTCCCTCGATCGATGCCGAGGACGCGCGCCGCCTGGGTGATGTTGCCTTCCACTTCCTGCAGTGTGCGCTCGATGTGGTCCTTTTCCATCGCCGACAGCGTCTTCTCGGGCGGCTGTTTGGCGGCGTTTTCGATCCGCAGTGGCAGGTCGCTTGCAGCGATGGCCGGCCCGACCCCGATGACCATGGCGCGCTCGATCGCGTTCTGCAGTTCGCGGACGTTGCCCGGCCAGCGGTGACTCGCCAGCAGTTCCTTCGCCTCGGTCGAGATATCCTTCTTGGGCTTGCCCATCGCGCGCGCGTATTTTTCGATGAAGTGCTCGGCGAGTAGCAATATGTCCTCAGGGCGCTCGCGCAACGGAGGGAGCGGAACGCTGAAGACGTTGATGCGATAGAAAAGATCCTCGCGAAAGACGCCGTCCTCGACCAGCTTCTCCAGATTCTTGTTGGTCGCGCAGATGAGCCGGAAATCGGAACCGATCTCTTGATTGCCGCCCAGCCGCGTAAAGTGCTTGGTTTCGAGCACGCGCAGGAGATCGATCTGCATCTTTGGCGAGATGTCTCCGATCTCGTCGAGAAACAGGGTGCCGCCATCCGCCAGCTCGATCTTGCCCTTTCGACGGTACTGCGCGCCGGTGAAGGCCCCCTTCTCGTGGCCGAACAGCTCGCTTTCCAGCAGCGTCTCGGGGATCGCGCCGCAATTCACGGTCACGATGGGAAAGAAGCGACGTTTGCTCTTGCCGTGAATCGCCCGGGCCACCAGCTCCTTGCCGGTGCCGCTCTCGCCGAGGATGACCACGGTGGAATCGGTCTCGGCCACCGTGGCGATCAGATCGAGGACCCGCTTCATCTTCGGGCTCACGCCGATGATCGGAACGGTCGGGCTCAGTTCCGAGACCGTTTCCTTCAGGCGGATGTTCTCTTCGGCCAGCTCGCGCTGATGCAAGATGTTGCGGATGAGGTTCGACAGGTCGTCGGGGTCGACGGGCTTGGTGACGTAGTCGAACGCGCCGAGCTTCAACGCCTCGACAGCCGTTTCGACGGAGGCGTAGGCTGTGAGGATGACGACGGCCGCGTTCTTGTCGATTTCCTTGACGCGCTTCTGGAGAGTGATGCCGTCCATGCCCGGCATCTTGAGGTCGATGACGATGATGTCGTACGGGCCGGCGTTCATCTTCTGAAGCGCCACGTTCCCGTCGGTCGCGGTCTCGACCTCGAAGCCGTCCTCGAGGAACCAATCCCGGAGCGACTGCCGGACCGACAGCTCGTCGTCGACGATCAGGATCTTTCGTTTTCGTTTGCCCATTTATCTCTCAACCGCTCCTAAACTGTGCGCTCGCAACTCCGTTCGTTCCGAGCCGCGCGGCAGCTCGATGACGAACGTCGTGCCTTTTCCGACCTCCGAGCTGAAGGTGATCGAACCTTCGTGGCGCTGCACGATCCCGTAAACGACGGCCAGCCCCAGCCCCACGCCCTTGGTCTCGTCCTTGGTGCTGAAAAAAGGATCGAAAATCCGCTCGCGCGCGTCATCGGGTATTCCAACGCCGGTATCGCTGACGCTCAGGGAGATTCGCGGCGACGGTCCCGACTCGGTCTCCCACGTTCTCACGGTCAGACAGCCGCCATCGGGCATCGCTTCCACCGCGTTGATCATCAGCGCGATCAGAGCCTGGACGATCTGATCGGCATCGCAGATGATCTCATCGTCGGTCAGGCTCAGCTCCGACGCGGTTTCGATGCCGCCCAACTCGATGTGGTGGTTCACCAACTTGAAGGCACGGCTCACCAGCTGGTGCAGATGCTCGCGCTTCAACTCGTGGCTGCTCTGCCGCGAATAGGTCAGCAAGTCGCGGACGATGGTGCCGCAACGGTTCGACTCGGACCGGATCAGCTCGAGGCTGTCGAGGATGCCTTCCTTTTCCGGTCCGTCGCTGATCAGGCGGTTGACGCGCTTGTGCGCCAGCTTGGCGGAGGTGAGGATTCCAGAGAGCGGGTTGTTGAGCTCGTGAGCCACGGTGGCGGCCATCCGCCCGAGCGAGGCCGCCTTCTCCACCTGCATCATCTGGCTGTGGATCCGCTCCAGCTCCTCGCTCTTTAGCCTGACTCGTTCCTCGAGCGTCTGCGACCACGCCTTCAGTTCCGCGTCAGCCTTCTTGAGACTGTCGGCCATGTGGTTGAACGATTTGGCCAGCTCGCCCAGCTCGTCGGATCGATCGAGATCGATCCGAGCGTCGAGCTCGCCGCGCGCCAGCGCCTCCGTGCCACGCCGCAGCCTTGTGGTCGGTCGGTAGACCGCTCGGTAGACGAGTGCCGCCATCAGCAGCATCGCGATCAAGATCGTCGCCATAGCCAGAGTGAACGCGTGCCGGCGCGCCGCGATGAACGCCTCGTCCACCGCTTCCATCGTCAACTGAACGTCGAGAACGCCGAGAATCGACTGCTCGGCGGTGTGGGCGTGGCAGTCGGCGCTCCAGCAGCTCTCTTCGTTGTGGATCGGCGTGATCGAGCCGAGAACCCGATAGTCGCTCCCCTGCTTACGGTAGATGCGCGACCGTTCTTCGGTGGAGACGGCCGCCAACGGCTCGGTCGAGGCGTGGCAGACGTAACAGGCCTCAGCCTTCAGGTCGAGTGTGTCACCGATCTCCGTCTCGAGCGAAGAGAACTTGATGACACCCTGTTTGTTATAGATGCGAACCGCTTCGACGCCGGGCTCATCGCCGATCAGCTTGATGAACGCATAGACGCGTTCCCGCTCGTTGCGCAGCATGCTGGTGTACATGCCCTGGCGTAAAAGGTCACTTTGCCGGGCCGCCTCGGCCCGGGCCTGTTGCTCGAGGATGCGAGCCTGGAAGCGGCTGCTGATCGCCGTGTAGGCGGCGAAGATGAGCACCAGCGCCAGAGAAAGCACCAGGAAAAGCCTGAAGCTGAGTGTGGAGGTGATCGCGGCGAGCCGTGAGGTAGCCTTCATTGTATCGCCTACTGAAAGTAGGGGCCTACCGCACCCTAAATCTGCAGATGAAACAACTCCTCAACAAGTGCTTCAAAGCGCTCTCGTCCCAGCACCTGCTCGACGTTCATGTTCGGCGCGCCGCCGTCGGTCAGGGTCGCTCCGGCCACCGCGGCGGCGCCGGCAGCTAACGACTCGCGCAGGTAGCACTTCAAAACCTGCAGCTTGCGCAAATACCAGATCAGCGTTTTTTCCCCACGGTAGAGGCCCGGCGCCAGGCTCAGATCTTCGTGGGCTTTGAGGCGCATCAGCCAGTCCTCCCCACCGTTCAGGCGGCCTTCGGCGCGGACCTTCTCTAACAAGGCGTCGTTCACCGCTTCGACCTCACCGGAGATCGGCGCTTTGAGTGGGAGCGCCAAACTCCCGCGCGTGATCCAACCGCAGGGCTCCGCGCGTCGGAGCCGAACTCCGACGTGGGGGAGCGTGATGTCGTCGATCGGGTAGAGGAGCCTGGAAAGATGACCGTCGAGCCCCAGCCTCACACGATCGTTGGGCTCGGCGCGTAGCCAGAAGTGGCAGGGGCAGTAGGGGCGGTCGAGATGTAGCTCGCAGCCGGCGGTTAGCCGCGAGAGGTACGAACTCACGGCGACATCGAGCGCCGTCTCGTCTGAAGATGCAGCCTCGCGCTTCGTTCCAGTCAGGCCCGCTTCCAGGCAACGACCCTGCCCGCCGCCGCGCAACGCGTGGAACAGCTCGCACCGCTCGCAATCGTAGTTGCGATCGCACAGCCGGTAGCTCAACACGCCGGCGAGCATCCAGATGCAGGGCAGCTCCTGGGTGGTCGTGTCGAGGGTCTGGCTCATGGTCGCCTCCCGCGAGGATCGCGCTCAAATGCTCACTGCCTAGTCGCTCAGCAGAAACTCGCGCGCGATTTCGTCCCAGCGCTCGGGCGCGAGGATGCGAGCGAATCCGTCGACGGGAATTCCCCCGTCGGGCAATACGATCCCCAGCTCGCCGGCGCGCATGGCGCGGAGCTTTTCCACCGTCTCTTCCATCCACGACTGTGCCAACCTCCCGCTGAGCAGGTTCTTTAGGTTGGCGCGCGCGTTGGGCACTCGAACCTTCAGCAGCCACCCGCGATCGAACGGCTCGTCCGCGGCCAGCTCGGGCGCCGACTTCAGATCACGATTGACCGCGATCACTTCGCCGTCGACCGGTGAGAGCATCGGTATCCACCTCGAGTCGACCTCCATCTCCCAGCCCCGCTCGCCTTGCGTCACCCGTGCCCCGAGCGGCGGCAGGTCGATGGCGCGCGGTTGGCCCAACAGCCGCATGGCGAACTCATCGACCCCGACCCGAACGACGTCACCGCTTTCCGGGCTGGCCCAGCTGTGACCCTGGTGAAACAGGACCCCCTCCGGCACCCGGAACCAGCGGGTCGCCCGGGATTGCTGCGGCCCCAGGGTGGCCGGCGATCGTTCGGGCGCGCGCGAACGGGAGAGCAACTTCCAGAACCCGATCAATACCACCAGGTAGGCGATGACGACCAGGTACTCGATGCCTTTCGTGGCAAAAATGTCAGGTGTGCCTTGCATCTTCATCGCTCCTCTAAGCCGCGACGGCCACCCGATCCGGTCGTCGGGTCTGGGGTTTCGGTGCCCAAGCCGTGTCGAGCACCGGCATCCGGTTGATCACCCAGCGGAAGACCCAAAGCTCGGCGCTGATCACCGCCAGCGTGACCACGATCTCCATCCAGGTCGGGTAGTAGCGATCGGGCGCATACCACGCGAAGGCGATGACTGCGACGTTCAGTCGGTTCAGCAGAATGCCGAAGAGCGTCATCGCCGCCGCGACGCGTGTGAGAAGCAGACCACGACGCTCATCAGCCAGGAGGAAAAGGGCCGCGGGAATCGCGGTGAACCCGAGGATCTCCAAGAGATACCAGGTCCCCCAGCCGCTACCCAGGTGGGCCCAGCGCCCCTCGTGCACGAAAACGATGAGCTGCAAGAACAGGTAGACGAACATCGCGCCGGCGCAGATTCGCGCCAGGCTCCGAACGATGTCGTCATGCGACCGCTGCAGCGCTTCGCCCAACCGGTGGCTGAAGACCCCGCGTGTGATCGTACCTTCGAGGATCACCATCGACAGCCCGGCGAACACACTGGAGACCAGGAAGAGGATGGGAATGAACTCCGAATACCAGAGCGGGTGGATCTTGGTCTTGGCCATGAGGAAGAGCGCCCCCAGGCCCGATTGGTGGAGCGTCGAGAGTGTGATCCCGAATATCACCGCGCCCAGCGTCATCGCCCGCAGGACCCGGCGCACCCGGTCCCAGCCCAGCCACTCGGCGATGGCCGGAGAAAACTCGACCAGCTCTGCGATCATGTAGAGCAAGAAGTGCCAGGCCACCAGAAACAACACCGAGCTCACGCCGAAGGAGTTGCCGATGATCGGGTTGATCACCTTCCAGGGACGCCCCAGGTCGAGCAACAGAGCGCCCGCATAGAAGAGGTAGGCCAGGAAGCCGTTAAGGACCGTCACGCGGACGAGCGGGTGGTACTTGCGTTGGCCCAGGATGTAAGCCATGAACGTGACCACGTAGGCGCCACCGGCAAAGGCGACGCCAGTGATGACGTTGAATCCTTTCCAAAGGCCCCAGGGGTACTCCTGGGACAGGTTGNNGTTGGTGATCGAGCCGAGCCCGAAGGCGAAGCGGATCGCCAGCAGCACCGCGCCCAGCAACATGATCGTCCCCGTGATCACGTTGAACGGCGTCAGGACCTTGCCTTTCGGCCGCAGCTCGCGAAGCATGAAGCGCACAAACCGCCGAAATCCGCCAGCGGACCGGGTAATCGAGATGCTCGCCGCCTCCATCGTCACACCTCACTCTCCGATTCCAACACTCCGGTACTGTGCGCGCCAATCTGCTCTTCCTCGCCCTCCCCCTTCTTTCCGTTCGTCGCCCGGTTGATCGCCAGCAACAACGGCGGCAACAATGTGAGCACCAGAGGCACCGCATAGAGGAACTCGCGCGTGTACACGGGATAAGCGGTCGTGCCCACGTCCGCCGGAAACCCGAGCTGTTCGAACGGGACCGCGGCGAGGTACAGGAAGCAGGTGCCGCCCGCCTCGTGCTCGCCGTAGATGTGGCTCACGTACTTGCCCGGGTTCTGGTAGATCCGCTGCCGGGCGATCTCGAGCATCTGCGACCGCGGGCCGAACTCGAGTGCGCCGGCCGGGCAGTTCTCCACGCAGGCCGGGCGCTCGCCCTCACGCAGCCGCTCCCAGCACATGGTGCACTTCNNCTTCGGCATGTCGAACGGGCACGAGATCATGCAGAAGCGGCACCCCATGCACTTGCCGCCGTCCCAGGCGACGGCGCCTTCCCGAGTCTTGTGCATCGCTCGCGTCAAGCAGGCCGACACGCAGGCCGGTTGCAGACAGTGCATGCATTGCCGCTTGACCGTGACCGGACCTTTCTCGGTCTGGTAACGATTGACGACGGACCACCGGGTGGGCGTGGTCTCGCGCGGCTGGTCCAGATCGACTTCCTGCTCGGGCTTTGGCAAGCCGTTCGCCTCGGCGCAGGCCCACTCGCACATCCGACACCCGAGGCAACGTGTGGTGTCCACCAGGACGGCCATCGGCTCCGATTCCGCCGCTTCACCCGCGACGTCCTGGGCTGCGAGGTTTCGTCCAACCAGCGNNGACTTTCATCGGCTGCTCAGCCGCCGAGCACCGCCTCCTCGAGCCTCCGCCATTCCGACTCGTCGAGCCGGCCGAGAATTCCTGCTGGAAGCTCACCCCCGTCGGCCGCCATGACGCCAAGCTCCGCCGTCGCGTCCACCGCCAGCAGGTGATCTCGGATCCGAGCGTACTGACGGCGCGTCCAGTCGATGGCCGCGTCGGCGATCATCCAGCTGCGGACTTCTGTGGCGAAGTCCTGAGCTTCGAGCCGACACACCCAGGCGTCACCGCCGGCGCACGCCAGCTCGGTCTCGGCGACCTCCGGCCGCTCCCTCACCTCGCTGAGCGCACCGGAGACCGGCGAGCGGAGTGTGAGCGCGCGATCGCCCTGGCTGATTCGGATCAAAGGCGAACCTTTGCGCACCGTCTCACGCTCCAGGACATCGACGCTGTACGGTGGACCGACCAGGCCGAGCAGCAGCGGATGGACCCCGATCTTCAACTCTCCGTTCGTGGCGATCTCGCTCCACGTGAACGTGGGTTGAAGGAACACACCGCGCGGCAAACGCTCGAGCAACGCCGCCGGGGGGCCCAGCGCGGAATCGGCCAGCGCGCGAGTCAGTTGGCGCCTCTGCCTGGGCCGCTCGACCAGAAAGTGGTAAGCGACGATCAGCGTCAGCGCGGCGATAACGAAAAGCGCGGTCAACATGAACCTTCCTCCAGACTTCTTTTGCTTCCGAGTCGGCGCGACCGACCGCCGAGCCATCCGCGGTAACCACCCACACCCTTCCAGCGGCGTTAGAAGGCAACGGCGGTGCCGTGCGAATGATCGGCAGGGCGCCTGGCCTGTAACTATTTGATGGGAAGAGACTTAGGCCGTCAGGAAGACCATGGAGAACGAGCGTCGGAGGCGCACGGCTTCGTTGAGAAAATCAACGCCCGCCGGGTGGATCGGCGTGGCGATTTGGGTCAACCCTAGCCGTAGCCGCGGCATACGACTGTCGATGATCTCAACGGTCGGTTTGTGGAGATGTTCGACGGTTCGCCCTCTGCGCTGGGGCGGTATTCAGCGTGCGCGCTGAAGCCAGAAGGGGAGAGACTGACCGCCACCCCCTACTGGCCGTAGAACAGCTTGAGGACGCTGAAGAAACCGACGCCGAGGCCGAGGAGGCCGAGGATCAGAGCGAACGGGGTGGCCCCCGCCAGCTGGACCAGGAGAGCCAGCACCAGAAACAGGAGCCCACCGCCAGCCGCTAGGATCCAGGGCCGGTTGGATCACCGACAGTTCGGCTGGCGCCGCCCTGTGGCCCGCAGGGCGGCGCCGCCTTTCGGGAACATATGGNNGTCCTTCTGCGGCCGGCGGCTGAAGTCAGAGGCCAGGCTTGCCCGCGCAGGTTCCGCCGAGGCCGGCTCGGGGGTTGCCCAATCCGGCCTGGCGATGGAGATTGGCAGCTTTCGCCCGTAGGCCAGCACTGAGATGCTAGAGAATCGCGGACATCAACAAGGTTAGCCGAACATGAAAGGTAGCTGGAAAGGGATCGCGTCGGCCGGCGCCCTGGTCGGAATCGGCGTCGTCGCCGGCGTCGTGGCGGTGAACGTGCGCTCGCCGGGACAGGAGGCCGAGGGCGTGGCGGCCGTCGCGCAGACCCAGACGCTCGCGGCGGGGACCGAGGTCACGGTCTATAAGACACCCACTTGAGGCTGCTGTAATGCGTGGGTGGTTCACCTGCGCCAGAACGGCTTCAAGGTCAAGCCCATCGACCTCGGCAGCGACGCCGAGCTGATGGCGGTGAAGAGCCAGAACGGCGTCACGCCCGCACTCGCCAGCTGCCACACGGCGCTGGTTGATGGTTACGTGATCGAAGGGCACGTGCCGGCCGACGTGATCGTCAAGCTCCTTCAAGAGCGCCCCGATGTGAAAGGTCTCGCCGTCCCTGGCATGCCGGCCGGATCGCCGGGCATGGAAGATCCCAGCGGCCGGCGCGACCCCTACGACGTGCTGGCCTTCGACGAGATGGGCAAGACATCGGTCTACGAGTCGCGTCGCTGAGGCGGCGCGTCGTAGCCTCACCCAGCACGATCACCTGAGAAGCGGCGGGCCTGACTTCTCACTCGGGCCCGAGCCAAAGAAGGAAAGGCGGCCACACCCAAAGCGCTGGGGGTGGCCGCTATTTCTACGGCACCCTGGAGTCCGCGAAGCGCGACTCGATCAGTGGCGCGACCTCACGCGATAACCCCGACGCGCGTCTCGTTCGAAATCGCGCTCGAGCTTGCGCGCCCGCTTGATGGCTCTCCTCTCGGCTTNNCCTTTCGTGGCGCCTGAACGCCTCGCGCTGCCGCCTGTTTTCCAGTCTTGCCAGCTTGCGGTGGTACTTGCGGTGCCGCTTCAGCTGCTTCTTGTGAAGGCGCGGCGCGGGTGCGTGGATGACCACAGGCGCGACGTGCGCGTGCCGCCCGACTTCGAGGGCGAAGAAGAACTGCACGTCGGAGTCGCGGGAAAACGGCGCCGCGTACAAACCGAATTCCAACCCCGAAGGCCCCGGTGCCAGCACGTAGGCGCCGGCACGTTGCGCCATCGCGGACGTGCCGGTCCCGACGAGCGCGGCGGCGATCGCCAGCAGGCAAACGCTGAAGTATCTCATGAAGCCCTCCTCCCGTTGCCGAATCGATGGTCGATGCGTCTCGACCGCCTCGCGGCAGGGTAGCAACGCGCATGCCGGGCAAAGATGCCTGAAAAGACTGGGGTCGGGTGAGGGGGGGTGTGCCCGATCGCCGCCGGGCCGTGTCCGTGTGACACGTTTTACTTCTCGGTCCGCTGGGGTCAAGATCGAGGGGTGTGGGCAGCCCCAGCCCGTCGCTTGATCGAGGAGAGCGATCGATGAGGAAACGCAGAGGGACGGGCGCCGGTCGGCGCGTCTGGTGCGATGAGCTGCTTCGCGGTCTGAAGGCGGCCCTGTTGTTCGTCGTCGTCCTTCCAGCGGCGAGCCATGCCCAGGGCGACACGCTGACGGTGGATCGTGCGCTCGAGGCCGTCCGCGCGACGATGGAGGCAGCGCGCTACTGTTTCCTGGTCACGCTCGATGAAGCGGG
>JABAOD010023457.1_pt1 | contig 18343 bp, 29 predicted proteins | sample 7062151 | NCBI WGS metagenome assembly JABAOD01 (sample SAMN14538626, study PRJNA623070) | marine sediment metagenome | biome: marine biome [ENVO:00000428]; feature: marine pelagic biome [ENVO:01000023]; material: deep marine sediment [ENVO:00002113] | place: India: Gulf of Khambhat ... | reverse complement strand
CAGGGCTGATCCAGCCGCTCACCATATGGGTGCTGAATTCAGCCTTGCGCCAGAGCGTCGACTTCGCTGGTGCAGGCACAGTTTTGAACATTGCGGTAAATCTTTCTCCTCGCAACCTGCATGATAAAGAACTTCCACTACTTGTACAGCGCGCATTGGAAACTTGGGGGGCTTCACCTGCACATCTAGTACTAGAGATCACCGAGAATGCCATGATGGAAGATCCCGCACATGCCCTGGATATTCTGAAGTCCTTCAGTGACATGGGCATATCGCTTGCGATCGACGATTTTGGTAGTGGCTATTCATCCCTCGCCTACTTGAGCAAGCTTCCTGTAAACGAACTCAAAATAGATAAATCGTTTGTCTCGCATATGGTGGAGAAGGAAGATGACGCTACGATCGTGCGCTCTGTTATCGAGCTGGCACGCAACTTCAAACTTCGCGCGGTCGCTGAAGGCGTGGAGAATAAAGAGACTTGGGACATGCTGAGAAATCTTGGTTGCGACCATGCTCAAGGCTACCACATGAGCCGACCGCTACCATTGAATAAATTGAAAGAATGGATGCGTGAATCGCCGTGGGGGTTAAGCCAAGCGTGAGCGAGTAGCGCTTAAGGCTGGTAACACTCCACTGCAAAGCAATAGCCGCGTACAGCTTCCTTGAAGTAATTATCGTTCATGCTTCTGGCGCCGCTTTGACGGGGCGTGGCCGCTGAGCTCCGATCGATGACCATCAGGGTCTGTGCAGGCGGTACAGCGATGTGTCTTATCAGCCGATCGGGCAATTCTTTATAATTACACGGCAACTCGACAAGTCGGGCGCGCGCGATCATGCAGAAACTCTCCGGAGAGCGGGCTAAGACGCACCAGCAACGCCTGTTTCTCGCGTTATGGCCGGAGAGTGACGTCCGTGACCGGCTCGCGGCGCTAATCCCCCAGATCTTGCGTGCACGCGATGGGCGTGCGGTCAAACGGGAGAATCTACACGCCACGCTGCTTTATCTCGGGCCAACCGAGAGCAGTGCGCGCGATTGCGTCGAGCGCATGGCCTCACGCTTGGATGGTCACGCCTTTTCGCTGATGCTCGATCGAGTGGAACACCGGCCGAAGCAAGGGATCGTATGGGCAGCAGCGGCGGTGCCCGAGCCGCTGGCCGCATTGGTCGCTGGCTTGCGCCGCGTGTTGCTGGACTGCGGCTTGCAGCCGGAGAACCGTGAGTACCGGGTGCACGTGACGCTGGCAAGAAAGGTACGACGTGCGGTGAACATCGGCGCCATCGAGCCGATAACCTGGCACATCGATCGCTTCGTGCTGGTCGAGTCCAAGACATACCCGAGCGGTGCCAGCTATCAAATAATGCGTTCCTGGTCGCTCGCGCCGTAGTGTGTGGCCGCCTCGCCATATCGATCTGGAGGAATCAGTTATGCGTGTGACATTGCTCTTATTTGCGGGACTGGTTGCGTTTGCCTACACAGGCGCGCACGCCGGCGAGGTCGAAGTGGTAGCCGTCACTTTCGACAAACAAGGCGGGACCTGGCGTGTCGACACGACACTGCGTCATGCAGATAGCGGTTGGGATCATTATGCGGATGCCTGGCGGGTAGTCACTGCTGACGGCGGCGTGCTAGGTACCCGCACGCTTTATCACCCGCATGTTGACGAGCAGCCCTTTACCCGCAGCCTTTCAAGGATTGCCATTCCCGATGACACGATCGTGGTTTTCGTCGAGGCGCATGACAAGGTGCACGGGTGGAGCAGGCAACGCGTGCGCGTAGATCTTACGCGGTCAATGGGCGAGCGCTACCGCGTCAACCGCTCGCCCTAGGTTCCCGCAAGAAGAGCGGGTTTTGCCGCCTCCACCTTTGGGGCAGGTCAGGACTGGGTAGTGGGAGTCAACGAGCGGGAGGTGGCGGGCAAACGGGTCGTCACGAAACCCCATCAGTGTCGCGCGACCATCGAATAGAGGCCTCCCCTAGTCGACGTGGTGATGTAAATCGCCGTCGCCCAGCGCTGCGCGCTTAGCGACGTTGGCTCGGTGCCACCAGCGGTAGCCCTTGCTGCATGTAGGTCTCGTAGAACTCGAGATGACGGTACTGGCGGCTTTGTGGCTTGAACGGGGCGGCGCGCACCTGTTCATTACAGCCGGCGTAACGTCGATGCAGCGTTCCCAACTCGCCCCACTCGGCGCGGTAGGCAGGGAAACCGACGGTGTGACCGAGCCCTGGACTGATAAGGTCGCCACCGAGCTGCTTGCCGGCATTGGTGACGTGACAATCGGCGCAAGAGAAGTTGAGCTGCCCGCGTTTGGACCAATAGAAGCGCTTACCTTCGTCGTACGCGGCTTGTGCCTCGGGTGTGGAAATATCAATGTTCACACGCTGGCCGCGGGATAACGACTTCATATACGCCGCGACCTGCGCCATGGTTCCCTTCTTTAGATCACTGATCGTTGCCTTGCCCTTGCGCAGCAGACACTCATTAATATCTAGCTCGACGGTGCGCACCATCTTGGTACGCGGGTCCCAATAGGGGTAGTGCTGAGCGATGTTACGCCCGCGATTCTTGAAACAGCTTCCTAGGCCATTCTGCTCCCAGAACTGCTTGCCCTTTTCCAAATCAATCTCGTAGGGCGGCATTTTCATGACCTGTTCCCACTGTTGACGCGCATCGCTGGCTTGGGGCAGAGCGTAGAGGCCGTTAGCAAAATCATCAAACGGCACATTGGGGAACGTCTTACGAAAGTAATCCTGGAATGCGCGCAAGTCCTCTGCCGGTCCTGCATGCACAGGTAGCTGCAGCGAGAAAACTGCGACTGTCGCCGTAAGCAGGATTCGCCTTCTATTCATTAGTGCACTCCCTATGTCGTTGCATTTTCTGTTCCGCTCGAACGCTCATGCTATGGTAGTGCTCGCGCCGCCTTTCTCACCTTTGTTGTCGGTCCATTTTACTCGGATCGAGTCACCGCGTTTTGCACCTCTTACGCGAACTGCAAACACAGGATCCCGTGCGATAGCTGTTCCAACGTCCACTTCAGCGACGGTGAGGCCATTGACCTCAAAGATAACCTTCTGGATGAAGTGCGCTGGAATCACTGTGTGCGTACGTGAGTCAATGCGTCTGCCGGTTTCCATGGGATGATCGACCAGACACAGAATCTCCGTGACTTCACCTCGTTGTCTCGTCTTGACCAGCGTTCCTCTAGCCATCTCCGGCACCGGTGCGTTAGCCCCCGTAGCCGCTGACTGTCACTCTGATGAGTGTTGCACTCGTGTACAGCTTTCCCTCAGAACGGGCGACCGCGCGCACGGCGGAGGTCTCGTTCATTCTGATGTTCAAACCGATGAAGGGTTCGGCGCCACTGAGGTTGGTGCTGGCGACCAACGGCTGAGGGTTCTTATCCACGATGATGGCCAGCGATTCGACCTGTGGCAGGGTGGCAGACACCTCGATCGGCACCAGGGCACCGTTCTCCGCCTGGATGGGTGCTTTGAAGTTGATGGCTGGGCTCTCTATGGCATCCGCGCTTCCGTACAGCGCGGTCAATACATCGCTCACGGCCTTGGCGGAAAAAGCCGCTTGCGGCCAACCGGCGGCAAGCGAATGCGTGGGCCGGAACCAGGTGCCGCCAGCAATCACCGTACTGGCGGCCAGCGCACGTTTAAGGAATCTTCTGCGTTTGGCGTTTAGCACTGGCATTAGGCGCGTCGACGTTCCCAGCCAAGAAGCTACTTGCAATCATAGGGAGTACAGCCATTCGACAACCAGGTCGATTTCCTTTTCCGTCAGGATACGGTGCTTGCCGAATGGCGGCATGACCGTGCGTGGGTTGAACCGGCTGGCATCCCAGAGCTGTTCGCGAAGTCGCTTTTTGTCCGGGTGGCGCACCCTTATCGCGACTAGGGGAGGCCCGATATTGCCCGCTTGCAGGCGTGTGCGCTCCAGACCACTAAACTTGTGGCAAGCCATGCAGTTTCCCTTCTGCCGGTCCGTAGCAATACAACCTCCGGCCAGGATCGGCCTACTGGCTTTGGCGCAGGTTTGCTCATCCGGCATCTCACCGACGGCGCCGGCTAAAGGCACTCCTCCCAGCAAGATACCGGCGGTTACAACCCAAGAAGCAACGTGAGCGATATTTCTCATAGGTCTGCCTTCCAGGCTATTCACAGGGGGCTATGTTGGCGGAATAGCCACTATTTTTTCTTGTCGTCGTCACGGAGTTCCTGTTCGATCTCTTTGATACGAGCGTCCACCCCTGCTTGCAGGTAGAAGCTGTCGCCGGCATAGCGTCTGGCGATGTGCAGCTGTTGAATGGCAGCGGCGGGATTTCCGCTTTCGTAATAATACGCGGCCAAGGCGCGATGTGCCTGAAACAGATCACCGGTCTCGCCGGCGGCCGTCGCAAGCATTTTCTGCAGAGCAGGATCATCGGTATTGTTTGTTCCCATGGCCTTCTTGACGAGTCGCAGAGCCGGTTTCGCCTGCCCTGCCTTCAGCAATGCACCGGCATAGTAACGTGCCAGGATCTGACTACGCGGAAAGTGCTGTTCCGCTTCGGCATACCGCTGCAGCGCTGCCTCGTACTGGCGGGCATGCATTTCCACCTCGGCCTGCAGAATCCAATAAAACACGGTGTTCGGATGATCTCTAAGAAGCATCATCGCCTGCTGGCGCGCTGCGTCGTAGCCCCCGACGCGCAGTAGTGCCCACGCATAGCCGTAGCGTTCGGCTTCCAGGTTGCGGTACTTGCCTTGGGTGAGGTTTTCCTTGAAGGAATTAACTATTCGATTCGGATCGCTCGGCGCCTGCGCCCGCAGCTTGGCGCGAACCCGGTAGAATTCGATGGTGTCCGGGACCTGACGGTAAGGATAGCGTTGCGCCCGATCCCGCGAGTCGGCGATTCGGTTGGTCGTGACCGGATGGGTTTGCAGGAACTCCGGTAGGTTGGTTTCGTTGAGGCGCCCCCAGGCCTGCAAGCGTTCGAAAAAGGCAGGCATCGCCTGCGGATCCAAGCCGCTACTTGCGAGAATCTCGATGCCTACGCGATCCGCTTCTTCTTCGTTCGCGCGTGAAAAATTCAGCTGCTGCTGGATCCCGCCGGCTTGGGCGACCGCCACGGCTGCGCCGGCACCAGCGCTCTCACCGGCTGCCGCGAGCGCCAGTGCCGCTAGCATTCCAAGGAGGACCTTTTTTGAAGTGCGCTTGCTCTCCGCGAACATGCGTTGGAGGTGTCGCTGGGTGATATGCGCTATTTCGTGAGCCAGCACGCCGGCGACCTCCGATTCGCCCTGGGCGGCCATAATCAACCCAGTATGCATGCCGATGAATCCCCCGGGTATGGCGAAAGCGTTAATGGTCGAATCCTCGAGTACGAAAAATGTGAAAGGCGTATCTGTCGAGTCGCTGCGCGCGACGAGTTTGTGTCCGAGATCCTGGATATACTGGCTGACTTCCGGATCGCTTACAAATCGCTGGGAACCGCGAATTTGACGGAAGACGCGCTCGCCGATTTTGCGTTCTTCGGCGGGCGAGATCACGATCCCGGATTCATCACCCAGCTCTGGCAGGTTTGACGGGCTGGCGTTGCTCGCCGGCGTCAACAGCAAGAGCGCGGCAAAGAGGGTAAGTCTGCGGGTTGAAAGGCGCATTAATCGTGTATTCTAGGCTGCCTTGCCGGAAACTTCGACGTGGTGATGCGCCGTGGAGTTCCCTTTCCTGGGCCGTAGCGCCGACAGGTGGATGCCCAGAATTTGAGACGGCGCGTACCAACTCTGGGACCCGCCTACGTAGACGGTTCCTCTGACAGGCCTGTACTATAGATTCAAGTCGTAAACCTGACAACCGCCGTGGGGATTGACGTAGCTTTAGGGAACCACGTCGACGTCGAAGCCCTCGGGGTTGCCATCTCTTGTCGACGTCGGCAATCTATCGCACAAAGGTCTTGGAACTGAGGAGAAAGTCTTATGGCGGACAAAGAGCTCGATGCGCGTGGACTGAACTGCCCGCTTCCGATTTTGCGGGCGAAAAAAGCACTGAACGACATGAGCAGTGGTCAGACACTTCATATTGTTGCGACAGACCCGGGCTCGGTGAAGGACTTCGAGGCGTTCGCCAGGCAAACGGGAAACGAGCTGCTCGAGTCCAAGGAGGCAGACGGAGAGTTCTCGTTTCTCTTGAAGAAGGCTTGAGCACGACCCGGATTATCACTATCTCGGTGGAGTGCGGGAGATCGCAACATGACGGACAAGAAACTGGCGATTATCGCCACTAAAGGCACGCTTGATTGGGCGTACCCACCCTTTATCTTGTCATCCACGGCGGCAGCGTTAGGCTACGAGGTGCAGGTATTCTTCACCTTCTACGGTCTGCAACTGCTAAAGAAGAAGCTCGATCTAAAGGTCAGCGCCCTCGGTAATCCAGGCATGCCGATGCCCATGAAGATGGACAAGTGGTTTCCGGTGTTGGGCACCGCTCTGCCTGGCATGGAAAGCATGATGACGTTCATGATGAAGCGCAAGATGAAAGCGAAGGGCATTGCCAGCATCGAAGAGCTGCGCAGCCTTTGTCTCGAGGCGGACGTCAAGCTTATCGGGTGTCAGATGACTGTCGACCTGTTTGATCTCAGCCGCGATGATTTCATCGATGGGATAGAGTACGGCGGTGCTGGCATGTTTTTCGAGTTTGCCGGCGATTCCGACGTCTGCCTGTTCGTCTAAGTTCCCACATGTACGCTGTTTGACGAGCAGCCACTTCCATGCCCTATTTCGTATACCGCGTATCGGCGGACAAGGAGCTGGAACTGCTCAAGTCATTCGATGCGTACCAGGAAGCCAAACAAGCGGCGACGACAATGCGACTGGAATCACCTGCGCAACAAAATCAGCTCGTGCGGATTATATTTGCGCAGGATCCAGTCGAGGCCGAGGAGCTGCTAAGAACGAAACGCGAACGCCAGCCTTCCGAAGACGACCCAATCTGACGGGGTCACGCAAAGCATACCCACGTCGTCGCGATATACTTCACGCCTTTTTCTAAGGTGACGCCGCGATGGACGTGGGTCCAGAAAGGCGGGAACAAGACCAGTTTTCCTTGCTCGGGCCTGACATACGTCTCCTGCAACAGGAACTCGGTCTCGCCTCCGGGACCCTCGACATCGTTCAGATACCAGATGGCCACGAGCTGGCGTTGGCTGAACTGCCCGGGGCCGCTATCGACATGCCAGTGATAGAATTCATGAGCTTAAGTCCGTTGCATGTTATACCCCATGTCCTTGAATGCGTTGGCGGCAAAGTAAGGGTGCAATCCTGCCATCAGGTTCAGGGCCTGGGAGAGGGATTGAAAAAGAATCTCATCGATATCTTTCCAAGCTGCATCACCGCTGATCCTGAGATCGGTCGATCGCTTTATGGATCGCGCTTCTGTCTGTTCTTGACCGATTCTTCCTGGATACTGTGAGTCTTGGCTGGCCTCGAACCGGTGGATCATTTCCGCGCATATGCTCGCTGTAAGCGCTTGGCGCAGCTCGTAGATCAAGCTGTGCGGTTTGATCTCTCGTATCTCTAACGGCGCAGTGATAGTCGGACCGTCGTTCGATTCGGTCATCGGATCACGGCCTTACCGCAAACTCATGGGGGTCATCGATGGGGCACCGTGCCGCTTGTCAATCTTGTCGAGCCGATTCAGAATCCGCTGCCGTGAGCAGCGTTGTATTAAAGATCTCACCGTTGGTGTCAATCTGCACGCGCTGTACGCCTGGCAGACGCGCCAGAATGTAACCCGCCATGAGTAGCGCTAGCTTGCGGTTATCACTGTGAAGGGCGCTTAGAATCTTGTCGGCCGCTATCTGGCAGCGTTGAATGGTGTCTGGATGCTCGACATAGCGGCGGCTCATTTGCCAACCTTTGTCCATGTCCCGGTCCATTTTGGCGAAGAAGTCCTTGCCGTCCTCTAGGATCTCCGGCGGCACGTCGATTTGGTAGGCGCTGTTATCGATGTAGATATTCAGTATCATCGCTCGTGGCCGACAATCATGTCTATTTTATATCATGAGGGAGCGCGAATGAGCACGATACTGGTCGAACACAATCCGTCGCCAATGAAACTGGAGGTGATGGGTGTAGCGGACTGGCCCATTTGGACCAAAGAGGTGTCTACCTTCAAATGGAGCTACGACAAAACAGAGACCTGTTACTTCCTTGAAGGAGAGGTCGTTGTTACGCCCGACGGCGGGGAGCCGGTTCGGCTCTGCGAAGGCGATCTGGTTACGTTTCTGGCCGATCTTTCTTGCACCTGGGAGATTCGCTCACCAGTGAGGAAACACTACCGCCTGGGATGATTCGTATAACGTACGGGCAGGACTGCCTAGCTCGATGGGATGATTGCCGCCGCATCGGCGATGCAATACCATTCGCTGGTTGTGATTTGCCCCTTGGTCTTGGGGATTGGATTATGGAAAAAATGTACTACGAGACTGTCGACAAGCTACAAGAGATGGGCGTTGACTGGGAATACATCCAGGGTTGGGTCGGTGGCTATCTTGGTAATCCCAGGCGCGAAGAGCAACGGATCTCCGAGGCCTATGCGGCCGGTTACGATGATGGCCAAAACAAGAACACTGCCAACGCCGACAGCTGGAAGTCGACGCAGTAAGTGGTCATGTTATCGTCAGTCAGGCGAGGGTTGGGGTAAGCTCACCGCGGCTGATCCAAATAGGTTCCCCATCGCCTGCTGAAGATGGTCGACGACGGCAGGCGCATCAATCTCCATGACCTGATCGATTACCCACCGGTTCACCTGGGTGTTGCCCATGATGGCCAAGATTCTGGCGCCCAGACAGCGCAGGCATTCGAAACCTGGCCGATCGTCCCGGAACGCTGTCGATGCGTACTCAGCCATGCGCTCGTTGAGCAGAGCGATGAACGCACTGCGATAATCGCCCGGACCGCTGATCTCCCTCTGATTGCGCTGCAGGTGTCGGGCGACCTCGCCTGCTAAGGCGTTGATGAAACTCTGGCGCACTGTATCTTCCATGGCCAGGTAGGCTAGGCGGTCGGATACGTGCACTAGGAATGCAAGGTACTCCGCAATTACGGCAAAGCGCTGATCGTCAGTTTCGTATACAAAGTCCTCGGCGTGCAGGTTTTTGGCAGCTGTCAACGCTATTTGCCAGATGATATAAGCGAGCGCGACCGCGTTCTCTTCGACGGAAACCGGCCGCGCTCGGTCTCGTCGCCACTTACTGGTAATGCGCATCCGCATGATTGCTCACCGCCGGTGGTTTGCTGCTGCCGTTCGTGATAATTTTACAACACCGCCTCGGTCACGACTGCTCCGGTTGATACACCCGTGCCCCCAGGTCTGAAAAACCAAGCCATGCATGAGCTGCGCCTGGCCGTACAGCGTAATTGCGATATCTCCGATGCGAAATATGCGAGGGAGTACAGCCTTTGTACGTACCTTTTGAAGATGCGGGAGTACTACCGCTGGGAAAAGGGTTTTGGACCCACAGCCAAGCTGCACAACAAAGAAGTCGGCAACTGGGTAAATCATCGTGAGCAACTGTGGGCGCGGCTGGAGGATGATTCGTTCGAGCCGATCAAACTGGGCGGGCGTCGGTTCGACCCATTTGATGATGATGGCATCAATCACGAGCTGTTAGCGCAGGGCCTTGTTTACAGCGGCGGATATGGGCGTTTTGGCAAGCCCCATTTCTTCCTTGCCCGCGTGCTGCGCGTGGAACCTTACGGGGACCACGTGGTGATCGTTAGTGGCGAGGAGTATGCACGTGACCTGAGCGCCCCACCCGCCATGACACGCGGCCAAACGATCTTTGTGCGACGGGAATCATTGCGCACGATGATCTGGGAAAGGATCGAGGAATGGCGCTGGAAACAGCGAGATAACGCTATGGCACGGGCAATGGCGTACTACGATATCGAGCACGACCTTGAAGGCGCGCTCGATGAGATAACCGATAGCGAGCTCGAGACCGCGATTTTGCACGAGCTCGGCGAGCTCATCGCCGGTAAACTCCTCGGCGCAGCCTGGGAAGAGCTGCTTCTCGGTGTGGTGCGCACACCGGCGGAGGTTGCCGCGCGTGCCGTACGCGACCAGCTGGCCGACTGTCTCTCTACCTTGCCGGCGTTGCTGGCGCTCGAGAATCTGCCGGCGATCCATTTCTACTTCGCGAGTCTCAGTGGCATGCGCAAGCAGCTGTCGCCGGGACTGACCCAAGCCTATCAACGCTTGGTGGAGAGCGGTGACTTGAGCGAGCTCAAGCGATCCGTTCCACTCGGTTGGCGTCAATGGCTGTCGGTTGCCAGGGATCTGATGGAATTGCACCGCCGACACGGCGCTGGTTGCGTCTCCCGTGTGGCGGCGTTGGCCGACCAGAGCCGTCTTTAATGCTGTTACGTATTCCATCTTTGCTGAGTCACGAGCAGCTACAGACCGTTCAGGGATTGCTCGTTCGCGGACACTTTGTCGATGGCAAGTTGTCGGCTGGCATAGCGGCGAAGCGGGTGAAATACAACGAAGAACTTGAACAGGGCAGTAGCGAACTCGAGCAGCTGAACGAGATCGTGATGGGCAGTCTAGTCCGTCACCCGGTGTACCGAAACGGAGCGTTACCACAGCGTGTAGCAGCACCCTATTATGCCCGCTACACGGCGGGCATGGCCTACGGCGATCACATCGACGACCCTGTCATGGGTCCAGGACCGCGTTATCGCTCGGACATCGCGATCACGATCTTTCTCAACGGACCTGAATGCTATGAGGGCGGGGAGTTGGTCATTCGCACGGCGTTTGGCGAAACAAAGGTCAAGCTCGCCGCGGGCGATGCCATCATGTATCCCGCTTCGAGCCTGCATCGCGTAGCCAAGTTAAGTCGCGGTGAGCGACTGGTCGCGGTAACGTGGGTGCAAAGTCTGGTACGCGATGCTGCCAAGCGCGAGCTCCTTTACGAGCTCAATCTGGCGCGGGAAAAACTGCTGCAGACGTTACCCGACGCCGAGGAGACAGCGCGGGTCAATGTGGCCTATGTTAACCTCGTGCGGATGTGGGCGGAATTATAAAGAAGTAGCAAGCGCCGAGTCGGAAGTAACAAGAGAATAACGCGCAGCCCTTCTTAGTCATTCTCGCTACTTGTTACGTCACACTTGCTACGCGCCTTATCTCTTTGAACCCTTTTCGGCATGCGCCAGGTCGAGTACTTTGGCAGCGAGCTCGGCGTACTTCTCCCGGTACTTATGCAAAGGATGACCCTCGGGCGCATCCCAGTACTCGGCCGGGTCGACTCCGTGTTCGTGCTCATACGCCGAAAATTCTTTCTGCATCTCTAGCATCTTTTTGATCAATGTCTGCTTCTCGTTCATTGCCAAGACTCCATTACTGTCAATCTGCCATACATTCGGCCGCGCAGCTTAATAACCGCCTTTGCGCATGCTCTCAGGCAACCCGGCAATCCGTCCGGCCTGCTTGCTCGGACCAGCAGGGAATAGCTCATAGAGCGTTTTCGAATCGATTCTTTGACCCGACCACACTTCCTGCATGCTTTTCAGGATTTGCCTGTTGTTCGGCAGCTCGCCACCGTGGTTGAAGTAACAATCGCGCAGGTAGTTGATAACATCCCAATGGCGATCAGAAAGTGTAACACCTTCCTGTTCGGCTAAAACGGCGGCCACCCGTTCGTTCCAGTCGTCGCGGTTAACAAGAAAACCTGTTTCCGTGGTCTCCAGGATTTTTCCGTCCACTTCGATTGCCATCGATTATCTCGCTGCTCTTGGTGTCTGCATAGTGACTGGCCTGGTCTAGGGGTCCGTCGCCGTAGGCGTAATACCCTTGTGGGGGATAAACAGTCCAAAACCGAGCTTGCGTCCCGGGCCGAGTCCTTCCTGTTGCAACCGTATTGATTCTTCGCGCGTCAGATCGGTTGCCATAAGGCGTCGGGTAAAAACCCGTTTGCCGGGCAGGTGAAACACGCGTGATCGGCCGCAAAGCAACTTGCGTACAACGATATTCATCGCCGTCATTTCTTCGGCAGCGCATTGCATGAATTGTTCCTCGTCCTCGTTTTCGTTTGCGACGACGTGCCGGGAAAAGACAGTGGTCAGCGCGCTTAGCATGCGCACACGTGCCTCGCCGACATCCATGCAATAGCCGTCTATCTGCAAGACTTTGCCGGTCAGCCCGCGTGCGTCAGCGACGCGATCCTTCGGCAGACGGAGCACCAGCTTGGTGCGCCGCGACAAATGCAACACCTCATGGTCCTGATCCTCGGGACGTTGCCACCCGTGACTAGATTCAGCTCCGTGAATCAGATGGATACCCGCACGTTCTTCCTTGTCGAGCCACGGCAGCGCCTGTAGAAGCGCCTGTGATAAGGCGCATGCATGATCTATCGGCAAGCACCGGCAGACGATGTTGAAAGCAAGGTCGACGACCGCGTCGGGCACCGCGTTGGTTGTATCCTCGTTGTGTTCTTCCCAGTACATAGCGATCTGTGAGTCCTGGTTTACGCTTTGTCCAACGCCGCGGTAAAGGCCGCTTCAAGCCTGTCTTCCCAGTTCTCTGGTGTATCCGGAAAGGGCGGCTTGATATCCATGCGCAAAAACCGTTCGCCATCCCGCGCAGCCTGCTGCACAAGCGCGACCAGCTCGGCGAAGCTTTCGATCTCGTGGTGCTGCAGCAAGATCTCGCTAAGCCAGAGCATCTGTGCCCGCGGGCGTCAACCAGGTACCAGCGACGCGATCATAGTAGCGGGCGCGATAGACAAGGCGTTCGCGCCCGGCGTCGTTGCCGAAAGCCGAGCGGTTGTGTAGCACATTGTTGCAAACCACGCCCTGACCCGGCTCGAGTCGATGTCTGAAGGTGTAACGATCATCGTTCTTCAATAAATCTTCAAGGAAGCAAACCGCGGCTTGAGCTAACAGGTCGTTTTTCCATTCGATATAGTGTTTTCGTGCCGTGTAACGCATATGCAATGTGCGAGTGGCGGCGTCGAGTGTAAAGACGGGGCCGGCCTGGGTACGACGAATTTCCGTTCCCTGCGCGATATTCGCAGGTATGCGCATGACATCGCATTGCATGAGTGCAGCGACATAGGACGGATTGTAGTCACGCATCAGTAGATATACGATCTCAGGATCGAGCAACGCATTTTCACCACCGCTTGCGGCGTCTCGCACGCAGTGGATAACAAAAGCGCGTATGCGCCGGGACGGCGGATTGTAGTAACCGTCGGTATGCCAGTTCAGCGCACGGTCGCTATAGGGAATATACTCCCGCTGTCTGCCCGTCGACATGACACGAATTGACGTAATGCTATCAGTACCGGCATACAAGTTGGTGTCCAGCCGACACAGACCCAGCTGTTCACCCAACCGATGTAGAGCACGCTTGTCAGCTGCTCTTGCTGGTGGACACGCGTAGATGGCCATGTTCGCCTTGCGACAACGTTGAATGATGGCTTCGCGCTCCGCCGGCGTTAAATTGGACGGATCTTTCACTTCAACGAGCAGTTCGGCGGCGGTGGACGGGTAGCGCTCGAGCTTGTGTGTGCGCCAGCGGCCGTAGGCCTTATCGTTGTCGAGGTCGAAAATCCCACCGGTGGGCGGCATTTGGGCAGACCCTCGCGCGGGTGGGAGAGCGGCACAATGTACGTCCCTCATGGTGCTGTGTGTATATTGCTGCTGACGGGCTCGGGAAGAAACCAACGCTGATTGACCGGTACAATGTAGCCTGTTTGTTGGGTAGGTGCATCTATCGAGCACTTCCCAGGCGGCTTGACGGCTCATGGGAAAGGTGGCTCGCTGTCTTCGAGCCGGGATGCCGAGGTGCCAGCATTTCGTTGTCAAGCCCAAATTTTCAGGGTCGTCGTCGGCGGTGTGAATGACTTATCGTTGAATTCCGTCTACCCGCTATCCCTTTCGGGGTAGTACCGGCTACCGCGGGCCTTCCCATCGGTGTGGTACTTTGGTTCGGTGACACACTTAAAATTCATAAGCAATGGCTAATATACCGCTTAGCCAGCAAGGGTTTGCATTATTCATCGATCGGCGATGAGGGGAAAACGCATGGCAAGCAAGAAGCATCATCCCACACCTATGCTCGACGAGCTGGAGCACGGTCCATGGCCGAGCTTCATATCCGGCATCAAGCGTCTGCGGGACACGCATCCCGACTCGCGGGTGCGGGCAATGAACAATGACCTTTTAGGTCAGCTCGAGCACTCCTACGAGACTCGCAAGGGTTATTGGAAAGGAGGGACGGTCAGCGTTTACGGATATGGTGGCGGAATCATCCCGCGTTTTTCGGAAGTAGGTCAGCAGTTTCCCGAGTCGAAAGAGTTCCATACGTTGCGCGTGCAGCCGCCGGCGGGAAACTATTACACGACCAAGATCTTGCGCCAACTCGCCGATAGTTGGGAGAAGTGGGGCTCGGGTCTGATCACGTTTCACGGTCAAACTGGAAACATCATGTTTATCGGTTCCAGCACCGAAAATACGCAGCATTTCTTCGATGAGATCAATGACTACGGTTTCGATCTCGGCGGTGCAGGTCCTTGCGTGCGTACCGCACAGTCTTGTGTCGGTGCCGGGCGCTGCGAGCAGTCCTGTGCCAACGAGCACAAGATTCATCGCACGCTGGTCAACAATTTCACCGACGACATCCATCGCCCAGCGCTGCCTTACAAGTTCAAGTTCAAGGTGTCGGGCTGTCCCAACGACTGCATGAACTCAATCGAGCGGGCTGATTTCGCAGTCATCGGTACCTGGCGTGACCCCATCAAGATCGATCAGGAAGAGGTGAAAGCCTACGTTGGCAGAAAAGGCCGAAAATACGTCATCGACAACGTCATCACTCGCTGCCCGACTAATTGTATGTCCCTCAACGATGACGACACGATTGCCATCGATGACCGTAACTGCGTCAAGTGCATGCATTGCCTGAACGTGATGAATAGAGCGCTGTCACCGGGCGACGACAAGGGCGTCAGCATACTGATCGGCGGTAAGCGCACGCTGAAAATTGGTGACTTAATGGGCACCGTGGTGGTGCCATTCATGAAACTGGAATCCGAAGAGGATTACGAGAAGCTGAAGGAGCTGGCCGAAAACACCATAGACTTCTGGGCTGAGAATGGCCTCGAGCATGAACGTATCGGGGAGATGATCGAGCGAATCGGGCTCGTCAGCTTCCTCGAAGGCATTGGCGTGGAGGTCGACCCAAACATGATTACGCACCCGCGCGAAAGCTCCTACGTACGCATGGACGGTTGGGATGAGGAGGCTGAAAAGTGGTTTCAGCGCAAGCTTGAAGAAAAGCAGGCAGCGGTGGCAGGGCGCTAGCGAGTGGTGGTAAGGCGCGGACAGTTTATCGGAGGTCAGAATGGCGGAAGCTAAGGCGAAACCCCGGATGCCGATCGAGTCGGGATGCCCGGACGGATTTCAGTACATGCACCCGGTGATGATCAAGAACTTTGGCCAGTGGAAATACCATGAACACCCGCGCGGCGGCGTGCTGCGTCATGTTGCCCACAGCGGTGATGAAGTGTGGACGGTAAAGGCCGGGACGCAGAGAATTCTTGATGTCTTCACGATTCGCAAACTGTGTGATATCGGCGACCAGTATGCTGATGGGTATGTGCGGTTTACGATTCGCAGCAACATCGAATATATGGTTGCCGATGAAGCGAAAGTCGAGCCCTTGATCAAGGCCCTTGAAGGTGCCGGATTCGTAGTCGGTGGAACAGCTAATTCAGTCGCCATGATTTCGCACACTCAGGGCTGGTTGCACTGCGACATTCCCGGCACAGATGCCTCAGGGGTGGTCAAGGCGATGATGGATGAGCTCATCGAGGAGTTCAAAAACTGTCGCATGCCAAACCGTGTGCACATCACCACATCTTGCTGTCAGATCAACTGCGGTGGCCAGGGCGATATTGCGATTAACATACAACACACCAAGCCACCCAAGATCAATCATGATCTGGTAGCAAACGTGTGCGAACGGCCTGCGGTGGTCGCTCGTTGCCCGGTGGCGGCAATCCGCCCGGCCCAGGTTAACGGCAAACCTTCGCTAGAGGTTGACGAAAAGAAGTGTATCTGTTGCGGTGCGTGCTATCCGCCGTGCCCGCCCATGCAGATTAATGATCCAGAACACTCCAAGCTGGCCGTATGGGTAGGCGGAAATCACTCGAATGCACGCAGTAAGCCGAGCTTCCAGAAGCTGGTGGCGGCCGGTATTCCGAACAATCCACCGCGTTGGCCGGAAGCGACGGCAATCGTTAAGCGGATTCTTAAGGTATACCAGCAAGACGCGAAGGATTGGGAACGCATAAACGACTGGATCGATCGCATCGGTTGGCCACGATTCTTCGAGCTGACTAACCTGCCGTTCACGAAGTATCACGTCGACAACTGGCGTGGCTCGCGCAAGAGCCTGAATGCCTCGTCGTACATGCGTTTTTGACCGTTATCCGACCATCACGGAGCCATAAGTGAAGTTCGGCATAATCGTTAACGAGGGTCCGTATACGCACCAGGCCGCCGATACGGCCTACCAATTCACCAAGGCGGCGCTGGCAAAAGGCCATGAGGTGGTGCGGGTGTTTTTCTACCACGACGGTGTGAACAACGGTACGAGACTGACCACGCCACCCCAGGATGACCGTCACATCGTCAACCGCTGGAGCGCGCTCGCCGAAGAGCACGGGCTCGACTTGGTGGTATGCGTGGCGGCGGCGCAGCGTCGTGGGATCGTCGACAGCGCCGAGGCCAAACGCCACGGCAAGAATGCAGACAATCTGGCGCCTGGATTTCGTATCTCCGGGCTCGGCCAGCTCATCGAGGCTGGTGTTATGGCAGACCGTCTCATTGCCTTTGGCGACTGAGGGGATATCGTGAGCGATGAGATGATGGAAGAGGGTGGCAGCCCCGGCGGCGTGACCAAGAAGTTCATGTACGTCAATCGGCGTGCACCCTATGGTACCGTCTACGCGCTTGAGGGTTTAGAGGTCGTGCTCATCGGTGCCGCCTTCGAGCAGGATGTGAGCGTGGTGTTCGTTGACGATGGCGTGTATCAGCTGAAAAAAGGACAAGATACCTCAGGGTCGGATATGAAGAATTTTTCACCGACATATCGTGCACTGGAGATGTACGACGTCGAGAAACTGTACGTTGAAAAGGAGTCGCTCGACGCACGCGGTCTTACGCAAGAAGACTTGCTCGTTCCGGTGGAGATTGTCGGTAGTGCGGAGCTGACGGAACTCATGGAACAGCAGGACGTTATCTTGAACTACTAGAGGCGGTCCTCTTGATACTGCACACGATCAACAAGTCGGCCTTCGAGAAGAACAGCCTCGATACCTGTTTGCGTCTCGCCAAAGAGGGCAGCACGATTGTGCTGATCGAGGATGCTGTTTACGCAGCGACCAAGGGCACTGCTGTAGAAGAAAAGATCGCCGCGGCGACTAAGCGCTATCGCGTCTGCGCACTCGACCCGGATTTGAAGGCGCGCGGTCTCGGCGAATCTCAGCTCGTGGGTGGTATCAAGCCTATCGATTACGGTGACTTTGTCGATCTAGTGGTCAAGCACGATACTGTGCAAGCGTGGTTTTGATACCTTTGGACTAACGGTTGGAATGATCAGGAGGTTGCAATATGGCACTTGAGGTCGGTGGAAAGGTAATCGAGACGGATGAAGAGGGGTATATCCAGAATTTGTCCGACTGGAACCCAGAGGTTGCCGAGAAGATGGCTGCCGATGATGACTGTGAGTTAACTGACAATCATTGGGAGGTCATTAACTTTTTGCGGAATTATTACCAGGAGTACCAAATAGCGCCTGCCGTTCGCGTATTGACCAAGGCCATTGGCAAGAAGCTGGGTCCCGAAAAGGGCAATAGCAAGTATCTGTACGAGCTGTTTCCTTACGGTCCCGCGAAGCAGGCGTGTAAGTACGCTGGCCTGCCCAAGCCGACGGGCTGCGTCTGACCTTCGGCGGGGGGTAGCGACTCCCCCGTATCTCCAGCCCGGATAGGGCGGCTGAACGATGTCAGCCATAACGATCGTGTACGCCGTATTGTTTTACGTTGCCAGCGTTATTCTGGTGGGGGGCCTTGCCCTTCGCATCCGGCGTTATGCGAAAACGCCGCAGCCGCTGAAGATCCCCACGACCCCGGCGCCGACCACGCGCGGTGGCGTGGCGCTGCGCATGTTTCGAGAGGTGGTCTTTTTCGAAAGCCTGTTCAAAGGCAACAAGTGGACCTGGCTTTTCGGCTGGGTCTTTCATTTCGCCTTGTTATTAGTTCTGCTGCGCCACCTGCGCTATTTCACCGCGCC
>JABAOD010034650.1_pt2 | contig 18348 bp, 19 predicted proteins | sample 7062151 | NCBI WGS metagenome assembly JABAOD01 (sample SAMN14538626, study PRJNA623070) | marine sediment metagenome | biome: marine biome [ENVO:00000428]; feature: marine pelagic biome [ENVO:01000023]; material: deep marine sediment [ENVO:00002113] | place: India: Gulf of Khambhat ... | reverse complement strand
TCAGGATCGCAAGGCCCGGGATCAGCGCGGCAAGGAACAACGTCGAGGCCGATATGCCCAGAACAAGGCCGATGATGATGTAGGCGATAGACGGCGGGATCAGAATGCCGGTACAGGCACCTGCCGCAACCAATGCGCAGGCATAGGGGCGCGGATAGCCAGATTCTACTAACCTGTTGATCGTCATACGGCCTACCGCTGCGGCGCCTGCGGCATCAGAGCCCGAGATCGCCGCGAACATGCCGCAGACCAACACCGTGGCCGAGCCGAAGCCGCCCTTCGCATAGCTGGTCAAAGCCTCGGCTACGTCAAGAAACTTGCGCGACAGGCCAGTCCGTACCAACACGTCACCAGTCAGGATAAAAAGTGGCACCGCAGTCAGGGCGAAGTGATCGATACCGTGGAACAGGCTTTCGCCAACAAGTGAAAGAGGCAGCGCGCCAGACCACATCAGCATCGCGATGGCCGAGGCTCCGATGGCAGCCCAAACGGGAACGGCCAGTGCAACGAGCGCGACGAACAGGACGACAGGTCCGTAGAAGTCCCAGCCAAGTTCGACTGTTTGGTTTAATTGGTTCCAAAGCATGGCCGGGTCCTCAGTCGAATAGCTTGTCGCCCTCGTACACGGGACGTCCGTGACGAAGATCGTTGATGTCTCGGATGAACGACTGAATCAGGCGCAACATAACGAGGCCGAAACCAATCGGAACGGCCGACAGGAACCAGACTTGCGAGATCCGCAGCCCGTGGGTTACCGATCCGAATTTGGCGGAAACGAGCACCGTTTCCAGGGACCAGTAGAAAGCGATGACCGACACTGCGAACATCACGATGTCACCGAAAATATAGAGAACGGCTTTGGGGCGCGGGCCGACATATTGCATAAGCACGTCGATGCGGATATGGCCCCGCTCGCGGACGGCCGCGGCGGCCCCGATCCATGCCAGGTAGATGAACGAGTAACGGACGATCTCTTCGCCCCAAATCGAGGAATAAGACAGCAACTCGCGCCGCAGAACCTCTATGAACATCGTCACGACCAGCATCGTATAGAAAACCAGGAGCGCCCAACGTTCGGCGTTTTGGTTCAGATTTCTTAGAACAGATGGCATAAATTTCTCCTGTGCTCCGGCGCGGCATCAGCCAGCGCCAGCCAGTCGAGATAATTGAATTTGGGGAACATGGACGGCGCGGTCAGCGCCGCCCATGCAAGAGGTCAGGCTCAGGCGTCGTGGACGTAGTATCGACCCGCTGTGCCTGCGGCCTCTTCCAGTTTGGCGAATGTGTCCATCGAACCCGCAAGTTCGACCTTGAACTTATCCCATTCGGAACGCTGATACCCACCTGCGGCTTGCCATTCCGCGAGTTGATCGTCTGTCAAAGAATGGAACTCGACACCCGCCTTGCGGAGCTCCGACATCGCGAAGGAACGCGCGGCCGGCACTTTCGCCAAATTCTGCTGGGTGGTGATTTCACTCGCATGCTCAAGACCTTCCTGAACATCGGCAGGCAAAGAGTTGAACCATTCGAGGTTCATCGAGAAGACCTGGCTGTCAGGCACTGCCTGCGTGAAAGTCACGTGGCTCAGAATGTCCTTGAAGCCAAAGACGTACAGAGCGCCAACCGAGGGGTCGAGAGCGTCTGCCACACCTTGCTTAATCGCAGACGGGGTTTCGCCCCATGCAACCGGTGTCGGGTTGGCCCCAACCATTCCATAATACTGTTGCAGCATCTTTGAGCCTGGTACGCGGAATTTCACACCTTCCAGATCGCCAGGTGTAATCACCTTGTTGCCGCCCTTGCGAACCGCGACGACTCGCGGATCAATCACTACGTAGAACAGCGCTTTGAAGCCCGATGCTTCAATCTTCGGGTGGACTTCAGACTTCCATGCGTCCGAACCCACCAAGTTGGTAAACCGCTGGTTTGAACCACAAAAATACGGCATGTTGATCAGGTCGACTGCGCTTGCATACGGTGCGAAATTCGACAGGGAGTGTTGCGCGCACTGGATCGTACCTGTCTGAACGGCTTGCGCAAGCGCACCGCCAGCTCCAAGTTGACCTCCAGGCGCCAGTTTTACGTAAACTTTGCCGTTGGTTGCGTTTTGTATGTTTTCTTTCAGATCGAGCTGCATGATTGGATAGCTGCGCGATGCGCCGAGAACATAGGCGGTTGCCAGTGTCATGACGTGGTCAGCGGCCGCTTCCCGCTCTTTTTCTTCCCTAGCGGTTTGAGCTGCTGCTTCGGTTGACCACAGCATCCCGGCGGCCCNNAGCCTCCCGAACCGGCGAGCTTCAGAAAATTACGGCGTTCCACCGACGCGAGTTCGCGTTTTTCACGATCCATGTTTTCCTCCCATTGGGTCATGATCTACGTCCATTCTTTTCAGCTGCTTCGCGCTTCAAAACCGCAACCACGAAGGCCAGAGAAGCACCAAAAAGCAGAAGCATTTCACCGACATCTCCAAGAAACTGTGTTCCACCAAAAGCACCGGCGGAAACGTTCGCAAGGAATATGACAAACAGGGCAAGAGCCACGAACAAATGCACGGCTGCTCCTTTCACGAGCTGATTCGAGGCAACTGTAAGCGCTTACATTGCACCATGCAAGCGCTTACATTGTGGGCCAGGTACGAATCCGCTAAACGTATGACGAGGACCAATTTATTAGTCTTTCGACCCGTTTAGCAGGCAAGAAATATCTATGAAAATGGCACCAGACAGCGATCAGAACACTCAACACGCAACTGTTTCGCCAACCTTGGAGGACGTCGCCGAGCGCTCCGGCGTTTCTACCGCGACGGTATCGCGATGCCTAAACAACCCGTCGGTTGTGTCCGAAAAGACGCGCAGCCGGGTAATGGAAGCTGTGAAAGCTTTAGGCTATGCACCAAACTTCGGCGCCCGCGCCTTGGCAGCCAAGCGAACCAATACGTTCGGCGCGATTATTCCCACTATGGAAAACGCAATCTTTGCACGCGGCCTCCAAGCCTTTCAGGAAGAGCTTGAGCGCAACGGAATTACTCTACTTGTTGCCAGTTCTTCCTACAGCCCTGAGCTCGAAGAGAAACAAATTCAAAGCCTCGTCGCACGGGGCGCTGATGCGCTGCTACTAATTGGGCACGATCGGAGCCCTGAAACTTATGAGTTTCTCGAAAGACGCCAAATTCCCTATGTTATCGCTTGGGTTTACGATGATGACCAATCCAGAACTTCAATTGGTTTCGATAACCGCAAAGCCATGAGGGCTCTCGCTGAAAAGGTTTTGGACTCTGGGCATCGCTCATTGGCTTTGATTACCGCCGAACTTGAGGGCAACGATCGCGCACGCCAACGCTACGAAGGCGTATTGGACGCCATGAAAACGCGAGGGATCGACCCGACAATCCTGCGCACGATCGAGACACACTATTCCATTTCGAACGGGGCCAACGCTTTAAAAACGCTGCTAGAGTCCAATCCGAAGCCAACCGCCGTCTTATGTGGCAATGACGTCCTTGCAGCCGGAGCGTTATCTCAAGCGCGCAGCCAAGGTCTCGATGTCCCCGGTGACATTTCAATCACTGGTTTCGACGACATTGAGATCGCTGAGATCGTGACGCCACCATTGACCACCGTTCATGTTCCGCACCGTGACATGGGAAAGGGAGCCGCGAGGTTATTGATAGCAATGCGCAACGGCGAAGAAGCAGGGCCAAGTGTCGAACTGGATGCGATTGTCGTCGAGCGGGACTCGCTTGGGAAGTCGCCCTGCTGAGTTGGCGCCTCACATATTGTGTCTGATAATCGGCTTTAGACGGACAGCGGAGATTGACTGAAACGAAGCCAATGTCGGCAAAGGGTCGTTCTGATATTGTCGGTTTAGGGACTGAGCCTCACCAACTGAACTGTTCCACCGCTATGTTTAGGAAACGGGGGACCGAGAATGGCGAGCAAACGACCGAAGCCCGAAGAGATTGTCTCGANNCCGTCTGGATGCGATCAGACAGATCGGCGTTGTGAACAGACCTATTACCGTGGCGCAAGCAGTATGGTGGAATGGGGCTGGATCAATTGAAGGAACTGAAGCGACTGCTGAAGGAGAACGACCGTCTGAGGCGAGCTGTGTCGGACCCGACACTCGACAAATTGATCCTCGCGGAAGCAGCAAAGGGAAACTTCTGAGCTCCCTCGTCGCCGTGCTTGTATCGATCATGTCCGAAGCCAGCTCAAGGTCTCGGAACGCCGAGCTTGCCGGGTGCTGGGGCAACACCGATCCACGCAAAGGCGTATTCCGCGGGGCAGGCCAGATGAAGGCCGACTGGTGGCCGAAATGATTGAGCTGGCCAGTCAATATGGCCGATACGGCTATCGTCGTGTCGCGGTCTTGTTGAGAGAGGCTGGATGGTCTGTCAGTGATGGGCGTATCGAACGGCTATGGAAGCGAGAGGGGCTGAAGGATCCACCGAAACAACCGAAGAAAGGGCGGCTCTGGCTGAACGATGGCTCATGCGTTCGACTTAGACCAAAGCATCGCAACCACGTGTGGTCATCTGACTTCGTTCATTGCCGCTTAGATGACGGAAAGGCGTTCCGCGCAGGCAGGATCAGTCTATGAGGTGATGGCCCTTCTCTCGCATAGCGATGAGAAAACAGCCGCAATTTACACAAAGAAGTTCGAACGTAAGAGGCTAATTGAGAAGGCTGTAGCTCGCCGCCGGATAGCGGAAGGAACCTAAAGTGTCCCACGAGGTCGAAAGCGTGGGACACCTAGTGCCCGTAGGTCCCATAAAATAAGCTATTTCAATGGGGAGATGGTACTCCGTAGGGGAATCGAACCCCTCTTTCCAGGTTGAAAACCTGGCGTCCTAACCGATAGACGAACGGAGCGCTCTTTGCGTGAGGGGGTATTTAGAAAATGCCGCCGGGGGGCGCAAGTGGTTTTTACGTTTTTTCTGCGAAAAATCTTACGCCGGTGAAGCGTCGTCCAATCGAAGCTGTACGCGTTGTCTGCCACCCCATGAATTTACTTCCAATTTTCCGGCAAGGTGGAAGCGTGCGCCACCGTGGCGCAACAGCATGATGCCCAGATCAGTATCAAATGCACCGAAGCAAATGGCGTCGAGGCGCGCCTGAAGGCCGTCGCTGACTGTAAGTTTTAGGTGGGTTTCACCAACGCGTTTGGCGAAGGAAATCGCGCAGTCCGGAAAAGCAAACCGAGGGGCAGGGGCGCCTGCGCCATACGGGCCGGCGGCGTCTAGTTGCGTGATCAAATCGATCGTCGCGGCCGCGGGCATTAGCACTCCGTCCAGCGTGAGGTCTGCCGGGCCGGATTGGCCCGCACCTTGCCGTGCCAGCAGGTCAGACAGTCTCGCCATCGCGGGTTCGATCTGATCGCGAGAGACCGTCAGGCCGGCGGCCATCTTATGACCCCCGCCTTTTAACAGCAGGCCTTCCGCGGCAGCTTTTTGGATCGATGCGCCCAGATCCACACCGGCGACCGAACGTCCTGATCCCTTGCCCTCACCCTCGTGCAGGCCGATCACGACGGCAGGGCGGTTGGTGGCTTCCTTCAAGCGCGCGGCGACGATGCCCACGACGCCCGGGTGCCAACCTTCACCTGCGGCCCAGACCAGCGGAGCGTCCAACCCGCGCTCTTCGGCTTGGCTTAAAGCAGCCGCCCGCACGGTATTTTCGATCTCGCGACGTTCGGTGTTTAACTGATCCAGCCGTTCGGCGAGGGCGGCGGCCTCTGACGGGTCGTCTGTGGACAGGAGGCGCGCGCCAAGGTCGGCTGCACCGATGCGACCGCCAGCATTGACTCGCGGGCCAAAGATAAAACCAAGGGTGTAGGGCGTCGGGGCAGTATCCAAACGGGCTACATCGGCAAGGGCCACGAGCCCGGCGCGCTGTCGCCGTGCCATGACCGTCAGGCCTTGCCGGACCAACGCGCGGTTTACCCCGATCAAGGGGGCAACATCGGCGACTGTGGCCAGTGCGACGAGGTCGAGAAGCGCCATCAGGTCTGGCCCTTGTTGGCCCTCGCCGCGTAGTTGTCGGTTGACCTCGACCAACATCAGGAAGACCACAGCAGCCGCGCAAAGATGAGCAAGATCGCCAGTTTCGTCTTGCCGGTTCGGGTTCACTACTGCCAGTGCCGGGGGCAGGGTTTCGCCGCCAAGGTGGTGATCGAGAACGAGCACATCGGCGGCGCTGGCGGCGGCGATAGCTTCGTGCGACAGCGTTCCACAGTCGACGCAGATGATCAGATCGTGATCTGCGGCCAGCGACTGCATGGCCGGGACATTGGGGCCATAGCCCTCGTCGATCCGGTCAGGGATATAAAGCGTCGCGTCCCGGCCCATCTGGCGAAGCCACACAAGAAGTTGCGCGGCAGAGGCCCCGCCATCAACGTCGTAATCGGCGAATATCGCGATCCTTTCTCCGGCCTCGACAGCCTGAACGAAGCGGGCCGCGGCTGGCTGCATATCGCGCAGTGTCAGGGGATCGGGAAGGAGATCGCGTAGGGCGGGGGCAAGAAAACCGGGGACTTCGGCGGCGGCCACGCCGCGCCGTGCAAGAACTTGCGCGACGGCGGGGGAAATTTGTGTTGACTGGCAAAGCGCCTCTGCCTGCCGGTTTGTCTCTACTCCGGGACCTACCCAACGACGCCCGGTGGCCGAGCATTCGACCTCGAGAAAGGCTTTGGTGCCTTGCGCGTCCCCGGTCACTTGACCGGGTTGCGATAGATCATGCGGCGGACCGAGCCGGTTTTGGACCGCATCAGGATCGTTTCCGTCGTCAGGTGGGTCGGTTCGCGCTTGATGCCCGATACAACTGAGCCATCTGTTACACCGGTTGCCGCGAAGATCACGTCAGCGGTGACAAGGTCGTCACGCGAGTAAATTCGGTTCAGATCGGTGATGCCGGCCTTTCGCGCGCGTCCACGTTCGTCGTCATTACGGAACACCAGTCGACCCCACATTTGGCCACCCATGCATTTCAGAGCCGAGGCCGCCAGAACACCCTCGGGGGCACCGCCCTGACCCATGTACATGTCGATGCCCGTGGTTTCGGCTTCGGCACAGTGGATCACGCCGGCTACATCACCGTCGGTGATCAGGCGAACAGCGGCACCGGTTGAACGGACTTGTTCCAGCATATCTTCGTGGCGGGGACGCTCAAGCATGCAGACAGTGATGTCGTCAGGGTCACAGCCTTTGGCGGCGGCCAGAGCTTCGACGCGTTCCTTGGCGTTCATCTCCAGCGAGACTACGCCCTTGGGATAGCCCGGACCGACGGCCAACTTATCCATATAGACGTCCGGAGCGTGCAGCAGGGTGCCGCGCGGGGCCATCGCGATGACGGTCAACGCGTTGGGCATGTCCTTGGCGGTCAGCGTGGTGCCTTCCAGCGGGTCCAGAGCGATGTCCACCGCGGGACCTGTTCCAGTGCCGACTTCTTCGCCGATGTACAGCATCGGAGCTTCGTCGCGCTCGCCTTCGCCGATAACGACAACGCCCTGAATGTCCAGCATGTTCAACTGGTCGCGCATCGCGTTGACAGCGGCCTGGTCGGCGGCCTTTTCATCGCCGCGCCCCACCAGATTGGCCGAGGCCATGGCGGCTGCTTCCGACACCCGGGCCAGGCCAAGCGATAGCATGCGGTCATTGAAATCGACGGTTTTAGTCATCTGGTATTCCTGCAATTAGTTTCCGCCCGTCGCCTACACCTAGCCGGTTAACGGGGTGTGACACAAGCCGATCAAACTTCTTCAATACGGATCGCAACGGGATCGCCAACCACGACGCCGGTTTCGGCAAACCCGTTGCGGGCATGGTCCAGCGCGTCGCGGGTGATTTTGTGGGTGACGATCAGGACGGGTGCCGAGCTGTTGTCGTGTCCATATTGGCGCATCCGATCGATCGAAATACCTGAATCACCCAGCACCGCGGCCACCTTGGCCAGTGCGCCCGGTTTGTCCTCTAGTTTGAACCGCAGGTAATAGGGCGCTGCTGCCATGCTGTGAGCAGCCTGTACCTTCTTCAGTGTCGTTGCGGGCTGACCGAAGGTCGAAACCCGGGTATGGCGGGCAATGTCGATGACGTCCGACATTACGGCACTCGCGGTTGGGCCCTCACCAGCGCCTGCACCGCGCAAGACGATCTGGCCGACGCTATCGCCGATCAGCACAACCATATTGGTGCCACCTTCCAGTTGGCCCAACGGGCTGCTTGCCGGAACGAGGCAAGGTTTCATACGTTGCTCCAGTCCGCGACCTGTCAGCTCCGCAACACCCAGAAGCTTGATGCGATACCCCATGTCGGCCGCATGGTGGATATCCTCGATGGTGATGCTGCCGATACCTTCCAGTTCGACCCCATCGAAATCCACCTGCGTGCCGAAGGCGATCGACGACAGCAGCGCCAGTTTGTGGCCAGCGTCGATGCCGCCGACGTCAAGGTTCGGGTCTGCCTCGAGATAGCCAAGCTGATTGGCCTCTTCGAACACCTCCTCATAGGGAAGTTCGGCATTCTCCATACGGGTGAGGATATAGTTGCAAGTTCCGTTCATGACGCCGATGACGCGGTCGATACGGTTGCCCGCAAGGCCTTCGGTCAGGGCTTTCACTGCGGGAATGCCACCAGCGACGGCAGCTTCGAAGCGGATGACATGGCCCNNAGTGCCATCATCGCCTTGTTGGCGGTCACCACATCTTTGCCTGCGGTCAATGCCGCCTCGGTCGCATCCTTGGCCGGACCTTCACTGCCGCCCATCAACTCGACAAATACATCGACGTCGTCGCGGGTTGCCAGCGCGACCGGGTCGTCTTCCCAATCATAGGCCGAAAGATCGGCGCCCCGGTCCTTGTCACGGCTGCGTGCGGAAACTGCGCTGATTGTAATCTCACGCCCACTGCGTTGGGTCAGCAATTCTGCGTGCTGCTGGATGATCTTCACAACGCCGATTCCGACGGTGCCAAGCCCGGCAATTCCAAGGCGCAGGGGGGTGTTCATAGATGGTCTCCATCTGCTGAAGGGTTCGGCGCGACTGTTACCCCGTTGCGCGTCGGCGTGCAACGCGCCAAGCGGCGGAACTTTGAGGGGCAGGGGATTATTGCACTTCCTGTTGGCGCAGCCAGAGGCCCCGGCGCTTCAATTCTTCGACTTCCTGTCTGAACTTCTCGGCTTCTTCAGCGGTCAGGCCCTGATCGGCAATGGCTGCGTCGATTTCTGGAAGGGGCAGAATAGTGGGGTAGGGAAGGTCAGCCGCTGCGTCGCCAGTGGCTTGGTCGACTTCTGGGAACTGGGTGCAGCCTGCGGCCAGGCAAAGGAAGAAGATCGAGATGGCGCGCAGCATGAGAATGTTCCCGAGTCGGTTGCAATAGCGCCACCATAGTCACCCGTCTGGGGCCGCCGCAAGAGAGCGGGGTTCCAGTTGAACAACCGTTCAGTTATGCAGGGGCATGGCACGTAAAACCGGCTCTCATTCTGAAATCACCGGACCGCGCATACAGGCGGCGGCAATCGAGTTATTTGCCCGCCACGGCTATGCTGCGGTCTCGATGCGCCAGATCGCGGCGCAGGTCGGTGTGCAGGTCGGGGCTCTGTACAACTACACGGCAGACAAGCAGGGGCTTTTGCTGGACATCATGGACCGGCACCTGAACGAACTGTTCGAGGCCTGGCAGGCCGAAACAAAACCCGATGATCCACTTGGCAGGTTAGAGGCGTTCTGTCGCTTCCACGTTCGTTTTCACGTGGCGCGGCCCGATACGATGTTTATAGCAAACATGGAGCTGCGCAACCTGACGCCTGAGAATTTCGAGGCTGTCGAGGCACTTCGCCGACGTTACGAAAGCGCGCTCGAGGACATCCTGTTGGCTGGGCAGCAGGCAGCGCTATTCCGGATTACCGACGTCCGTCTTGCGACGATGGCGGTACTGGCGCTGCTGACGGGTGTTGCGAATTGGTACCGCGAGGGTGGCCGCCTTCCCCTGTCCGAGGTAGAACGTATCCACTGGGAAATGGTTCGCAGCGCCGTCGGTGCATGACCTTAGTGAGCTGGTTTGATGAAGGTGCCACTGCGCAGGTCACGCATGGCCTGCAGAATCTCTTCCTTTGTGTTCATCACGATAGGGCCGTGCCACGCGACAGGTTCCTGGATCGGAGCACCTGAAATCAGCAGGAACCGAACACCTTCTGGTCCGGCCTGAACCGTAATCTCGTCGCCTGTGCCGAAACGCACCAGAGTCCGGTTGCCAGACTGATCGCGGATGTTGACCTCTTCGCCCATGACCTCTTTCTCCAGCAATACGCCTGACGGGGCCGAAGCATCGACAAAGGCTGCGCTGCCTTCGAACACGTAGGCGAATGCCCGGCGATAGGTATCGATAGGCAACATCTTCTTCACGCCGGCAGGGATGAAAACATCAATGTATTGCGGGTCTGCCGCGATACCGTCGACAGGACCGCGCTTACCCCAGAACTCGCCAATGATGACTTTGACGCGCGTGCCGTCATCGTCGACAATCTCAGGGATATCTCCGCTCTTCACGTCCTGATAGCGCGGCGCGGTCATCTTCAAAGAAGACGGCAAATTGGCCCAAAGTTGGAACCCATGCATCTGGCCCTGCGCGTTACCTTGAGGCATCTCCTGATGCAGAATGCCTGACCCGGCGGTCATCCACTGCACGTCGCCGGCGCCGAGCCTGCCGGTGTTGCCCAGGCTGTCGCCATGTTCGACCGTGCCGTTCAAAACATAGGTGATCGTCTCGATCCCCCGGTGGGGGTGCCATGGAAACCCGCGCAGGAAATCTTCGGGGCGTTCGTTGCGGAAATCGTCCAACAGAAGGAACGGATCCAGCATATCGGGGTTCTGAAAGCCAAAGGCTCGGTGCAATTTTACGCCGGCGCCCTCCATCGTGGGAATGGCTTTCGAGGTTCCGGTAACAGGTCTGATCGACATATGCGCTTCCTTTCCTTGCTTTCAAAGTTAGAGGCAACGAGCGTCTCGGCAATATGCTTTTCTGTGTTCGACCGGACCAGCTTGGTGCGGATACGCACATCCTAAATCCCCTCGATATTTTCTGCTGACGGCCCTAAACAGAGGAAGCAAAACCAACAGGAGCCTCCATGCAAGACCCGATCGCATCCGTTCAAGCCTCTGCCCCTCGCCGACTTTTCGGCATGTTGGTGTTGGCCAGTCTGGGCGGACTTTTGATCTATCTGGCCTTGGCGACACCACAGCAAATGTGGGGGAAGGTAATGCTTCTTTGTCTTGGCACTGGCGCGCTCTACGTGCTGACCCTCATGCATAAAGCAACAGCTGGCCGATTGGACCTGACCGAAGAGGGTTTGTTCGATCAGGACGGCAACTTGCTTGTGTCCATCGATGATATAGCGAGTGTCGACCGCGGGCATTTTGCCATCAAACCGTCAAACGGCTTTGTCATCCGTTTGCGCAATCGCGCCTCGCGGGCTTGGGCTCCGGGCCTTTGGTGGCGCAACGGGCGAAGGCTTGGTGTTGGGGGGGTGACCTCTGCCGCGCAATCGAAATACATGGCTGACGCGCTTTTGGCCATGTTGGCCGAACGGAAGAGTTAACCCGAAAAAACCGGTGGATATTGCCAAGTAAAAGGCGTGCGATGTGGATAAAGGTATCTGGCTCGCTCGTTTGTTTCGATTCTGGAAATTATCGTTTTCGTGACCGTTTGGAAAAATCCTTCCCAACCGGTTCGCTTTGCGTAACCTGAATTCAACGAGTCGCCTCACCGGCGCTTTGATTTCAGGGAGGGTATTTCGTGGCTAAGATTACGGAGCCGACATTTCGAGAATCCGTCGATTTGATGTATAACCGCGCGGTTGCCCTGATGGACATGCCGCCGGGTTTGGAAGAGAAGATTCGTGTATGCAACGCGACCTACACGGTCCGTTTCGGGGTGCGTTTGCGCGGTCATATGCATACGTTTACCGGTTATCGCTCTGTGCACTCCGAACATATGGAACCGGTCAAAGGCGGTATCCGTTTTGCCAGCGCGGTAAATCAGGATGAGGTGGAGGCGTTGGCCGCTCTGATGACGTACAAATGTGCGTTGGTGGAAACACCGTTCGGCGGTTCGAAAGGGGGGCTTTGCATCGACCCCCGCGAATACGAAGAACATGAGCTGGAACAGATCACCCGCCGCTTTGCCTACGAGCTGGCGAAACGCGACTTGATCAATCCCTCGCAAAACGTTCCGGCGCCGGACATGGGCACCGGCGAGCGCGAGATGGCTTGGATTGCGGACCAGTACCGGCGGATGAACACAACCGACATTAATGCCAACGCCTGTGTCACCGGCAAACCGGCCCATGCCGGCGGAATTCAGGGGCGTGTCGAGGCCACCGGGCGTGGCGTCCAATACGCGCTTAGGGAGTTCTTCCGCCACCCCAAGGATGTTGCGGCAGCCAAACTATCGGGGAAATTGGAAGGTAAGAAGATTATCGTTCAAGGCCTTGGAAACGTTGGATATCATGCCGCGAAATTCCTGCACGAGGAAGACGGCAGCCTGATTGTGGGAATCATTGAACGGGACGGTGCCATAGTCGATTCACACGGGCTGGATGTAGAGGCAGTACGGGCGTGGATCACCAAACACGGCGGTGTCTCGGGCTATCCCGGCGCGAGCTATGTGGAGGACGGCGTTAAGGTGCTGGAAGAGGATTGCGATATCCTCATTCCTGCCGCGCTTGAAGGTGTGATCAATCTACAGAATGCCGCGCGTATCAAGGCGCCGTTGATCATCGAAGCGGCCAACGGACCGATCACGGCTGGTGCCGACGATGTTCTGCGCAGGAAAGGGACGGTGATCATCCCTGACCTCTATGCCAACGCGGGCGGTGTGACGGTGTCCTATTTCGAGTGGGTCAAGAACCTTTCGCACATCCGTTTCGGCCGCATGCAACGCCGGCAAGAGGAAGCGCGGCACCAGCTGATCGTGGACGAGCTGCACCGGTTGGACGACCATCTTGGCAGCTCGTGGTCCATGTCCCCGCATTTCAAGGAAAAATACCTGCGCGGCGCCGATGAGCTGGAACTTGTGCGCTCGGGCCTCGATGACACGATGCGGATCGCCTATCAGACCATGAGTGAGCTTTGGAACGCTCGCGACGATATCGACGACCTGCGGACTGCTGCCTATATCGTTGGGATCGAACGCGTGGCTAAAAGCTATCGTGCAAAGGGGCTGTAGGCCCGCCCTGACGATAGGCCAAAACCCGCCCATTTCCTTGGTGCAGACAACACCCCTGCGCCAAATTTTCGCCGCTTTCATCCGTATTTTAAAGGCTCTGTAGAGTTAATGCCCGGATTCGCATTGGCGTGTTGGCGCTTTTGGAAGGCGAAAATGTTTGTGAAAGAGCTTAAAAGTTTCGTGCGCCGCGAGGACGGGGCCGTCACAGTTGAGACCATTCTTTGGGTCAATTTTATGCTGTTCTTCGTTCTAGCGATTGCTGATCTGTGCATTTTCTTCATGAACTATGGAAATGCCGTTCGCATTATCCATGAAGACAATCGTGCTTTTGCTGTTGGTGAAGTGAAAAGCTGCACAGATTTGGAAACGCGCATGAATGCGAACCTGCAAGTCGCAATTCCATCCGCCCAGGCAAGCTGCACCGTCGCATCCCCACTCACCACGGTATCGGTGACACTTGGCAGCGGAGATATGGGGCTTGGTGTCATCTCGAGTATGTTGAACGACGTCACCGTGTCGACTTCTGCCATCCAGAGTTTGGAATACATTCCGGGGACCTAAAGCGATGATGAACCACATTTTCAAGAGTCAGTCGCTTGGGGCGCTCGTTCGGAAATTTCGCCGCGACGAGCAGGGGACCGCAACCGTAGAGTCGTTGATTTGGCTGACGTTCCTAGTGGCCTTCACCTTCATGATTCTAGATGCAGCCATGGTCTTCATGAACAACACCGAGGTTCGTAGGATCACCCAAGACGCTAACCGATTGTTCATCAAAGGCATTTTCGATGACAACACGTCCAGCCTAGAGACATGGATTGAAGGGCAATTAGATGGTTTGGCCCCAAATGCGGATGCCACCGCGACGATCGATAGTGACGGCCGCCTAAGCACAGTCGTTGTTTACCCCGCGACGGACACCGATCTGGTCGGGCTTGTCGAGATTCTGAACAACGTGACTCTTCAGGTAGTGGTCGTCCATCAGACGGAGACATGACAATGATTTCCCAGGAAAGACTTCAATTAGCTAAATCCTTTGCCCGCCGCGAAGACGGGTCGATGGCGGTGCTTACGCTGTTTCTCTTTGTTGCTCTGCTGTTTTTCGCGGGGTTGGCAATCGACACGAACAACGCAATTCAATCGCGCACTCAGTTGCAGGGGGCGGCGGATGCCGCGGGCCACGCGGCGCTGTACAACTACTACCTGTCCGGAGAGGACACCGCGAAAACCAAAGCGGTCGAGATCGCCGAGATGAACATGCCCACATCTGCATACGGCGAGATTTTGGCGACAGCCGATATCGAGTTTGGTGACTGGGATAATGTCGATCGCACATTCACAACAACAGGCAGCAAGAAAACAGCGGCGAGAGTAACCACACGCCGACTGGAATCTCGTTCCAATGCTGTCAGTACGTTCCTCATGACACTTGTAGGCTTTGACAATTACGAACTGAACACCGTGTCTGTCTGGGACATGGAGGATGGCTTCTGCCCGCCACGCAGCCCGGACAAGAAACGTGGCGAGGGTTTCTTCTCTGGCGGCGTCGTCGATATGCAGACCAGCAACGGTTTTAAAGACGGGTTCTGCATTCATGGCGATTCAGGTGTTAAGGTCTCGACCCAAAATACATATGACCTTGGTGTGATCGTATCGCATCCGACCGACGCTGTGCTGCAGGGACCAGGTGAGAATCTTCAAGAGCTATATGACTACAATACCGGCCTACAACAGGCTCACAATATCCACTCCTACGATCTAGATCCGTTTTTCAACAACATCGAACAAAATGCCGCGACGCTCTATGCGAATCCCTATTCAAGCGTCACGCCGTCCTACATCACTGACAAAAGTGGGAGTGTTGGGGGTGCATATGAGATCACTATCACCAATGCAGGTGGTAAAAATGCGACCACTACAACGATAAATATGGATAGCTTGGTCCCGAACGCGGTCAACATCGTCAAATGCAAGAACAGCAATGTGGCCGTCAAAAGCGATGCGGTCATTTCGAACGTTGTCATCGTCACGGATTGCGACGTGAAATTCAATTCCGGTTCAGCGCTCGAGAATGCCGTGTTGCTTACCACGAGTACGAACAAGACCGCTTCGATCTCCGCGCCATCAGGAGCGCGGTTTGGTGCAACAGATTATTGCTCGAATGGTGGCGATGGTACGGTAGTCATCACCCATGGCAGCGTGAATCTGGCGGCGGATTTCCAAGCGCACGGGCTGAACATGATCGCACTGGATCAGATTCACAAGATCGCGGCCAATGCTAATGGATTGGAAGGTATCAACATCATGTCGAAAGGCGACATCGACGTCACATCTCAGAGCAGCTTCGGTTTCTGTGCCAATGGACCCCCACAGCCTTTCATCATCCCCTACTTCCGGATGGTAATGTGACCTTACGAATGGTAACGTGAAAAAGGTTTCAACTCCGAATGGGTCCGGTCGTCGCTGACGCCGGGCCTTTTTCTTTGGCGGGTGCCCGCCGGTCCCTCGACTCTATGGCGCTGTCGCTGTTAAATCTTGCCCATGTCTCTGCCCCCCGGATTTCTGGATGAATTGCGCACGCGCCTCAGCCTGACTCAGGTCGTGGGGCGCAAGGTCATGTGGGACAACCGCAAGTCCAATCAGGCCAAGGGCGACATGTGGGCGCCATGCCCGTTCCACCAGGAAAAGACGGCCAGCTTCCACGTCGACGACCGCAAGGGCTTTTACTATTGCTTCGGCTGCCACGCGAAGGGGGATGCGATTTCCTTCGTGCGCGAGACCGAAAACGTGGGCTTCATGGAGGCGATCGAGATTCTCGCCGGAGAGGCCGGGATGCAAATGCCGGCCCGTGATCCCCGCGCGCAGGAAAAGGCTGACCGTCGCACGCAACTTGCCGAGGTGATGGAGCAGGCGGTCCAATTCTTCCGCCTGCAGTTGAAAACCGGCGCTGCCTCGGATGCCCGGGACTATCTCGACCGCCGGGGTCTGAGGCCAGAGGTACAGGACCGGTGGGAAATTGGATTCGCCCCTGATGGGTGGCAGGCTCTGTGGGACCACCTGCGTGGCAAAGACGTCGCCGAGGACCTGATCCTTGGCGCGGGGCTGGCGAAGCCAAGTACCAAGGGCGGTAACCCTTACGACACATTCCGCAATCGGATCATTTTCCCCATTCGCGATGCACGGGGCCGGGCGATTGCCTTTGGCGGTCGGGCGATGGATCCGAGCGACAGTGCCAAGTACCTGAACTCGCCCGAAACCGAGCTCTTCGATAAGGGCCGCAGCCTCTATAACCATGGCCGCGCGCGCGAGGCCGCGGGCAAAGGCCAGCCGTTGATTGTGGCCGAAGGCTACATGGACGTGATTGCCCTGTCAGAGGCCGGGTTTGGCGCCACGGTGGCCCCTCTGGGGACCGCGATCACCGAGGACCAATTGCGCCTGCTTTGGCGCATCCACCCAGAGCCAATCATCGCCTTGGATGGTGACACCGCCGGCCTGCGCGCCGCGATGCGGGCGATTGATCTCGCCCTGCCAATGTTGGAGGCGGGGCAAAGCCTGCGCTTCGCCCTGATGCCCGAGGGCAAGGACCCTGACGACGTTATCAAGCAGGATGGTGCGGACGCCATGCATGCACTGTTAGAGGTCGCCCAACCCATGGTGCGCCTGCTGTGGCAACGAGAGACCGAAGACAAGGTCTTTGACAGCCCGGAACGCAAAGCCGCACTGGACAAATCCCTGCGCGAGGCGATCAGCAAGATTCAGGATCCGTCGATCCGTCGCCACTATGGCGAGGATCTCAAGCAAATGCGGTGGGAACTGTTCCGCCCGCAGCGCAAAGGGCAGGGGCGCTGGACGCCGCGTAACGCCGGACCCATGGTGCAAACCGGGACAAAACAGTCGCCGCTGGTGGCGTCTGGGTCCGATTTCGACGAACACCTGCGCGAAGCCGTGATTCTTGCGACGGTCCTTTGCCATCCGGCAACGCTGGCGGCGTTTGAAAGCCAGATCGAACGGGCCGAGTTCCGTAGCGACGATCATCGCCGCCTGCAGAATGCAATCCTTGCTCACGCAGACCAGCATGATCCAGAGCATTTTCGAGAGGCGATTGAGGCCGACGTTGGTCCCGCGCCTCTTGAAAACCTCTTCGCGCTTCGCCATGTGCAAATTTGCCCCGCGGTGATGGATCGTCAGGATACGGAAAAGGCCGAGCTGTGCCTCGGCGAGGAATTGGCAAAGCTGACATCAATGCGAGGGGCTGCGCAAGAGTTGCAGGATGCGATGCAGGATATGGCCGGGCTGGTGGACGAGGGGCTGACATGGCGCCTTGGACAGGCGGCCGAAGCCCGCAACCGCGCGACCCGCAGCGATACCGAAGATAAGGGCGAATACGATATTGGCGACAATGGCGCGAAAATGGCCCGCGAAGAACGGGAAAGATTTCAGCAGATTCTCGATGGAATCACCTTTGCCAAAGGGCGTGGGGGGCGTCCGTAACGGCATCTTCAGAATTCGCGAAAGAAATCCCCGCTAATTGGGTGTGCTAGCCGCTGATTCGCGCTATCTCTACGAATCAAGTTTGATTGCGAATCAGCCGCCCCCCGTATGGAGCAAAGAATGGCCGCTAAAGATACTGACGACCGTAAGACCGATGTACAGGCTGATGACGTCTCGCTGGATATGAGCCAGGCCGCCGTCAAGAAGATGATCGCCGAGGCCCGCGAGCGCGGCTACATCACCTACGATCAGCTCAACCAGGTCCTGCCGCCGGATCAGGTTTCTTCGGAACAGATCGAGGACGTGATGTCGATGCTGTCGGAGATGGGCATCAACATCATCGAGGACGACGAGGCCGAGGATGGCGAGCAGCAATCGACCGCCGTCGTAGAAACGTCGACTTCGCGCGAAGTAACTGTTGCGACACAGGAAACCGAGAAACTCGACCGGACCGACGACCCGGTGCGCATGTACCTGCGCGAGATGGGCTCGGTCGAGCTTCTGTCCCGCGAGGGCGAGATCGCCATCGCCAAGCGGATCGAGGCCGGCCGCAACACGATGATCTCGGGTCTTTGTGAAAGCCCGCTGACTTTTCAGGCGATCACCATTTGGCGTGACGAACTTCTGAACGAAGAGATTCTTCTG
>JABAOD010000874.1_pt11 | contig 18363 bp, 17 predicted proteins | sample 7062151 | NCBI WGS metagenome assembly JABAOD01 (sample SAMN14538626, study PRJNA623070) | marine sediment metagenome | biome: marine biome [ENVO:00000428]; feature: marine pelagic biome [ENVO:01000023]; material: deep marine sediment [ENVO:00002113] | place: India: Gulf of Khambhat ... | reverse complement strand
TTGGCTTTGAGGTCAGCGATATCCTTGGCATCGATCAGCTTGTGGTCGACGGCCGGGACGGGATCCTGCCAGATCAGCTCTTCTTTCGGAACCTCGGGGCCGAGATAGCGTGCGAGCGGACCCATATCGCGGTGCGTGAGCTTGAACCATGCGCGGGCAAACGCATCGGCGAACTCGTCGGGATGCTCGTAGAAGCGGCGCGAGATCTTTTCGTAGGCCGGATCGAGCTTCAAAGAGAGGTCGGTGACGAGCATGGTCGGCACGTGCCGCTTCGACGGATCGAAGGGATCGGGGATCGTGGCATCGGAGCCTTTGGCCGTGAACTGATAGGCGCCGGCCGGGCTCTTGGTCAGTTCCCATTCGTACTTGAAGAGGTTCTCGAAGAAGTAGTTGCTCCACTTCGTCGGGGTTTGGCTCCAAATGACTTCCGGGCCGCCGGTGATCGCATCGCCGGCCTTGCCTGAGCCGTATTTGCTCTTCCAGCCGAGGCCCATCTCCTCGATGGGCGCGGCCTCCGGCTCGGGGCCGACGAGCTTCTTATCGCCCGCGCCATGGGCCTTGCCGAAGCTGTGCCCGCCGGCGATGAGCGCAACCGTTTCCTCGTCGTTCATGGCCATGCGCTTGAAGGTCTGGCGGATGAACGCCGCGGCCTCGACCGGATCGGGGTTGCCGCCGGGGCCTTCCGGGTTGACGTAGATGAGGCCCATGTGGTCGGCGGCTAAGGGGCCCTGCAACGTCCCGTCCTTCTCGTGGCGTTCGTTGGCGAGCCACTCCGTCTCGGGGCCCCAGTCCACGGCCTCATCCGGCTCCCAGACATCGGGGCGCCCGCCGCCGAAGCCGAACGTCTTGAAGCCCATCGACTCGAGCGCGACNNGTATTTCTGCTTGATCGGCCAAAGCAGCCGCCGTGCCTTGTCGAGGTTCGCGTTGTCCGGCCAAGAGTTGAGTGGCGCGAATCGCTGCTGGCCGGTGCCGGCGCCGCCTCTGCCGTCGCCGACGCGGTAGGTGCCCGCCGCGTGCCACGCCATACGGATGAAGAGTCCCCCGTAGTGGCCGAAGTCCGCAGGCCACCAGTCCTGGCTGTCCGTCATCAGCGCGTGGAGGTCCTTCTTCAGCGCTTTGAAGTCGAGCTTCTTGAACTCTTCGGCGTAGTTGAAGGCCTCGCCCATCGGATTGGACAGGGACGAGTTCTGTCGAAGAATCCTGAGGTTCAGCTGATTCGGCCACCAATCCCTGTTCGACCGCATTCCGATGTTCGTCGCTCCGTGCACGACCGGGGACTTGTCCACGTTCTTCTTCATCTCTACGTTCACGTTCTCCTTCGACCCCTGCTGGTCTACATCGACCGGTGCCATTTCATTCCTCCCCGTCGTCTATTTCCCGGCCTTGTCCGGGGCGTGCGGGCCCCTCTCGGACTTGTCATACGCTCGGACCGCCGGGACGCGGCTTCCCCATCAAGCACGCGGATGTCGTAGAAAAGGGTTTTCGACCGCGTCAAGCACACGAGGATCGTCATTCGCACTGCTGACAATCCAATCCGGTTCGACGTTCAAATTCACTCCTAGGGAGCCGGCCCTGGCCAACCACATATACCCCTCTCTCTGGGTTCTGGACTTAGTCAGAGAGACGTTGGCTTGTTGCGCCAGTATTCGAGTGCGAGCTATAGCACTGGTTCAGACACCCCATTTCTGAGATGTCTGACAACGTCGGATACTAGCCGGTCACGCTGCCCATCGCCTCTGGTGCCTCAGAGGGTCAGCCAATGTACTGGGCGTTGGACCGGTCGAAATCCCGGACCAGCTCCAGGGAGAGTTTCTCCGGCTGCCACGCCACGTCAGGATACACCAGGTTGGGGAAGAAGGTGGAGTAGTCCCGGGCGATCTGGGTCGCCAGGTGCTCCTCGCCGAAGGCCTTCCGGCTAAGCTCCAGCACGTTCCGACGCACAGTCCTCTCGTCCAGGTAGCCCAGGGTGTGAAGGTACTCGTGGAGCAGGATGTTGAAGGCGTAGGGCCTGTAGAGGTCCGGGTTCGTGTCCCGGATGCGCTTCAGAGGCACCTTGTTCATCACGATGACGTTGGAAGCCACGGGGTAGAAAGCACCGACGAAGCCGGCAGGGTGGTTGCCCAGGTCTGCAAGCCCCAGCATGAGCCCTGCCCGTAGGAGCCCCAGGTTCTCCTGGACGACCCGCTTGACAACCTCGAAGATCCCGGAAAGGCCCTTCGCTCTCTTCAGCGCATCAGCGTAGCTCATACAACTGTAATAGCATCCTTGCCGCCCTATTAGAATCCTCCCCATTGGCTTTCAGAAAGCCTCTTCTTTGGCAAGGATATCAGGCCGGACGTGCAGCTTTTCCTCCCCTTCGCCCGCCAGTGGGTCGCCGGGTCTGAACTGCACGACGCCATCAGGAGATCCGAGGAGAGCAACGCCGGTGGGATCGGAGCCATCATAAACAACCTTGGGGAGCACTACGTGAAGGAGGGAGACGTGGAGGCCGCGGCGGCGGAGTACATCTCCATCCTGGATTGGATCGCAACCCTTGGCCTGGACGCCTGCATCTCCGTCAAGCCAACGCAACTGGGCCTCACCATCGGGGAGGACTGTTGCAGGAAGTGGTTGGGTACCTTAAGGGACCGCTGCAGGGAGCTGGGCCTCTTCCTTTGGCTCGACATGGAGGGCTCGGAGTACACGTCGGCCACCCTGCGGATCTACCGAGAGAGCCTCCAAGACCACCCCGAAACCGGTCTCGCCCTGCAGGCCAACCTGAAGAGGAGCGAGGAGGACCTGAGGAGCCTGTTGACCGAGGGGGGCATAGTCCGGCTCTGCAAGGGGGCCTACAGAGAGACACCGTTCATTTCGTTTCGGAAGAAGCGGGACGTGGACGCCAGCTACCTGCGTCTGATGCGCCTCCTCTTTCAGGAGGGAGATCGATTCGCACTGGCTACTCACGACGACCGCCTGATCGGCCAGGGCCTTGCCCTCCAGGAGGAGTATGGCCGGAACCTCGAGTTCCAGATGCTCCTGGGGGTCAGGGACGGGCTCAAGGCGGACCTGCTATCGGCCAACCACCGTGTGCTGGAGTACATACCCTACGGGCCAAGGTGGCTCCCGTACTTCGGCCGCCGTCTCAGTGAGAGACCTGGTAACATCCTGACTATGTGGAAGTCCTTCCTGGCGAGCGGTTAGAGACCATTCCCAACCGACGGCCGTGAACAGTCCTCTATATAGAGTCGGATGATAGAGTTTAATAGACGCACCCCGCCTTGCTGCCCTTAGGTCAGGAGGCCTGTCTTGACCTTGCTGAGAGTATTCAGGTACGCCCCGGGAGACGGCCGCCCACGCTTCGTGGACTACGAAGTGGAGTTGCCTCGGGGTGCCACGGTCCTGGACTGTCTCTTTAGTGTGAAGCATGAGATCGACGGTTCCCTGGCGTTCAGGTGCTCCTGCAGGAGTGCCATCTGTGGCTCCTGCGCCATGACCATCAACGATGCCAACAGACTGGCCTGCAAGACCCAGGTCGGTGACCTCGGCAAGTTGGTCAGGGTCGAGCCCCTCGTCGGTTACCGCGTGGTTAAGGACCTCGTGGTCGACATGGACCTCTTCTGGAGGCAGTACAGGTCCATCAAGCCGTACCTCATGGGGGCGTCACCGCCGAGGCAAGAGTGGATACAGTCCCCGGAGAACAGGAAGCCCCTGGACGAGCCGGCGCAGTGCATCATGTGCGGTGCTTGCAGCTCCTCCTGCCCGGTCCTCTGGACCGATGAGAGGTATCTGGGCCCAGCGGCCCTGCTGAAGGTCTGGAGGTTCGTGGCGGACAACAGGGACACCGCGAGGGAGGAGAGGCTCGGAATGGTCAACAACGAGTTCGGCGTGTGGCGTTGTCACACCATCTTCAGGTGCGTCGACTCCTGTCCCAAGTACATCAACCCGACAGATGCTATCGAGAACCTGAGAAGGGCCGCTGTGCGCCAATCGCTCTCGGGACTCTTCAGGAGGGGTTGAAGACCTAGGAGGACAAGGAGTAGACGTCATGAAGGAACACGATGTGGTCATCGTTGGTGGGGGCCTGGCCGGGCTCCGGGCTGCCATAGAGGCGGGACGCAGGGTAGATACCGCCGTCGTCTCCAAGCTCCACCCGCTGAGGTCCCACACGGGGGCTGCCCAGGGAGGGATCGCCGCCAGCCTCGGGAACGCCAGCGACGACTCCTTCGACATGCACCTCTACGACACCGTCAAAGGAAGCGACTACCTGTGCGACCAGGACGCCGCCGGGATTCTGGTCAACGAGGCTCACGACAACATCTACGAGCTTGAGCACATGGGGGTCGTATTCAGCAGGACTGAGGAGGGGAAGATCGCCCAACGGCCCTTCGGCGGACACTCCAGGCCACGCGCGTGCTACGCAGCCGACTGGACCGGTCACACGGTTCTTCACACAGTCTACGAGCAGAGCCTGACGGCGGGCGTGACCTTCTACGAGGAGTACTACGCGCTGGCCCTCGCCATGAGGGACGGAGCTTGTGCGGGAGTCGTCGCCTTGGACGTCGTTTCTGGCGATGTCGAGGTCTTCGGCGCGAAGGCCGTAGTCTTCGCCACGGGGGGCTATGGAAGGGCGTACAAGATCACCTCCAACGCCTACGCCAATACGGGGGACGGCCTGGGAATGGTGCTTGGGGAGGGGCTACAGATCGAGGACATGGAGTTCGTCCAGTTCCACCCCACCGGCCTCTACCAGCAGGGAATCCTGGTGACGGAGGGTGCCCGCGGAGAGGGCGGGTATCTAATCAACGACCGTGGAAAACGCTTCATGGAGAACTACGCTAAGGAGAAGATGGAGCTGGGGCCTAGGGACGTGATCTCTCGGGCCATCCAGACCGAGATCAACGAGGGGCGTGGAATCGGTGGGGAGGGATTCGTCTACCTCGACATACGCCATCTGGGAAAGGAAAAGGTTCAGGAACGGCTGCCTCAGATTCGCGACCTCGTCATGAGTTTCGTGGGCGTGGACCCGGTGGCGGAACCCATTCCGATCCAACCGACGGCCCACTACTCCATGGGAGGTATCCCCACCGACGTGCACGGCCAGGCGATCCTGGGTCCCGACAGAAAGCCCGTTCCGGGCCTCTTCGCTGCGGGTGAGTGTGCCTGCGTCTCTGTTCACGGGGCCAACCGGCTAGGCACCAACTCCCTCCTTGAGGCCGTGACCTTCGGGAAGCGGGCCGGCATCGCGGCCGCTCAGTACGCAGCCAAGGCCGACAAGATTCCCTTCCCTGAGGACCTGCCAAGAGCGGTGAGAGAAGACCTCGACGACTTAATCGCATCCGGCGGGAAGGAGTCTGCCCCGTTGATTCGGGTGGAGCTCCAGGAGACCATGACAGACCTGTGCGGCATCTTCAGGAACCAAGAGGGCCTCCGGGAGTGCATCGAAAAGATTCGTGCACTCAGAGAGAGGTTCGCGAACATCGGCATCCAGGACAGGGGGCGAACCTTCAACACCGAGGTCATCGCGGCACTAGAGACAAGGAACCTCCTGAACTTCTCCGAGGTGATCGCCGTGGGAGCAGAGGCCCGGCGGGAAAGCAGGGGAGCACACTTCCGGACGGATTACCCGAAGCGCGATGATGAGAACTGGCTCAAACACACCCTTGCCTGGCGGGAGAATGGCAGGCTGAGGCTGGACTACAAGGACGTCGTCATCGATCGATATCCCCCGGAAGAGAGGAAATACTAGGCTCCCGCACCGCATTGCAGCCGAGGATATCGATACACCTCGCTCTAGCCGGAGAGACACATCCATGGATGAGACCACCTTTCGTCAAGTGCTGCAGACGGTGCTCGAGGAGTTCCCGCCCGATCACTGGTCGGCCGATATGGACTCCTTCGAGGTCCTGGTGGCGATCATCATCTCCCAAAACACATCCGTGGCCAATGAGCGTCAGGCCCTCCGGGGGCTCCGGAACTCGGTTGGCATCTCCGCGGAGGCAGTTGCTAGGGCAGACGTAGGGGATCTGGAGGAGGCCCTGCGACCTGCCGGTCTGCATCGGATGAAAGCACCCAGGATCAAGGAGGTCGCAATGCGAATCCTGACCGAGTACGACGGCGATCCAACTGAAGTCCTTCGACTGCCCCTGGAGGAGGCGAGGGCAGTACTGATGGATTTCCCTGGAGTTGGACCCAAGACGGCCGATGTCTTCCTCAACATGGTGGGTGGCTTCCCAACCTTCCCGGTGGACACCCACATCTGGCGAATCGCGCGAAGGTGGGAACTGACTCCCGGAAGGAACTACGAGGATGTGAGGAGCGTCCTGGAAGGCCTCGTCCCACCTGAGGGACGGCGTGCGGCCCACCTGTCCCTTATCAAGCTGGGTCGGACGACGTGCCATGCCAGGAAGCCAGAATGCCCCGTATGTCCCGTCCGGAGCTTGTGCCCCTACTACGCCAAGCTCCTCCAGAACGAGTAATAGTGTATATTCAGAAGGTTTTTTTGATAGCTTAGCCATCGCCCCACTCCTAGGGCTTTGGCCAGGCCCGCGGAGGAATCGCATGCTGGAGCGGCGGGGTTTCGGGGAGTATGCGAAGAGGACCGTCAAGGTGTCACTGCGGGAGACTGGGACCCTGGCTTATCTTCTGCACAGGGTGACAGGGATCCTGCTCACCGTCTACCTCTTCATCCACATCGGCACCATGTCCCTCGCGAGGTTCCAGGGACTGACCTTCGAGGAGACCATGGCGATGTTCCGACAGCCCCTCTTTCTATTCGTGGACTGGGTCATCTTCGTCGGAGTCCTCCTCCACGCCTTGAACGGCCTGAGAATAACCCTCTTCGACCTTGGCATAGGAATCCGGAGACAGGTAGCAATCTTCTGGAGCTTCATGGCCCTGGCGGGTGCCGTCGCCCTCTGGGGTCTATTGATCGTCGTAGGCGAGGCCATGGGGGGAATCTAGTGGCTGAAGCCTACGTTCCCGCCCCCCAGAGGTGGACCCTCTTCCTGTGGGTGATGCAGAGAATCAGTGGTGTGTTCCTCATAGCCCTCCTACTCCTTCACGTCATCTGGCTTCACTACGTGGACCCCGAGTCTGTCCTGACGGTTGCTAACGTACAGATCAGGCTCCAGTCCCTCCTGTTCGGTGTGACGGACACCCTCCTCCTGGCCTTCGCCGTCTTCCACGGGGTAAATGGCATGAGATCGGCCCTCTATGACTACGTCGGATCCCCTAAGAAGAGGCGAGCGATTAGCGTTGGGCTACTTCTCGCAGGTATGGTTCTCTTCGCCTACGGCCTATGGGCCTTTCTGCCCTTTGTCCTAGGCACAACCTGAGGCATCGCATGATCGAGCACGACGTCGTTGTGATAGGTGGAGGCCTCGCTGGGACTCGGGCCGCTCTCGAGGCTTACTTCACCGGCGTGGACGTGGCCATTGTCTCCAAGCTGCACCCCATGCGCTCCCACTCGGTGGCGGCGGCTGGTGGCATCAACGCCGCCGTCTCGGAGGAGGACAGCTGGGAGGGTCACATGTTTGACACCGTCAAGGGCAGCGATTACCTGGCGGACCAGGACGCGGTGGAGGCGTTCACCCGTGATGCGGCGGATACCGTCATCCAGATGGAGCACTGGGGAACGCCCTTCAGCCGTGGGCCCGACGGCAGGTTGTCCAGTCGTCCTTTCGGCGGACACGGCATGCCACGGGCATACTTCGCCGGCGATAGGACAGGGCTGATGCTCCTCAACACCACCTACGAGCAGGTCGTCAAGGAGGATCTGACGGTCTATGAGGAGTGGGCGGTGACGAACCTCGCCGTGGAAGACGGGACTTGCCGCGGGATGTTCGCCTTGGAACTGGCTACTGGCGAGCTTCACGCCATCCGCTCCAAGGCGGTGGTCATCGCCACGGGGCCCGCGGGGCAGACGTATCAGAAGTCCACCAACGCGGCCACCTGCACGGGGGACGGCCTCACCATCGCCCTTCGGGCGGGCATCCCCCTGAAGGATATGGAGTTCGTGCAGTTTCATCCGACCTCCCTCTTCGGACCCAACGTCCTCATCACGGAGATGGCCCGCGGCGAGGGTGGGCGCCTCTTCAACGTCCTGGGCGAGAGGTTCATGGAGAAGTACGCTCCCACGGTGGTCGACCTGGCTCCCAGGGACATCGTCTCACGGTCCATCATCATGGAGGCCAGGGAGGGAAGGGCCTTCGAGGGAGGCTACGTCCACCTGGACCTCACCCACCTGGAGCCCGGATACGTGAAGGAGAGACTCCCTGAAGTGATAGAGTTCTCCCGCGACTTCGCCGGGGTCGACGCCCTTTCGGAGCCGATTCCCGTGGAACCCGCCCAGCACTACATGATGGGAGGTATCGCTGTTGATGTCAACGGCGCTACGCCGCTGCCCGGTGTTTACGCCGCCGGCGAGTGCGCCTGCGTCAACCTCCACGGTGCCAACCGGCTGGGAGGAAACGCCCTCCTGGAGTGCCTGGTCTTCGGCAAGCGCGCCGGGGCGGCGGCCGCCGCCCACGCACGGGAGAGGGACTTCGGCGACCTCCCCAAGGCGTCGTTGAAGCAGGAGGAGGATCGGATACACCGCATCCTGTTCCGGATGAGATACGAGCGAGTGGCCTCCATCCGACGGGGGATGCAGGAGGCGATGCACGAGAACGCGGGCGTCTTCCGAAGGGAGGAGGAGATGGTGGATGGGCTGAAGGCCGTGAAGCAGCTGCAGGAGCGGTACCGCAACGTCTACGTGGAGGACAAGGGCAGCGTCTTCAATCAGAACCTCCTCAACGCCCTGGAACTCGGCAACATGCTTACCGTGGCCGAGGTCATCCTCAAGGGAGCCATCGATAGGAAGGAGAGCAGGGGCGCCCACTCCCGAGTGGACTATCCGGAGAGGGATGACGAGAACTGGCTGAAGCATACCATCGCCACTATCGTGGATGGGGAGGTGACGCTTTCCTACGAGCCCGTCACCATCACGAAGTTCAAACCGGAGGCCAGAGTATACTAGGTGAAGGGCATGCCGCGGCTGAAGATCCTCAGGTATAACTCCGAGACGGGAGAGACCCCACGATACGATCAGCACGCTGTCGAGGCCGAGAAGGGGCTTACCGTTCTGGAGGCCTTATTGAGGATCAAGGACGAGGTGGACGGGAGCCTCGCCGTCCGCTACTCCTGCAAGAGCGCCATCTGTGGGTCGTGTGCTGTCACAATCAACGACCAGAACCGCCTCGCCTGTCAGACCCAGCTCTCCACCCTGGGGAAGGTCGTCAGGGTGGAGCCCTTGGCCGGCTACTCCATTATCAAGGACCTTGTGGTGGACATGGGACCCTTCTGGGAACAAATGAGGAGGATCCTTCCCTATTTCATCACCAAGTCCGAGGACCCGGAGCGGGAGAGGCTCCAGACGCCGAAGGAGAGGAAGAGGATCGACGAGGCCACGTGGTGCATCCAGTGTGGGGCCTGCAGCTCATCCTGCCCCGTCATGTGGACCGACGAGAGGTACATCGGCCCAGCAGCCTTCGTCAAGGCCTGGCGGTTCGTGGGAGACTCTCGGGATGAGGGGGCCGAGGAGAGGCTCGCCAGGATCAACAGCGAGTTCGGCGTGTGGCGCTGTCACACTATCTTCCGGTGTGTCGACTCCTGTCCCAAGAAGATCAACCCTACCGTGGCCATCGAGAGCCTCCGGAGGGCCCTGATCAGCCGCCCCTTCCGGAAGAAGGTCGCTCTAGTGGCTAGACCCTAGTAACTGTTAAATTCCGGCCCCAGGGTACGAAACCTCGCCCGTGGAAACATGAGATCTGCAACCTTTGATCGACTGCAGGTCCCCGAAGAGGGAGGGACCATAGAGCCCGCAGAGGACGGGCTCAGCGTTCCCGACGACCCCATAGTCCCCTACATCGATGGGGATGGCATCGGGCCCGACGTCGTCCTGACCGCCAGAAGGGTCCTGGACTCGGCAGTGGAGGCGGCCTACGGCGGCAGGCGGAAGATCGTATGGCTGAAGGTGAAGGCGGGCCAGGAAGCAGAGGAGGAGTACGGCGAGCTCCTTCCCAAGGACGTGTTCACGGCCATAAGCCACTACGCCGTCGCCCTCAAGGGCCCCCTCACAACTCCCATCGGCGGTGGATTCCGAAGCCTGAACGTTGCCCTGCGCCAGACCCTGGATCTCTACGCCAATGTAAGGCCCATCACCTGGGTCCCAGGAGTCCCCAGCCCCCTGAAGGAGCCGTGGAAGGTGGACCTGGTGATTTTCAGGGAGGCCACTGAGGATGTCTACGCGGGGATCGAGTGGAGTCGCGAGAGCGCGGAGGCCGAGGCCGTGAGGCGGTTCCTGAAGGAGACCTTCGATATCGACGTGAGGGAGGACGCCGGCGTCGGCCTGAAGCCCATCAGCGAGTTCGCCAGCAAGAGGCTAGTCAGAAAGGCCCTGAGGTACGCCCTCGACAAGGGNNAGGCAGTGGGGTTACGAAGTTGCTGAGTCGGAGTTCGGGGACATGGTTGTCGACGAGCAGGAGTTCTGGGGCAAATTCGACGGGAAGGTCCCCGAGGGCAAGGTCCTGGTGAAGGACAGGTTGGCGGACAACATGCTCCAACAGATCCTCACCAGGACGGATGAGTACGACATCATCGCGACCACGAACCTGAACGGCGACTACATCTCCGATGCTGCGGCTGGTCTGGTGGGGGGCTTGGGCATTGCACCCGGGGCGAACATCGGCGACTACGTTGCCCTCTTCGAGCCGATCCACGGGAGCGCCCCCAAGTACGCTGGCAAGAACAAGGTCAACCCGACGGCTGAGGTCTTCGCCGGTTGCATGCTGTTGGAGTATCTCGGGTGGGATGAGGCGGCGGGCCTGGTACGGCGAGGGGTCGAGAAGGCGGTGGAGTCCCTGGAGGTAACCTACGACTTGGCCCGAAAGATCGAAGGTGCCACCAGGATCGGCACGAAGGAGTTTGGGGATAGAATCGTCAAGTTTATGGCCTAACCCTACGCCTGACCCAGACTCTTGAGGAGAGCGGGGATCACCTTGAAGAGGTCTCCTACGACGCCGTAGTGGGCGACTCCGAAAATCGGCGCCGTCGGATCGATGTTTATGGCGATGATGGTCTGAGAGCCCTTCATTCCGGTAACGTGCTGCATGGCGCCTGAGATCCCACAGGCAACGTAGAGCTTGGGACGCACAGTCTTCCCCGATGAACCAACCTGACGGCTCCAGGGGAGCCAATCCTTGTCGATGATGGGGCGAGATCCGGCAACGACACCGCCCAGGGCTCCTGCCAGGTCCTCGATCAGCTTCAGGTTCTCCTGCTCCTTGATGCCGCGGCCGGCGGCTACGATGATGTCGGCCTGGGAGATGTCTATGTCCTCCGATTCGGGCGTCTCGTAGCCCAGGACCCCCCGGGTGACTTCCAGACCGGTCAAGTCCAAGGCCACTTCGGTCACGGTGGCGGCTTTACCCGACTTCTCGGGGGCCTTAGCCACTCCTGGGCGCAGCGTGAGGAAGCAGGGATTGGACGGGGCCACCTCCAACTCCACGGCCACCTTCCCGTTATAACCCATCCTCGTTGCGATAGCGGTCTCGCCCTCCAAGGCAACGTCCACCACGTCGGTCACGCAGGGCTTGCCGAGGTCACCTGCAGTCCTCGGGACGAACTCGTATCCCGTGGCCGTGTGCCCGGTCATCACGAGGCTGTACGCGTCCTTCTGAAGGAGCTGCCCAAGGGCCTCACTGTATGCCTCCGGCGTGTAGTCCTTGAGTCTGTCGTCCTTCATCGCCAGGACCTCGTCCACGGGGTATGAGGCGAGTTCCGACGCCAAGGACTTGACATCTTCGCCGAGGACGGCGGCCTTAAGCGGGACATCAGCCTCCCGGGAGACTTCTCGCCCCTTTGCCAAGGCCTCGACGGATATCTCATCCAGCTGCCCGTCCCGGTGCTCTGCGACGACCAGTATGGTCACGCTAGCCCCTCCTCCCGAAGCCCTTCTCCTTCAGGATGTCCAGAAGCCTGCCAGCCACCGCGTCAGGTTCACCTTCGATCATTTCAGCCCTCTGCGTCACCTCCGGAACGTACATCCTGCGGACTCTGATACCAGCGCCCAACTCCTCCTCAGTGAGGTCCAGGTCTGCCAGCGTGACCTCCTTGATGGGCTGCCGGGTGGCCTTCAGAATCTGCGACACGGAGGCGTACCTCGGTTCGTTGATGCCGAACTGAACCGTCAGGAGGACCGGCAGCGGGAGGGAGAGGACCTCCTGCAGGCCCCCCTCCAGCTCCCTATACGCCTTGACCTTCCCCTCCTCGAGCTCTACCCTTGCGACGACGGAGGCGTGAGGAATCTTGAGCAAGGAAGCCAGCAGAGGGCCGGTAGAGGCGTGGGCAAAGTCTTCCGACTGGACTCCGGTCAAGATCAGGTCGTACTCCATGTCCGCAATGGCCTTGGCCAACGCCTTACCAATTGCCGTCGGGTTGAACTCCCATCCTTCGGGCATGTCCACCCGGACGGCCTCGTCGGCTCCCTTGGCCATGGACTGTCGAAGCACCTCCGTCACACGCTCGGGTCCAGCGCTGATGGCAGTGACCTTGCCCCCGACTTCCTCCTTGATCTGGACCGCTTCCTCCAGAGCGTACTCATCGGGCCCGTTGAACTGATAGGTCAGTGCACCTCTTGCGATATCCCTGCCGTCCTCCTGAACGCGGAACTGCAGCTCTGGATTGGGCACCTGCTTGACGCAGACAACGATGTTCATGAGCGATTCCATCGGACCTCCTGACTCGATATAAAGATGTCGCCAGGGGTCCAGCCAACACTCTGGCAGGCACATCGGATGGTGCTATGCTTACCGCGGGAATTGTCCTCTCCCTCCCCGTTGCCCAACCCTTATATGGTGTAGATTCCGTCATCCGGCAATGGCATGGATGGGGGGGGTCCTCCAGGCCATGGCCCAGGAGCCCGAGAGGGAGCACTTCGCCATCGTTGGCGAGCAGGTCTTCGGGCCCATGCTCAATCTCTTCGCTTTCTTCATGGTCGTCTTCCTGATGGGCCTCGTCTATCGGTGGTGGACCTGGAGGAAGACTAAGGCCCAGAGTCCAGGGGACAGCCTCAGGAAACGCCTCAGGATGCTCCTGAGATACGGCCTCCTTCAGAGGAAGGTCATCCGAGAGGTGTACGCCGGCATCTTCCACTCTCTCATCTACACCGGCTTCATCATTCTCTTAATCGGCACAATCCTAGTCGCCCTCGAGACCGACATCACGCTGCGCTTCTTCGGCACCAGGTTCCTGGTCGGCGCCTCGTACATCGTCTTCGAGGTGTTCATGGAGGCCTTCGGCCTCTTCCTCATCGTTGGAATCGCCATGGCCCTGTGGAGGAGGCTGGTCAGTCGGCCGAGGCACCTTAGGTCCGGGTTAGGCGACTACTACCTGCCCCTCATACTCCTCGTCTTGGTGGTCCAGGGCTTCATCCTAGAGGCCATCCGCCTTGGGGCCACCCCCCAGCAGCCGTGGTACCCCTGGTCCTTTGTCGGCTACGCCCTCTCCCGCTCCTTCGTCCACTCTGGCATCCTGACGCCTGGGCAGATATCCCCCCAGTTGGAAGCCACCTACGCAGGCTTGTGGTGGTTCCACGCGATAACGACCTTCGCCTTCATCGCGAGCATCCCCTTCTCGAAGTTCCTTCACATGATTACCTCCCCCGCCAACACCTTCTTGGAATCCCTCAAGCCCTACGGCCAGCTCCCGACACCCTTCCGGCTGGAAGAGCTCGCGGAGGAGGGAGCGGAGGTTAGGCTGGGAGCCGCCCACACCGACTACTTCTCCTGGCAGGACAGGCTGATGTTCGACGCGTGCACGGTGTGTGGTCGGTGCACCGAGGTCTGTCCCGCGTGGATCACTGGGAAACCTTTGGACCCCATGAAGGTCGTCCTGAACCTCAGGGACCTGACCTTCAGCGAGGCCCATGGCATGGTGGGGAATCCCATAGCTGGGCAGGTCGGAGAGGAGGAACTCTGGGCCTGCACGACCTGCATGGCGTGCATGGAGGCGTGCCCTGTGAGCATCCGCCACGTCCCGCCCATCGTGGAGATGAGAAGGAACCTGGTGATGGAGGAGGGGCGGTTCCCCGAAACCGCGCAGAGGGCATTGGCGAGTATGGAGACGAACTTCAACCCGTACGCCTCGCCGTGGGACCAGCGCGATGCCTGGGCAAAGGGTCTCGGCGTGAGGTTGGCCTCCGAGGCGGACAGCTTCGACGTCCTCTACTGGGTGGGGTGTGCAGGGTCCTTCGACGAGAGGAACCAGAAGGTGGCCCGCGCCTTCGTGAGGATCATGCAGGCCGCTGGGGTCAACTTCGTCGTCCTGGGTAAGGAGGAGAGGTGCACGGGAGACCCGGCGAGAAGGATCGGGAACGAGTACCTTGCCCAGACCCTCATCGAGGAGAACGTGAAGACGCTGAGGAAGTACGGCGTCAAGAGGATCGTGACGGCCTGTCCCCACTGCCTTAACACCTTCAGGAACGAGTACCCCGAATTCGGAGGAAGCTACGAGGTGATCCACCACTCGGAGTTCATCCGGCAACTCGTCGACGGGGGCAAGATCTCCGTTAAGGATGCGGACCTAAGCGTCACCTACCACGATTCCTGCTACCTGGGTCGATACAACGGGATCTTCGACGCTCCTCGGAAGGTCATGGGGGCCGTCAAGGGCGTGGAGTTGAGGGAGATGGAGAGGTCCCGGGAGAAGGGGCTGTGCTGCGGAGCCGGGGGCGGCAGGATGTGGATGGAGGAGCTGACCGGCAAGCGAATCAGCGTCGAGAGGACGGAGGAGGCCCTGGGGACCGGGGCCAAAACACTGTGCACGGCTTGCCCCTTCTGCATGACGATGATGGAGGATGGGATAAAGAACGTGGGTGTGGAGGAGGACCTACAGGCCTTGGACGTGGCGGAGCTAGTGGCTAGGCACCTGGAGGACTAGGGGAAAATTCCCCTCACTCTGTACGCCTCGACGATTTTCTCGAGGGCCACAATGTAGGCCGCCGTTCTCATATCCACCTTCTCCTTCTTCGCCGTCTCCCACACCCGCTCGGTGGCCCCCACCATGACCTCCTCTAGCTGCTTCTTGACCTGATCTGCGGTCCAGAAAAAGTGCTGAAGGTCCTGGACCCATTCAAAGTAGCTCACCGTGACCCCGCCAGCGTTGCACAGGATGTCGGGAATCACGGTGATCCCCCGCTTGAACAGTATCTCGTCGGCCTCGAGGGTCGTGGGGCCGTTTGCTCCCTCGGACACGACCTTGGACTTCACGTGCGGGGCATTGTCCTCGGCTATCGCTCCCTCGAGAGCGCTGGGCACGAGGATGTCACACTTCAGCTCGAGCAGCTCCTCATTCGTCAGAGGATCCGACTTCGGGTAGCCGACTACACTCCCCGTCTTGGCCTTGTGGAGTCTGACCTTCTCGGGGTCGAGGCCGTTGGGGTTCTGGATCCCGCCGCGGCTGTCGCTGACCGCAACGATACTGGACCCGCACTCCTCGTGGAATAACCGGGCCGCGTGAGAGCCGACGTTACCGTATCCCTGGACGGCGATCGTCGCCTTGGACAGGTCGATGCGGAGGTGCTCCGCCACCACCCTCGTCGAGTACATGACGCCCCGCGAGGTGGCCTCCTCCCGTCCCTTGGAGCCGCCCACCACCAAGGGCTTGCCCGTCACGACGCCCGGCACGGAGTAGCCCTCGTTCATGCTGTAGGTATCCATTATCCAAGCCATGACCTGGGGGTCGGTGTAGACGTCGGGAGCGGGGATATCTTTGTGCGGGCCTATGATGATGGATATTTCTGAGGTGAAGCGCCTCGTCAGCCGCTCCAGCTCCCTGGGGCTCATCTCCTTGGGGTTACAGATGATTCCACCCTTCGCCCCACCGTACGGCAGCCCTATGACGGCACACTTCCAGGTCATCCAGGCAGCCAGGGCACGCACCTCGTCAAGGGTGACGTCCGGATGATACCGGATCCCTCCTTTGAAGGGACCCAACACCTGGTTGTACTGAACTCTATAGCCCGTGAATACCCTGATCGTGCCGTCATCCATCTTCACCGGGAAGTTGACCGTGAGCTCACGACTGGGCCACTTTAGGACGTCCAGCAGCCCGGGATCCAACTTCATGCGCCTTCCGACACCGTCAATCTGCGCTTGCGCAATTTCGAAGGGGTTCTCAGTCTTTACCTCCTGCATTCTGATCACTCCATCCCTTTCGGAGTCTCCTGGACGATGCGATTCATCAATACTCTACCCATATAGAAGTTGCCTATATTCTCTATGGCCAGTGCCATCATCGCCTCCCTGTGGCCCGGGACGTGGCCCGCCACATGGGGAGTGGCTATGAAGTTCTTAAGCTCGTGGAAGGGCTGTGTGAAGGGTCGGCCCTCCTCGCTGGAAGGGTACCTCCACCAGACATCGAAGGCGGCTCGAAAGGCGGGGTGAGAGAGCATGTGCTCGTAGAGGTCCTTCTCCCGAACGAGGGCGCCTCGGCCAACGTTGACCAGGATCGAGTCCCCCTTCATTGTCTCCAGCTCCTTGCGTCCGATAATCCCTTCCGTCCGTGAGGTGAGAGGGAGACACAGAACGAGGTAGTCGGATTCTCTGAGGACGTGCTCGAGATCATCTAGGGTGCCCACGAAGTCCACATCCTCGGCGGTGTCGCCCGAGCGGTTGATCGCCATCACCTCCATGCCAAGATCCTTGCACTGGCGGGCGACGATAGTTCCCACGTTTCCGAGGCCAAGGACGCCAAGGACCCGACCGCGCATCGTGAGGTTGGCCAGACTCCGATCAAACCTTCCATTTGAGATGGCGTTCGAATGCTGCACGACGTTCTTGGCCGCCGCCAACAGGAGGGCGAGGGCGTGCTCGGCGATGTCGTGAGAGGCTGCACCCGCACCCGTGCACACCGCGACTTCGGGCCTGAAGACCTCCGCCGGAAGGTGGTCGGCCCCCGCGAGTAAGGTCTGTACCATCCTTAGGGACTTCATTCGCTCTATGTCAGAAGTGCCGATATCCCGGAGGCCGGCACACAAGACGACCTCCACCTCAGGGAGGACGTCGCGTGACGAGTCGCCTAGCTCTTCGAGAGTGAGGACCTCTGTCCCCCGGCCCGCCACCTCCCGCAGCGCCTTCCTGTCCCCCTCCTCCAAGCGAACGGTGACGAGAAGGACGGCCATCCTGCTGGGATTTTCCTCCCGCTTTAAAGGCGTTTGGGGACCTACCGGCAACCATGGCCCTTCGAGGGACGTACATCCTGTACCTCTACTTCCCCCGCCCGGCCGAAGTGGAGGTTGGTGGCCTGGGAGCTGTGGGTCTGCTAGCGGGGACGTACGCCTACGTTGGCTCGGCTATGGCTGGTATCCATCGGAGGGTGTCTAGGCACCTCCGGCCCCGGGCGGCTCGCCGATGGCACATTGACTACATCACTCCCCATGCCCAGGCGATATGGGCCACCCGCATCCCTACACGGGAACGCATGGAGTGCTTTGTCGCTCGTCAGCTTTACGATATCGCAAAAAAGGTGGTGAAGGGCTTCGGAGCAGGTGACTGCTCCTGCCCTTCCCACTTAGTCTATTTGGGGGAGTCTAGCATTCGGAGAACCCGCAGTTACGGCACTTAGTGCAGTTCTCCTCGAAGATGAGGCTGCTGCCGCACTCCGGGCATTCTGGATTGAGGCCCTGTCTCACCATGGCGTCGGTGTCGTCCCGGTACTCCTTGTCCAGCTCGTCGTCGAATTGACCGTCCTCCTCCTCGAAGCTGTCGACCCTGGGTTGGAGGGTGTCCTGGGAGTAGCCGCTGAGATGTCTCTTGAGAGCCTTGGCCAGCGCGTCCGGGACCGAGTAGATCTTCTCTCGGTGGTCCCACGACAGGCGGGGGCTCCGGATGCCCTCGAGCTGGTCGATTATCTCGTCCACGGGCAGCCCCGTCCTGAGACAGAGGCTTATGAGACGAGCCACCGCCTCCGTGAACGACGCTGTGTATCCGCCTCCGCGCCCAATCTGCGCGAAGACCTCGAATAACCCCTGGTCGTCCTCGTTGATCGTGACGTAGAGGGCGCCGTATCCCGTGATTATCTTCTGAGTGGTTCCACGGATTACGTCGGGTCGTGAGCGAGGCTCCGTAATCTCGACCTTCTCCATTTGCTCCTCACTCTGGGAGACCCCGACGTTCATGACCTGTTCCTCCCTGCTCCCGTCGCGGTAGACCGTAATCCCCTTGCAGCCCAGTTCGTGGGCTAGAAGGTAGGCGTTCATCACGTCCTCCACGGTGGCCTCCCTCGGCATGTTTATGGTCTTGGAGACGGCAGCGTCACAGAACTCCTGGAACGCCGCCTGCATCCT
>JABAOD010002920.1_pt2 | contig 18395 bp, 20 predicted proteins | sample 7062151 | NCBI WGS metagenome assembly JABAOD01 (sample SAMN14538626, study PRJNA623070) | marine sediment metagenome | biome: marine biome [ENVO:00000428]; feature: marine pelagic biome [ENVO:01000023]; material: deep marine sediment [ENVO:00002113] | place: India: Gulf of Khambhat ... | reverse complement strand
GAGGGTGGATAATGGCCCCTGAGAGGACCTTCGTCCTCGTCAAGCCTGATGGCGTCCAGAGAGGGCTCGTGGGCGAGATTGTGAGGCGTTTTGAGAGAAAGGGCCTCAAGGTCGTGGCCGCCAAGATGCTCCAGGTCTCCGAGGACCTGGCTAGGAAGTACTACGCTGAGCACACAGGGAAGGACTTCTTTCAGGGCCTTGTTGAGTATGTAACCTCCGGGCCCGCTGTGGCCTTAATCCTGGAGAGCGAGGGCGCGGTCAAGACCGTCCGAAGCATGATAGGCGCCACAGATCCGGCAAAGGCGGACCCCGGCACCATCCGGGGAGATCTGGGCCTGGACATCTCGCGGAACCTGATCCATGGGGCCGATGGGCTGGAGAGCGCCAAGCGGGAAATCGCCCTTTTCTTCACTCCTAAGGAGATACAGAGCTACTCTAGAATTGATGAGGAGTGGCTGCACGGTCCTTGACCTTCCGCAGAAATTGAGAAACTACAAATAGTGCCCGACAGGATGGTAAGGGGTACCATGATAAGGCAACCCATAGTGAGCGTCCTGGGTCACGTCGACCACGGCAAGTGTGTCGCTCCGTCCACTCTCCTCCACCTTGAGGATGGAGAGGCCACTGCTGAGGAGCTCTATAGGTCCGCTCAGGCCAGGTATGTCTCCCTTTGGGACGCAAGAGTCCTCGTGCCCCGGAGGCCCCCTCGTCTCCTGAGCCTGGGCGGTGACCTGAGGGCACGGTACTCACCGGCAGCCTTCCTCTGGAAGCTCACGGCTCCGAAGGTAATGGTGGAGACCCGCCTTTGTAGCGGGTCCCGCCTTGTAACGACACCGGAGCATCCCTTCTTGGTGGAGGGACTGCGCTATCGCCCAGCGTCACGACTGAGTGTGGGGGATAGGGTGGTCACCGTCGACGAATCGGCCACTGAGTTCACAGACGTCGTGGACGTCCGCCCGGTGGATTCCCGGGGCAGCTACGTCTACGACTTCTCCGTTCCACGTCTCCGCAACTTCATCGCTGAGGGGACGGTGGTCCATAATACCACCCTCCTCGACCGCATCAGGGGAACGGGAGTGGCTGGAAGGGAGGCGGGGGCGATAACTCAGCACATAGGGGCCACAGAGGTCCCCTTGGAGGCCATCTACAACGTCTGTCGCGACCTCCTGGGCGATCGGAAGTTCAAGGTCCCTGGACTTCTCTTCATAGACACACCAGGACACCATGCCTTCACGACGCTGAGGGCGAGGGGAGGTGCCCTGGCGGATCTGGCAGTCCTCGTGGTCGACATCAACGAGGGTCCCAGGCCCCAAACGGTGGAATCCCTCCGAATTCTGAAGAGGTACAAGACGCCCTTCGTGGTGGCTGCCAACAAGATCGACCTCATCCCAGGATGGAGAAGGCGTCGGAATGAGGCTTTCGTGGCCTCCTACCAGCAGCAGCCCGATGTGGCGAAGACCAGGATGGATGAGAAACTCTACTCCCTGGTGGGTCACCTCTACGAGCAGTCCTTCTCCTCAGACCGCTATGACCAGATAGAGGACTTCCGTAATGTGGTGGCCATCGTCCCCATTAGCGCCAAATTCGGGGAAGGGGTGCCCGATCTTCTCCTTGTCCTCATCGGCTTGGCCCAGCGCTTCCTGGAGGAGGAGCTGAGGACCGAAGAGGGCCCCGGGGCGGGGACCATCCTGGAGGTGAAGGAGGAGCGAGGGCTGGGCCTCACTCTAGATGCCATCCTCTACAGCGGGACGCTGAGGAAGGGGGACTCAGTGGTCCTCGGAACCCCATCGGGGAGACCCAGGGCCACCAAGGTTAGAGCCCTCTTGAAGCCAAAGCCTCTGGATGAGATCCGGGATCCCGAGAACCGGTTCGATCAGGTGGAGTTGGTGAGGGCGGCAGCAGGTATCAAGATCGCTGCCGCTGACCTAGAGGGAGTCGCGGCGGGTGCGCCCCTACGTGTGGTGGGGAAGGACCCGAACGAGGCCATGAGGGAGGTCGAGGAAGAGACCAAGCTGGAGGTCGAACTCTCTGAGGATGGGATAACGATAAAGGGGGATGCTCTGGGATCCCTCGAGGGGCTTGCCTATCAGATGAAGGAGGAGGGCTTGACGGTCCGCCAGGCCGGCCTGGGACCGGTGTCGAGGCGAGACGTTGTGGAAGCTGCCACTGTTCAGGACCCCATGAAACGCGTTGTCCTGGCCTTCAACGTACCCGTCCTTGCAGATGCCCAAGAGGAGCTCAGGAAGCAGCCCGGGGTGGATGTGATCGAGGGTGACGTCATCTACAAGCTCATCGAGGACTATCAGACTTGGAGAGGCAGGAGAAAGGCTGCAATAGAGGCGGCCAAGCGGAGGGAGGTGGTCTTCCCGGGTAAGATCCTCCTTCTCCCGGACTACGTGTTCCGGACAAGCAAACCGGCGATCGTCGGTATTCGCGTGCTGGCCGGCAGGGTCAGGGTGGCCCAGTCCCTCCTAAGGGATGATGGTAGAATCATCGGAAAAATCAAGAGCATGAGGAGCGGGGAACAGTCACTCCAAGAAGTGATCACCGGAAGCGAGGTGGCCCTAGCCATCGAGGGACCCACCGTCGGCCGGCAGATCAACCCGGGGGATGTGCTCTATGTGGAAATCCCGGAGGGACACGTGAGGATCCTAGAAGAGAGCGGTCTCAATCAGGACGAGTTGGACGTGCTGGAGGAGGTCAAGGGAATCAAGAGGAAGGAGGATCCCTTCTGGGGAATGTAGCTCCTTTGGCCATGACTTGTTCGAGGCATTAGGGAGAGGGAGGACCAACGGATGGGGTTGAGGGACCGGGAACTGGAGGAGAAGATTCTGGAGGCGAGACAAGGACTTCGAGACTGGCTCCAGTGCAAGGACTGCGATAAGTGGTACGGAGCTGAGGATGATGAGTACGGTCCCTGCCTCTGTAAGCACGCGCGAAATGATGAGAAGTTCGTCACTCACGGCAGTCATGACTGCGACGAAAGGGAGGAACTGGAAGGCAGGGAGTTGATTTGACCCTCGGGATCTCGCCCATGAGCGACGAGGACGTGGACTTCGCCCTTCGCCTGACGGACCTCGAGGGGTGGGGGTACACCCGTGATGACTTTCGCCGGTTCATGAGGATGGACCCCGAAGGTGCTCTGGTGGCCCGAGACGCTTCTCATCCTGTAGGAGTCGCTGTTGCCACGACCTACGGTAAGGTGGCCTGGATGGGGAGCATCATCGTCAGGCCAGATGACAGGGGCAAAGGCTACGGCAAGGCACTCCTGGAAGCAGCGGTGGAGTACTGCTTGGGTCAGGGGGTAGAGACCTGCTGGCTCAACGCCTACACTCACGTCGAGCCCTTCTACAGGGAACTGGGCTTCAGGGGGGAGGGGACCACAATACATTTCGAGGGTGTGGCCCGAGGGAGGTATGAGCGGGAGGTGAGGCTAGTTCATGCCCGAGAACTCGAGGCCATCGCCTCCTTTGACTTTCCCTACTTCGGGGCCTTCCGCTTGAAGGTTCTGAGGGAATTCTATCATGAATTCGGTCATAACTTCTTCACCTGGCCATCGGAGAAGGTCGTTGCATACATCGTCGGGCTCCCCTTCCCGGGAGGAGTGGAAGTGGCGCCCTGGGCCTGTGACCCCGCCAGTCCGGCTGTCGCCGAGAGACTCCTCCTTCATCTCCTGGCCCAGCATGAGGGTTCTCGGTGCAGCGCGAATGTCCCTGGCGAAAACTCCGAAGCCCTTAGAGTCGTGAAGTCATTGGGCCTCCAAGAGTCCTTCAGGGTCACAAGGATGTTCTACGGAAAGGGGGCCCACGGCATAGACCCGCGCGGGATTTATTCCCTCGGAGGACTGGAGAAGGGATAGGAGGTGAGTTGTTGAAGAACAAGAGGCTTCTTGGTCTGGTCGGGTTCCTTCTTGCCATCATCGGCGGAATCCTCCTCATCAGGTCTGGTCTGGATTTCCGCCTGACCCTCCAGGCAATTCTTCGGGCATTCATACCGCTTACGTTGGGCCTTCTGGCCGTCGTCGGCGCCTTCCTGGAATACACCAAGAAGTACAGGGATGGAGGTATCCTGTGCATTGCCGCAGGCCTCCTGGCCCTCGTCCTTGACATATCCCTCTTGCATGGGGCTTTGGTCCTCCTAGGGGGCGTCCTCGGCCTGGTGGCCGCTGCTCGGTGAAGCTCAAATCCGAGGCCCTATCAACTGCCACAGGATCAAGGCAAGAATCAGAAGGGCGATGGCGTAGGACACATTCCTGGCCGCCTTCTCACGATCCTCAGACCGCATGTTGGCTCTGAACTTCTGGATGGCGGCGTCCAGCCAGTCTCTGAACAGATAGCCTCCGTCGAGGGGGACCGCAGGGAGGGCGTTAGTCATGCCAAGCATGAGGTTTATCCAGAAGAGCCAGTAGGCGGCGTTTGCCAGCAGCCAGAACAGGTCTGTAGGAAGGGCGCTCCAGACACCTGAGACCTCGTAGAAGCCTGTAAGAGGTGCCTGGACGGGAGCCAGGCCCTGAAAGGGTAAGACGATGTAGATGAAGAGGGCGCTTCCCCAGCCCAACCTGCCGCTGGACTCCAGGGGGTTGAAGATGTCTGGATTCGGGGGCGTACCGACGCCCAGATAGCCCTTTCCTCTGTCCCCTTCAAGGCCCGTGAACTCATAACGGTCTGCCAGCGTGACTTCAACCTCGCGCCTGACTCCCTCTGCCAGAATCCCGAGGGTTATGGTATCCCCCGCATTCGTACTCTCCATGATTGCAGAGAAGTCCGAGGAGCGGTTCAGCTGGACGCCATCGATGGTTGTCATGACCATCCCGGCCGACAACCCGGCTTCCTCGGCGGGACTTCCAGGGACCACTTTCGTAATCCCACCTGGGACCTTGAGCTGAACCGAGCCCATCATGCCTATGGAGAAGAGGAGCGCCATCAGGACTGCGAGGACCACGTTGCTTCCCGGTCCAGCGGCGTACACCGTCCCCCTCTTCCGTCGGTCCAGAGCCTTCAGCTCCTCCTCCTCAGGCTCCACGAAAGCGCCGATGGGTACGATGAAAAGGAGGACGCCCAGGGACTTGATATTCACCTTCCACCGCCTTGCCAGGATGCCGTGGGCGAACTCGTGGACCACGATGGCGACGGCCAGGGCGAAGATGCCGTAGCCTAGGGGTATGAAGGGGTTGACACCTGGCAGTCCGAGGAGGGTCTGGGGGGCCGGCACCCTCTCGGCAGGAATCTGCTGGACCAGGGTCGCCGTCCAGACGAGGAGGAGGGTCATCCCCACCATTGTGATCGCTACGAGAAGGATGAGGGCCTGGCCCAGCAAGCGGAGCCCGCGCCAGTGTGACAACTTTTCGATGAGGGCCCTACCACGGGTGGTCTTCAACATGAGGAAGGGGCCCATGAGGGACATTCCCAGCTTCTCGAGTAGACCCCGCCTCCCGAGGACGTAGAGGAGAAGGAACCAGCCCAGGAAGGCGGCGAAGAGAATCAGTATCTCGTGAAACATGGTTGTCTTGTTACGCCCCCGAGGTCTATTTAAGGTTTCTAGTGTCTCGCCCAGACCTCTTCGGAGATGTTGTCGTAGAGGGCCTGGTAGTCTTCCTCCCCTCTCTTTACCTCCCCCAGCGCCCGCCTCATGATGTCCACCTTCAGGACCCAATAGTGGATCCTCCACAGCTTACCCCGGGCCACTAGGACCTCCTCCTGGCGGGTGCCCAGCAGTCCCTCTTCCTCCAGCATGTAGAAGACATCCCGATCCTCCGGCTGGAGCACATTGTCTATGACCTCGGTGCTGAATCCAAAGAAACCTAGAAGGTATTCCGCCAGCTGGCTGACCTCTTGATTCCCCATGCCCTTAGGGCCCAGGACAGCCTTGAGGACATCACGAAGCTCCTCGTAGGTAACGACCGTCAACTTCCTCGTTACTATATTTTCCAGCTGCTATCCTAAAAGAGTAGCGAGGCTGTTCTCACGGTTGAGAATCAACGGTAAGAAGGTCAATCTAGCCATCCTATTAGTATTCCCCTGGCCTTCCACCCTCATGCACTCCATGGTCTACATGACAGCCAAGGATGCCGAGGAAGCCGGGAAGATCGTGAGACACCTCGTGGAAGCGGGGCTGGTTGCGTGCGGGAACATCTTTCCGATCAGTTCCGTCTACCGGTGGGCGGGCGAGGTCAGGGAAGAACCGGAAGCGGCGGTCATAATGAAGACCAGGGCCTCCTTGGTGGAAAGGGTTGTGGAGGAGGTAAGAGCCCTGCACTCCTACGAGGTCCCCTGCGTCGTCTCCTATCCCATGGGACCTGGGCTGAAGAGCTACCTCACATGGATAGACGAGTCTACATCGTCAGGCTGAGGGAGGCGTAGCCCACCACGTCCCTCATGGGGTGTACGTCCCCCGAGGTGGCGTACTTGAGCAGTTCGCCCTTTGGCCTGCCCAGGGCCAGGAGGGTCGCCATCACCGGCCCATAGCCGCACATTGACACGTTGTGCCGAGTGACGGTCTCGTACAGCCCCTTGGCGTCCCCCTGGAGTATCCTGTCGATGGCCATTCTGTCCTTGGAGGAGGCAACCTCCTTAGGCACGTAATGGGAGAAGTCGGTGGAGGCGATGAGGACGACATCCCTGTCCAAAAGAACCTGGGCCAGGACGGAACCAACTGCCCTCGCTGCCTCGTAGTCAGCGGCCCCCATGCAGATGGCCACGAACTTGATGTCCTCCCGCAGGTGTAGCAGGAAGGGAAGCTGGACCTCGATGGAGTGTTCGAACCGGTGCGCCTCCATATCCTCCGCTAAGGCTCCTTGAACGAGTTCGCCGGCCAGCTCCTTGTCCACCCTGGCAATCCCAAGGGGCGTCTCGAAGTCCTCAGTCGCGACGGCAAGGGGCATTCCGTATCCGGTATGGTTGGGGCCCAAGATGATGAAACTCTCGGGGAGCCCATCCTCTGCCAAGGCTAGGTAGGCATGGGCGGCCACGGGACCGGAATACATGTAACCGGCGTGGGGAACCACTAGGCCTGCTAGGCCCCTCTGGCCCCCGATCTTGCCGGGAAGGCGGCCTGGGCCCAAAGTGCCAGCATAACACGCCTCGACCTCCTCCTTAAGCTCCTTCCTGCTCCCCGGGTAGAACTGTCCAGCGACGGCGGGCTTCCTCATCCCAACCCCTACAGTGTCGCCTCGAAATCCTCGATTGTCATCTTGAAGTCCTCGTCCTTCTTCACCTGCTTCTTTGCCTTGAGGAACTCCCGGGTGAGGAGCCAGTAGATGGTCGCCAGGGCCCTCCTTCCCTTATTGTTCGTCGGTATCACCAAATCCACGTACTTCGTCTCGTTGTTAGCATCGCAGAGGGCCACCACAGGGACCCCTACCTTCACAGACTCCCGCAAGGCCTGCTGGTCCGCTGCCGGATCCGTAATGAGGACGACCTTGGGCTCCAGGTACTGGGGAAGCTCGGGGTTGGTGAGGGTGCCAGGAACGAACCTGCCTGGAAAGGCGTTGCATCCGATGGTCGAGGCGAACACCCGGGCAGGCTTCTGTCCGTACTGCCGAGCTGCTACCACCAGCACGCCCTTTGGGTCGAAGGTGGCCAGGAATCGGGCAGCCTGCCTTATCCTCGTATCCGTCTTCTTTATGTCCAGGACGTACAAGCCATCCGTTCTCACCTTGTATATGAAGGGCTTCATGTCGGCGCTCTTTTGCTGGGTGCCGATATGGACGCCGCTGGTGAGATAGGTGTCCTCGGGTATGAGGAGGCCCTCCTGGGGAGTTCCCTCTTCTGCCTGAGCCATGTCCTACGTCAACTCCTCTTCTATCCTTATAAGTTCGTTGAGCTTGGCCGTCCTCTCTCCGCCAACGGCTCCCGTCTTGATTCCATCGCACCGAAAGGCCACAGCAAGGTGGGCAATGGTATCGTCAGTGGTCTCCCCACTGCGATGGGAGATGATGGTACTGAAGCCGTTGTTGTGGGAGTAGTCCACTGCCCGCCAAGTGTCCGTGAGGGTCCCGATCTGGTTGGGCTTTATCAGGACGGCGTTACACGCCCCTGTCTCCACGCCCTTTCTGATCCTGTCCACGTTGGTAACGAAGAGGTCATCGCCCACGATAAGGCATCGACCACCCACCAACTTCGTCAAACGGGCGAAGCCCTCGAAGTCATCTTGCTCTAGGGGGTCTTCGACGGAGTACAGGTCGTATTCTTCCACAAGAGAGGCCACATACTCCACCTGCTCTTCAGGGCTCAGGCTTCTATCCCGATAGACATACTTCCCGTCCTTGTAGAACTCGGATGCAGCCATGTCCAGGGCGGGTCTGCACGGGAAGCCCGCTTCGTCTCCCAGCTTCTGGCAGACCTTTGCCATCAGGGCCAGGGCCTCCTCGTCGCTTATGGGAGCCGCCCAGGCGCCCTCGTCGCCCTTTGCCAAGGCAGTGCCGGTCAGCTTCTTCTTAAGACTCTCGCCGACTCGCCTGTGGGCCTGGGCGTTGGCCATGATCGAGTCGATGACAGTGGGACCAAGGGCGACACTTAGGAACTCCTGGATAACGGTGCCTCCATGAGCGTGCAGGCCACCGCCTATGAGGTTGCCGAAGGGCCTCGGAAGTCTGTTGGCCACCATGCCCCCCAGGTATCGATAGAGGGGGAGGTCAAGGGCTGACGCCGCCGCCTTCGCGACAGCGATGGATGTGGCGACGGCCACGTTTGCCCCTATGAAGGAGAAGTTGACCGTTCCGTCGGCTTCATGGAGAGAAGAGTCAACCTCCTCCTGGTACACAGCATCCATGCCAGTCACCCGTGGGACCACCTCAGACTCAAACCTCTCCACCGCGAGATCGAGACTACCCTTGGGATAAGCCACGGCCTCGTGGACGCCAGTGCTGGCCCCGCTGGGTGCGGAGAACCTTCCGAGGCCCGAAGTGGTGTGGACGTCGACCTCCACCGTGAGGTTGCCCCTGCTGTCTAGCACCTTCCGTATGGCCATGTCCTCAATGAGTGTCATCCTCAGACCTCCTCGGATGCAATGGCAGCCGTCCCTCCCGCATCTCCTCTTCGGCAGCCTTGAGCGGGTCCGAGGACTCAGCCCCGAGCATGAAGGGAGGGGCTCCCAAGGAAATCTGGAGGGCCCGAGCGCCCAGGATCCTAGCCCTTTGGAAGCGGGTGAGGCTCATCTCGCGCACGGCTTTCCCACTACGAAAGGCGTATTAAACCTTTGTACAAGGCAAAATGAGTCCATTTTCACGCCTAAACTAACGAAGCATTAATAATGGAGAAGCTAATGCGGGTGCGGGCTTACCATGCCGACGGCCTACTGTGTCAAGTGCAGAGCGAAGAGGGAGATAAGGAATCCTCAGCGCATCGTGATGAAGAACCGGAAGCCCGCCACCCAGGGGACCTGTCCCGTTTGTGGGACCAAGGTCTTCAGGATTGGCGGTTGAAGCCGGTCTCGCCTCACGAAACCAGGCTGAATTCCAGCTATCTCCTAGAGTTCGTCTTCTACGGTTTGCCAGGTTTGGCTATCCCAATAGCCATGGCCCTGAAGGGGCTCACAAGGCTTTTATGAGGGGTGACCCTCCACTAGCTCGGTGGACTTATGAAGGTGCCCCACGTGAAGGTCCCGCCCCCGGGACCCAGGGCCAAGGAGATCATTGAGAAGGACGGTCATTACATCGCCACGAGCACCAAGACTCTGCCCCTGGCCGTAAGGAGGGCCAAGGGCTCCGTGGTGGAGGACGTGGACGGCAACCATTACATAGACTTCACCTGCGGCGTGGGGGTGACCAACCTGGGACACGTGAATGAAGCAGTCCTGGAGGCGGTGGAGGCCCAGCTGAAGGAGATGTGGCATTTCGCGGGAACCGATTTCTACTACCAAGTTCAGGCGGACCTGGCGGAGATGCTTGGAAGGCTCGCACCGGGGAACTTCCGGAAGAAGGTCTTCTTCACCAATTCGGGGACCGAGAGCATCGAGGCCGCCATCAAACTGGCCCGCTGGAACAGGGAGGGGAAGCAGTTTCTTGCCTTTCTGAACGCCTTTCATGGGAGGACCATGGGCGCCCTAGCCCTTACATCCAGCAAGGGAGTCCAGCGGGAGAGGTTCTTCCCCTGGATGCCGGGTGGTAACCACGTGCCCTTTGCCTACTGCTACCGCTGTCCATACCAGCTCACCTACCCAGAGTGCGACATGTGGTGTGCCAAGACCATCGAGGAGAACTATCTGAGGACGATCGTTCCGCCAAAAGAGATCGCAGCCCTCTTCTTCGAGCCCGTCCAGGGTGAGGGTGGGTACATCGTCCCTCCTCCTGGCTGGACGAAGGAGGTGGAGCGTATTGCTAAGGAGAACGGGATCATGCTAGTTGCCGACGAAGTCCAGACGGGTATCGGCAGGACGGGGGCCATGCTCGCTGTGGAGCATACCGGAGTGGTGCCTGATGTCATTGCCCTGGCCAAAGGCCTGGGGTCTGGCTTCCCCATAGGGGCGCTGATCTTCGATGCAAGGCTGGACTTTGGTGTGCAGGGGGCCCACAGCAACACCTTTGGGGGGAACCCGGTGGCGTGCGCCGCTGCCCTGGCGACCCTGAGAGTCATCGAGAAGGAGGGCTTGCACAGGAGGGCCCTCGTCATGGGAGAGAGGATGCAGGGGAGGCTCGAGGAGATGAGGGAGAAGTGGCCCCTTATGGGGGACAACCGGGGCCTAGGTCTCATGAGGGCCACGGAGTTTGTGAGGAATCCGAAGACAAGAGAGGCGGCCATCAAGGAGAGGGACGCGATTCTGAAGGAGGCCCTCCAGAGGGGGCTCATACTCCTTCCCTGCGGAAAGTCCACCGTGCGATACATTCCCGCCCTTAACATCGAGGAGGAGCTCCTGGATCGAGGGATGGACATCCTAGAGGATTCCATCAAGGTCGTCTCAAAGGTGGCGTAGAGACCAGAGCAGGATGCCCTCTCGCCTTAATCCTCTTGATGGGCTTGCTCAGGTGTCTGCGGGCTGACACGGGAGGCTCGTAGATTCCCCTTCTGATGTTCCTGGCAACGGGGCGAAACGGCGCCTCCTCTGCTGGTGCTCTCGTCCCGCAACGTCTGCACCTGAAGCCCCCAGCCCTTCCCACGGATTTCATGCTCTTCCGGCAGCTTGGGCACCTCGGGTTGGCTATCTTGACCGTAAGCAGAGGGAGATCCAGAACTTCGAGCTTCTCAAGGTTGATTGACCTGGGCTCATCTCTGATGGAACCGTACGCTCGGATCTTGTCTCCCTGCCGGAGTTCCAGAATAGTCCTCCTGAAGGCCTTGGAGGGCTCGTAGGCCACGCAGTCAACCTTTCCTCCGTTGTCCTCTAGTTGGAACACTACGTGCCCCCCTGGAAAAGGCCTTGGGGGCTCCCCGACGGTTCCCTCCACGATGGCCGAGGTGTGGGGCTGCAGGTTCCGGACCTCTCTCCTGATGAGGTGCTCATCCGTGGCCTGATTCGTCTCGAAGAGCAGCCATCGGTCCACAGGCTCGCTACGCAGAGAGAGGAGAGCCCTGGGGAGGTCGGCAACTACGTCCCCGCGAATGCCTAACAGGACAGGGCAGGGGGAACTCGGCGCAATAACCACGTGCCTGTTCTCGAAGTCGTAGTTGTTGAAGGTGCTGGGAAACCTCTCGTCCAGGGCCATGACGTCCTCCTCCTTCACAAGCCTCCTGGTACCCCACCTCTCCTTCGACCTATAGGCGAGGACCTCGTACGTTGTGTCTCGGGGCCTCCAGGAGATGGATGCTAGCGCGCCGATGAGACCACGCGTGCCCCTCGGGGCGAAGTGGTAGTCCGCTTCATCCAGGAGGGGCTCCACATCCTCTTGTGGCACGACATCCCGTACCGCCTTCCAGTAGAGGCCGGGGCCAGGTCGCCGGCGGGTGACTACCAGACCTGGCTGCACATCCGGATCCTCAAAGTCGGCCAGCTCCATGACGACGTCCTCTGAGACCTCATAAAGATCCTCGTTAGGTTCCACGGGACCTGATCTGGGATAGGCCATCACTTCTTTCCCGTTAAGGCGACCGATTGGGAAAGGAGCGCCGCGTCCAAGGCCTAGTCGCAGACACAAGGCACCATTCCCCCGGGTCTTCCAAGGGATGTTTGGATTGAGCCTCACGAGGCGGGGATATCCGATTGGGTCGAGGCCGCGGACTCTCGCCAACAGCTCTGTGGCGACGTAGGTGGTGCACATGCGGGTTAGTGAGTCAGTGTCGTCCAGGCCGACGTGGAGGACCATCCATTGTTGTATGCCAGCAACGGTATAAACACCATGGGCCTCTTCGCCGGATATCAGCAGACTCCTCCAAGGTGCTCTCCGACGCTGCGGTCGCCGAAAAGCATTATAGGCCATCCTCCCTTCCCTGCTTTGTCATGCCAGTAAAGGTCCTCGAACTACTGTCCATAGATGCCAAACGCTTTGCCAAGAGTGGGGAACGCTTCAGGAACGTGAGGGTGGACCACAACAGCACCGTGACGCAGGTCGTCCCCATTGACGAAACGTTGGCATCCGTCGAGTTCAGGTTCACGGCCAACTACACGGGCGTCGGTGTCATCAAGATCGAGGGTAGCCTGCAGTACGAAGGCGACGCCGCCTCCCTAGCGACCATGTGGTCAAAATCGGGAAAGATGCCCAACGAGGTCGCGAGCGAGATACACACCGCAATCATGAACAGCTGCATACAGGAATCCGTGATAATTGCCCGGGACCTTCGCCTGCCTCCCCCCATCCCCCTTCCCGTCGTAAACATCAAGAGCGGTGGAAAGAAGTCCTCGGGCGTAGAGGTGGCCTGAGCCTTCAAGTGCTTGTGATACGAACTGCGCTCAGGTCGGCAAAGCTTAGGGGTTCCAGCCGCCTATTTGATGTGGTCCAGAGAGAAAGAGCCTATGCTCACGCCCTGCTTGCTGTACATGTACTGTATCCAGGCCCTGGACTGGACGTCGCAGACACCCTTCACGCTGAGGAAGGTCTTCAGCTGCTCCACCTTGAACTCTATCATGCCGTCCATGACGCTCCCCAGAAGCTGGATCTCCTGCTCCCCGTGCATGCCCTTCTCGATGACGTACATGCTGATGGACTTGTCCCTCTTCCTCCTGCCAGCAAAGGGCTGGAGGAATCGGAATGTCGTGGCGGGGTCCAGGTAGGCGATGAGGGTGGATATTGATCGGAAGGCAAGCCTGTAGTTCGGGTGCTCCCTCCTCAACTGCGCCGCCGTCTTGTCCACGGCCTCAAGGATGGCGTCATGGTCAGTGGGGTCGTCTATGTATGTCACGTTCGGGTCCTCCTCGGCGTTCCCCATGCCCTTGGAGTATGCGTCCACATACTTCACCAAGCCAAGGCCTTCGTACTCTTCGTAGCCGGGCAGGACGTACTTCATCTCTTCGCGGATGTCTTCGGGGGTCTTGTCCGTGATCACCCACAGGGCGGGGATACCCTTCTTCAAGCCCTCGCCCACGAAGGAGTTGACGATGACCTCCTTTCCGATGAAGGGTGGGCCGTAGACGGAGACGTTGGAGCCGAAGGGGACGCCACCCAAGAGGAGGTCATCAAGTCGTGGGGTGCCGGTCTTAGCCTTCTCCTGCATCATCTCCAACTTCCTCTCCTCCTCCCGGGCCTCTATCTCTTCCTCAATGAGGCCCTGCTCCCTCATCCTGAGCTCCTCCATCTTGGCGTTGAGGTACTTCTCCTTGGCCCTGACCTCCTCCTCCTTCTTCGTTATCTCTCCCTTGAGGGTCTCGAGCCTCTCCTTAAGGGCAACCTCCTCCGTGGAGCCCGCTTGGGCCTTCGCCTGCTCCACTTTCCTCTTGTCCGCCTCCAAAAGCTTCTCCCGGTAGATGAGGTCCTCCTCCCGCCTCAGGAGCTCCTCCTCCTTATAGGCCAGGGGTTCCTTGAGCTTCCTCAACTCCTCCTCCTTGAAGGCCAGCTCCTCCCTCAACTTCTTGGACTCTTCCTCTCGGAGCAGAAGGTCCCTCTCCTTCAGTTGAAGCTGCCTCGCCTTTTCGACCAGATCCTTGCTGATCTCCTCACCCGGTTTCGTGGTGAGCTCGATGGCCTCCGCCCTGAGCTTGGCCTCGATCTTCAGCCTCTCCACTTCCCCCTCCAGCTCAATCATCTTCTTCCTCATCTCGGCTTCCTTGTCGAGAAACTGCCTCTCCTTCTCGCTGAGCTCCGCCTGAAGCCTCTGCTCGAGCTCGGTGTCGGAGACCTTGGCACTCTCAGCCCTCAGCTGCTCCTCCATGGCGGTGAGCCGCTCCTCCTTGGCCTGCAGCTCGACCTCCTTCTCCGATAGGCGCAGCTCTGCCTCCTTGATGGCCTTGGGTCCCTCCGGGAGGTCCTTCAGCTGGCCCTGGAGCTCTCGCTGAGTCCTCACGAGCAGGTTCTTGAGCTTCTTCAGTTCGATTTCCAGCTCCTTTCGGGCCTCCCGCTCCTCAGCAATCTTCCTCTTCGCCTCGGGTCCCTCCTCCTGGCTCTTCTGGGTCTTGACGTACTTGATGACGGCGACGGAGGCCTTCTTCATGTGGTCAAGCTCCCCCTCCAGCTCCCTCCTCCTCAGGGTCTCCTCCTGCAGCTTGCGGTTCAGCTTCGCGATCTCCTCCAAGTATCGAATAGGATCGAAGCTGCCCTCCTTGAGGTTGGCCAGCTCCCCCCGGATGGCTCTCTTCAAATCCGTGAGCTCCTCCTTCAGCCGCTCGATATCCTTCAGGTCGGCTGCTCCGGAGCTGTCAGCCTTAGCTTCGGGCTCTTCACCTTCTGGTTGAGAGAGCCACGCCTCTAGACCTTCCTCATCCCCTCTGAGCCACCGCCTGAGGGCGTCCGAGGAGTCCTCTTGGCGAGGGACCTGAGCCTTGGGCTGAGGAGGCTCTTCTTCTGCCAGCGGTTCCTCCGGCTGATCCAATTCAGGCTCCTTCAAGGGCTCGCCCACCGGCTCCTCAGGGGACTCTGGGGGTTCCTCAACGTCGTCCGCTTCAAGCCTCTCGCTGGGGAACGCCTCTCCGGCCTCGAGGCCCAGCCAGGACTCGAGGTCCCCAGCTTCTCCCTTCAGCCACTTCTCCAGGGCCTGCTCCTTGGCCGAGTCCTTGGCTGAATGGTAGAAGTCGTAAACCCTCTGGGCCAGGGTCTCCCCGAAGCCCTCGATAGCAGCCAGCTGTTCGACCGAGGCGTTGCGAAGGACGGAGACTTTGTCAAATCCGTTTTCATAGAGAACCTCCGCTTTGGCTGGTCCCACCCCGGGGATCTCACTGACCTCTGACAGGAAGGCGTCCTTGGACTCCTCCGACCCAGGTTCCTTGACCAGCCCTTCTTTCCTCGGCTCGTGACGGGTTCCACAAACGGTGCACTCGCCGTCTGCCTTCAGCTCGCCGCCACAGACATGACAGAGTTCTTCGGTCTCCTGACCTTGGTTGCCGCCTACCAGCAAAGGGCAGCACCTCTAGGGCATTGCGGTGCCTTCTTCCAGCTCACCGAATCAGAACTCGTTATCTGCCTATTTATAGACCCCTTACCTGATTGTCGCCAGTGAGAAGGAGGACTCAAGCCTTCTGATAGAGCTTGAGGGGCCTGCCCTCCTTTCCATCGTCGATTAAGAACTCCAGCTCCTCCACGTTGCCGATGAGTCTTGAGGCGATGGCAAGATGAGCCCAGACGGGGACGCAGCCGCGCATCTGCACCCTCTTCCCGAAGTACGGGGATAGGTCGAGGTCGCGGAGCCTCTCCTCGAAGTTCTCGAGTTCGACCCTGCCCAGGAGTTCCGATAAGTCCAGGACCTCTTTCATGTTAATCACTACACGTAGAAGGACTCGCCGCAGGCGCAGCTGCCCTTTGCATTGGGGTTCTTGATCTTGAAACCGGAGCCCATTAGGCCCTCTGTGTAGTCCAGCTCGGAGTTCATCACGTAGAGCGCGCTCATGGGGTCCAAGAGGACCTTCACATCCCCTGCCTTCCAGACTAGGTCCTTCTCTCCCGGCGGTTCCTTGGAGAAATCCATCTGGTAGGTCATGCCGGCACAGCCGCCGCTCATCACCTTCACCCTCAGAATGGGAGCCTCCATCCCCTGCTTTCTGGCCAGCTCCTTGAGCTTGTCCTCAGCCACGGGCGTTATCTTGAAAGTCTGCTTGGCCGCCATTGGAGTCCCTCGATTTCATGGGACTCGGTTCACTTAAAGGTTGTCCACTGGCAGGAACGTGCAGGGACGATACTATTGAATCACCATGAGGACCTGTTCTCTGCTGACCGCGGCCCCCACTGCCACACGGATCTCCCTCACCACCCCCTCCACCGGCGAGGGTATCTCATTCTGCATCTTCATAGCCTCTAGGATGACAAGGGGTGTGCCCAAAGTGACCTTGGACCCCTCCTCCGCCACCACGGCCACCACCCGGCCCGGCATGGGGGCCCTGACGAGGCCATCGCCAATGGGAGCCGCGTTCTGCCCCCACCGGGCGGCCCGGTGTACGTATCCCTCGAAGTGGGCCTCCAGCGGTGACCCCCGCCAGCTGAGCCTCCTGCCAGACAGCTGGAACTCATAGCTTCTGCGGCCTATCCGCACCTGGAGCTTGGAGCCGGAGGTCTTGACCTTGGCCTGATAGGACCTGTCGTCCACCACGACTTGGAGGTCTTCGGTCACCTCCACATTGTACTCCACGCCCTCAAGGACGACGGTAAACCTCATGGCCATGAGTCAACCTCGACTTCTGGAATACTTCCCTTCCCATCAGGGACCACGCGCCCGGCATTTGCCTCTCCGTGGCAAAGGCCTCCGTCCGCCACAGCAGGGTCCCCTCCGTGGCCGCGGCAGCGGCTGCCAGAGCCGCCACAAGCTCCCGTCTCTCATCCCGCTCCTTCTGGCGGGCCTCCGCCATGGTCTGCACGATCTTCCTGTCGGCCAGATAAGAGGTGGAGAGCTTCCCTTGCAGGAAGGCCTGGTCCCTCAGGATGGCCTGGTGGAGGGGCACGTTGACGTCCACGCCTTCGACGGTCAGTTCCTCCAGGGCTCTCCTCATCCTCCGGACGGCCTCGGCTCGATCCCGGCCGTGGGTGATTACCTTGGCGACCAAGGGGTCGTAGGCGGCGGAGATTGGTTGGCCCTCCCGAAGGGCGGTGTCCACTCGGACTCCGGGGCCGCCAGGGAGGGTCAGCCTCCTCACGGTGCCGGGTGAGGGAAGGAAGCCCCTGTAGGGGTCCTCGGCGTTTATTCTACACTCAAGGGCCCACCCCTGCATCCTGACGTCCTGCTGGTCCCAGGGAAGGCCCTCGCCTGAGGCGATGGCGATCTGCTCCCTCACCATGTCAACGCCCGTGACCATCTCCGTCACGGGGTGCTCCACCTGGAGGCGGGCGTTCACCTCGTTGAAGTAGAAGTGGCCGCCGGAGTAGACGTATTCGATGGTCCCGGCGTTCACGTAACCGAGGGCCTTTGCGGCCTTCACGGAGAGCTGTCCGATTTCCTCCCTCATCTCCTCCGTGACGGCGGGGGAAGGGGCCTCCTCCACCAGCTTCTGGTACCTCCTCTGGACGGAGCATTCCCTCTCCCCCAGGTGGATTGCGGCCCGCCCGTCGGAAAGGATTTGGAACTCTATGTGGCGGGCGCCTCGATGATACCTCTCCAGAAAGATATCGGAGACGCCAAAGGCCGATTGGGCCAGGGAGCGGGCTCTGTTTAGTGCAGCCTCCAGCTTCTGGGGCCCTTCCACTATCTCCATGCCAATGCCGCCGCCACCGCCGGAGACCTTGAGGATGACCGGGTAGCCAACCTCCTCCGCCATCTGAACGGCGTCCTCCACGTCCCTAAGGGGCCTATCGGACCCGGGGGAGACGCTGATGCCAGCGGCCTTCAGGACGGCTTTGGACTGTAGCTTATCGCCGGCCACGGCCATGGCCTTGGCGCCCGGTCCGATGAAGACCAGCCCCTCCTCCTCGCAGCGCCTGACGAAGTCCGCGTTCTCGGCCAGGAAGCCGTAACCCGGGTGGAGGGCTTCGGCTCCAGACCGTTTTGTCACTTCCAGCACCTTGGTGGCGTTCAGGTAGCTCTCTGCTGGGTCCTCCGCACCGATCTCGAAGGCTTCATCGGCATACAGGCGGTGGGGGGACTCGCGATCCGCGGAGGAGTAGATGGCCACGGTGGAGATGCCCATCTCCCGGCAGGTCCGCATCACCCGGAGGGCTATCTCGCCCCGATTTGCCACCAGGACCTTGCGGAACATCGGAAGGTGGAAGGGAAGATTCCATTTAAATGCATCGGTTGACGATGAATGTTTCGTCGATTGTCGAAGAGATTGGAGTGCGCACTGTGGTATCTAACTAGGGCGAGAATCCATCATCCAACGGTTCAGCTGCCATCTCGGGGCATGGAACGTTTCTGGACCCATTAAACATAAGGGGGCTTACTGCCGTGACCTGGCAC